>Ga0137403_10002103_pt1 | contig 24563 bp, 18 predicted proteins | sample CZOMad2_1_16fung_FD_122057 | JGI IMG/M metagenome (GOLD analysis project Ga0137403, IMG submission 122057) | Vadose zone soil fungal communities from Angelo Coast Range Reserve, California, USA - CZOMad2_1_16fungal (Hybrid Assembly) | ecosystem: Environmental > Terrestrial > Soil > Vadose zone...
TGACGAGGGCTCCACATGGCCGATCGCGTCACGGGCTGTTGGCGAGTGCGGAGTTCGCTTTGCACCAAGACCTCAGACGACCCGCTCGATTTGCACGCACCGGCAGTCCATTTCATATTCGAGTTTGGTTGTCCGAATGAGGAATGTGAAGGACTGACGGTATAATTCTGCGGTACAGCGCTCCAATCGGTGGCTGGTGACGAACTATGAATACGCGTCCCTCGGAACGCATTAGCGGTGTTACGTCCGATTGGGACCGGCCTGCCTAAGCAATCTTCGATCGTCATCGCGTGTGGATAAATTGCTGGGAGCCCCCATGAAAACGCTTGAGGTGCATTCGACGACATGATTCAAACTTGGGTTGTGGATTCGAGCGTGCGGCCGGGTGGCTAAAGGTCGGGCAAGAGAAAATATAGAAGAGAAGTGCCATTCGAGACTTCTCCGACGGGTGTAGCGACCGCGAATACCTATTGGAGACGCCCCATGGCCACGTCGCAGCCAGCTATCAAAGCCCCGGCAGAAAGAGCAAGCCTGCCGCATAGCGTTGCCGGTGCGCTGATCGCGTTCGGCCTGATCGCGGGGACACTGCTCGCGGTCGGACGCAAGGACTATCCGGACCTTCATATCATTCTGGACACCAGCATGTCGCTGCTGTCGGGGGCGTTGGCTTTGCTGCTCTGGGACGTGGGAACCCGCATCGGCCGCCCGTTCCCCCGATGGATCGCTATCGGCTTCGCAGCGACGGCCACGCTGGAGTTTCTGCATGTGATCGTCACCGTCGAGTGGTCCGGCTTCCTCGCCCCCATCGCGGCGACGCGGGGGTTCTTGCGGCCTGCGACTTGGCCGCCGGCCGCGCACGTGCTTCCGGTCGCGGTTGGCGGTGCGATATGGCTGATGCGCCGCGGCAGCGCCGGCATCCTCGGTTTTGCTCTGGCGGTCGCTGTTCTGAGCACCGGACTGTTCGCGGCCTTTGAGTGGCTGCCGACCTATACGCCGCCGGGTCCCCTGGGTGTTACGCGTCCCGTCTTGGTGCTGGCGCCGGTGCTGTGGGCCATTGTCGGGCTGACCCTCTGGAAGCTGCGCGCAACGGATCGCCTCATGAAGCCGCTGGCGCTGACGGCCGCGGTGTTGTGTCTCGCCAATACCGCAATGCTTTACTCACGGGCGCCCCATGACGAGATCGCGATGGCGGCGCATCTCGGCAAGGGCATCGGCTACTTCGTCCTGCTCTTGTCGCTGATGAAGATCGCCTCATCGGACATGATCGAGCGCATACGAGCCGAGGCGAACCTGGCACGGCTGAACGAGGATCTGGAACGGCGTGTGCTGGAGCGGACCGGAGAGCTGCAATCCGCGAATGAGACCTTGCAGAGTGAAATCACTGTGCGCTTGCAAGCCGAACAGAAGGCACGGGCGCAACTGGAGCGACTGAACCTGCTCCACCAAATCACCCGCGCGATCGGCGAGCGGCAGGATTTGAACAGCATATTCCAGGTCGTTGTTCGCTGTTTGGAAGACCAGTTGCCGGTCGATTTCGCCTGTCTGTGCCTCTACGACCGGATCGACCATTCGCTGACCGTCGCCCGCGTCGGGGTCAACAGTGCTGCACTGGCTTTGGAACTTGCAATGCCGGAAAGCGCGCGCGTGGATATCGACCAGAACGGCCTGTCCCAATGCGTGGCCGGAAAGCTCGTCTACGAGCCGGATATCAGTCACGTCGATTTCCCGTTTCCCCGCCGACTTGCCAGCGGCGGCCGGCAATCGCTCGTGGCCGCGCCGTTGCAGGTGGAAAGCCAGGTTTTTGGCGTCGTCGTGGCGGCCCGCTTTCAGGCGCAGGGATTCAGCAGCGGGGAATGCGAGTTCCTGCGGCAACTGAGCGAGCACGTTGCTTTGGCCGCCCATCAGGCGCAACTTTATGGAGCCTTGCAACAGGCCTATGATGATTTGCGCCGAACCCAGCAGGCCGTGATGCAGCAGGAGCGGCTGCGGGCGCTGGGACAGATGGCAAGCGGCATTGCGCACGACATCAACAACGCCCTGTCGCCGGTCGCGCTCTATACGGAGGTCCTGCTGGAAAAGGAAGCTGGCCTCAGCACCCGTGCGAAGGAATATCTCGAAACGATCCAACGCGCCGTGGGAGATGTCGCGCATACGGTCGCGCGGATGAAAGACTTCTACCGCCAACGCGAGCCGCAATTGACGCTCACGACCGTACAGCCGAACGACCTGGTGAGGCAGGTGATCGATCTGACACGCGCGCGCTGGAGCGACATGCCGCAGCAGCAGGGGACCGTGATCGACGTGCGCTTGGAGCTGATGGCCGACCTGCCGCCGATCATGGGAGCGGAAAGCGAGATCCGCGAGGCGCTTATCAACCTCGTCTTCAACGCGATTGATGCCTTGCCCGCCAACGGCGTGATAACGCTGCGGACGACGACGGCTCGACTCGCGACCGGTTCGCAGAATTCAAATGTTCAGATTGAGGTCGCCGACAACGGCATAGGCATGGACGAAGAGACGCGTCTGCGTTGCCTGGAGCCTTTCTTCACCACCAAGGGCGAACGCGGCACCGGGCTTGGCTTGGCGATGGTATACGGCGTCGCCCAACGGCACGGTGCGGAGGTCGACATCGAGAGCACGGCTGGCGAAGGAACCCTTGTCCGTCTGAGCTTTCCCGCCGCTACCGCAGTCGCGCTCACGCCTGATCAGCCGAAAGTCGGACCCGTGGTGCCGCAACGACTGCGCCTGCTTGTCGTGGACGACGATCCGCTGTTGCTGAAGTCGCTACGTGACATACTGGAATCGGACGGGCATGTTGTGGTCACAGCCAACGATGGCCGCGCCGGCATCGACGCATTTCACGCCGCAGAGACCAGCGGCGATGGCTTTGCCGCGGTCATCACCGACCTTGGAATGCCGTATATGGATGGACGCAAGGTTGCGACCGCCATCAAGGCTGCGTCGCCGTCGACACCGGTCATCCTGCTGACCGGCTGGGGGCAGCGGCTCGTCTCCGAAGACGACGTACCGGCCCATGTTGACCGGGTCCTCAGCAAGCCGCCCAAACTTCGTGAGCTTCGAGAGGCGTTGGTTCAACACTGTGGACCTCCCATACGCTGAACCGCTCGCGATGAAACATAAGGGAGGCGCACATGGCCGATACACCCGCTCCTCGAATACTGATCGTTGATGACGAAGCCGCTCAAATGCAGGCGCTGTGCAATACGCTTGGTGATCACGGATACGAGACCCACGGGTTCACCGTTGGCGTCAAGGCCCTTATGGCAGTGGAGCAAACCAGGTTTGATCTGCTTCTCGCCGACCTCATGATGCCGGGGATGGATGGCATTGACCTGCTTCAGGCAGCAAAGCGCCTCGATCCCGATCTTGTCGGCATTATCATGACTGGCGAGGGAACCATTACCTCGGCCGTGGAGGCGATGAAGAGCGGCGCGCTTGATTACATCCTGAAACCGTTCAAGCTGAGTGTGATCCTGCCGGTCTTGGCGCGTGCGCTGGCGGTCCGGGATCTGCGCATCGCCAATGCCAAACTGGAACGAAGCATCCTCGAACGCACGGCCGAACTGGAAGCTGCGAACAAGGAGCTCGAGGCCTTCGCCTATTCCGTTTCACATGATCTTCGTTCGCCGCTGCTGGTCATTGGCGGCTCTGCGGAAATGTTGATCGACGATTACGCAGGGCGCATGCCGGCCGACGCACGGGATATTGCCTGCAACATCCTGGCGGCGTCGGAGCGGATGACCCAACTCATCAATGACCTCCTACGCCTGTCGCATCTCGGTCGCCAAACCCTCGCCAAGTCTTCCGTGAACCTCGCGGCTCTCGTCCGCGAGGTGCTGGCCGAGTTGGAGAGAGAGGAGCGCGGGCGGCACCTCGATATACACATCGGAGATCTTCCAGACTGCACCGGCGACCCCGCCCTGCTAAGACAAGTCTTTACCAACCTGCTTTCCAACGCCTTTAAGTTCACGCGGGGCAAGGAGAGACCCATCATTGAAGTCAGCGGCCGACGCGAGGCCGACGAAACCGTTTATTGCATAAGAGACAACGGCGCCGGCTTCGACATACAACAAGCCAAAGAACTCTTTGGTGCCTTCCAGCGATTCCATAGTGCCCAACAGTTCGAGGGGACCGGCGTCGGGTTATCGATTGTCCACCGTATCATCCAACGCCACGGGGGGCGCGTGTGGGCAGAAGCGGAGCCGGACAAAGGCGCCAGCTTCTATTTCATCCTTCCCGCCTGATCGAGACCATCGTCATTCGAAGCGGTAGTCTAAATCGAGGACGGTACGGTGCTTTGTTCCCGCCGGTCAGGAATGCTGCGACGGCTTCTGGCGTTCTCGCTCAATCAGCGACGACCCCGGAGACCGCCATGAGCGATTTCAGAGACGACCGCAGGTCGCCGATCGCCGGGTCGAGCTCGTACCCGTTACGGTCGATGGTCCATCGCCGTCGCGGCGATCAGAGCGGTCCGGGTCCGGAGACCGAGGCGCAGTGGTTGCGCCAGAATTGCCGATAACCCTCCTCCACGCGCCGCGTGTACAACTCGCCGTTTCCTGCCGCCGAGACTGCGATCCTGGCGGGCAATTCGGCGCGCAGCGCCTGCAGATGAGAAGGCATCGAGGCATATTTCCGTGCGATCGCGATGTAGCCGTCATCATCGTCGGCCACCCAATCGTCGAGCCCAGCCGCCTTCACGATCGCGCCGGCGGCCCGCGATGCCGCGCTCTTGCCGAGTTTAGCGACAACCGGGACGCCCATCTGGAGCGACTCCCAGGTGCTGACGCCGCCATTTTGCGGAAACGGATCAAGTGAGATGTCGACGTTGGCGAACTCAGCCAGGTGCGCCTCGCGCAAGCTCGATCCCAAGCATCTGATGCGGTCCTGCGCGATGCCGTGTGCGACGAAGCGTCCGATCAGGACGTCGCGCAGGAACGGATCGTCGAGCGCACCGTTCTTGACGACGATGGTGGAGCCGGCCACCTCCCGCAGCAGCCGCGACCAGACCGCCAACGCCTGATCGGATATTTTGTCGATCCTGTTGAAGACACCGAACGTGACGTGCCCATTGCGGATCATCGGCGGTTCTGGGGAAGGCAGATTCTCAACCGGCCCGAGCGTGATCACGCACGGCAGATCGAAGATCTTCTCCGCGAACAGAGGACGGGCTGTTTCGGGAACCGTCACCGGGTCCGCCAGGAAATAATCGATGGTCGGAAGACCCGTGCCAGTCCCGCTTCCCCACGCCGTGACCTGAATGGGCGCTGGCTTACGCGCGAAGACCGTCAGCCGGTTGCCCGCCGAATGGCCGGAAAGGTCGACGAGAATGTCAACTTTGTCGGCTTGGATCCGGTCCGCCAGCTCATCGTCCGAAAGCTGCCAGGCATCGACCCAGACATCGACCAACGACCGGCATTGCTCGGTCATGCCGTCGCGCAGCGGCGAGCAGGAATATGCGACGATTTCAAACTGCCGGCGATCGTGATTACGCAGCACCGGCATGAAGGCGAGCGCCGCCGAATGCCCCCTGAAATCGGAAGAAACGTAGCCGACGACAATCCGCTTGTCGGGATCGAGGCTCGAGCGCGATAGCTGTCTTCGCTGTATGTTGATGCCGATCCTGTCCCACCACTCTCGCCGCGCCGCCTGATGGATAGCAAAGTCCGCGTCGGTCGCGAAATCCAGCGCAAAGATTTTTTTCAGGATCGCATCATCGTAATCGGGCTTGATCTCAAGCGCCCGGTCGAACAGTTCGATGGCAGTCGCGATCTCTCCTTGTTGCGCGTGGCAGGCTCCCAACAAGGTAAATGCGATCTCCGAGATCGGGTTTTGTTCAAGCACCTTGTTGCAGGCGACGATAGCCTGCGCGACCTTGCCCAAGAGAAGGCAGTTCTGGGCTTTGCCGCGCAGGGCAATCTCCAGCCCTGGGTCTATTGCAAGTGCCGCTTCGAAGTCGGCATCCGCAGGGCTGAACTGTCCCATCTGCATACGCAGCCGCCCGCGATGCGCCAAGACTTCAGCCATGTCGGGCTTGATCGCGAGCACCGCGTCGAATGCGCTTTGCGCCGCGTCGAAGTGGCGGACGCTCAGGCTCACCATACCTTTGCCCACTGTTGCCTGCACATGACGGGGCTGCAACGAGAGCGCGCGATCGAAACTTTGCGCGGCCTCCTCAGTTCGATCGAGCAGGAGCTGCGCCATGCCACGGTTGCAATAAGCGTCGCTGTAGTCGGGTTTGAGCCGAATGGCCCGCTCATGTGCGTCGATGGCCTGCTCAACAAGCCCCAATTGCATCAGCGTATTGCCGAGATTGCTCAAGGCCGTCGAAAAATTCGGGTTGAGCGCCACCGCTCTTTCCTGGCATTTGCGGGCCTCGTCGAGGCGCCTCAGCCTGAACAGCGTCAGTCCGAGATTGGAGTGCGCTTCGGCGGACCGCGGGTCGAGGCTCACCGCGCGAGCCAGTAATTTCGCCGCCTCATCGTGCCGGCCACAGTCGAGTTCGGATACGCCGAGCAGGTGCAGCGCATCGAAAAGATCCGGCAGGTCGTTAAGAACTTGCCGGCACAGTGCCTGGACCTCCGAGTGCCGGCCCTGGCGATAGGCCGCCACCGCGGCAGGCAGCAAGACATCGGCCTGCTTCTTGTATTTTTTCTGTAATCGCGCGTTTTGGAACGCCCGCGACCCGACATTGCCCGACAACCGCAATCTCCCCCAGCGGTATATTTGATCACGTCAACCTAGCACATCGCAGCTGATTCGAGGCTTGGCCTGGAGCATGATCCGGAAAAGTATGTAGCGGTTTTTCCTCGCGACAAACGCGACGCGTTTGCGCGGAGATCATGCTCAATCAAAAACCTAGAGCGCGATGGTGATTCAACCTGATCCCGTTGCGCTCTAGAGTCGCGCAATCACCTCGAAGGCGTCGGGGACCGTCGAACCGTATTTCGATGCGATGGCGGAACTGTCGAGCGTCGTATGCCGCGGAGTCGCTCCTCGCGGCATGCCGGCGTCGCAAGCGCTGACCGGCTCGACCAACCGTGGATCGGCACCGATCCGGCTTGCCAGGAAACGACCGGCCTCGGCATAGGTAATATCTCGCGGCCCGCTGAGCTGGGCGATGAAAGGCGAGCAATCCTGCATCATCCAGGCAATGACCGATGCCACGATGTCGATCGGCGTCGGCGCCATGCGCATGTCACTGAAGGGATGGATCGTGCGTCCGGCCACCAACGCCTTTTTCCAGGTCGACAACGATGCCATGCCCGGAGAGACCACCTTGGCGAGCCGCAAGATTCCGATCGGATCCCCTGCTTCCATGCGCGCATGCAACAGCCGTTCGGTCTCCGCTTTCCACCGGCCATATTCGCTCCTTGGCGAGACAGGGGCATCGGCCCGCACATGCGGGCTCTCGCCGTCGAAGACCTGATTGGTCGAGAGAAACAGCGTGTAGATGCCGTTCGCGGCGAGCCTATCAACCAGCGCCATCGTTTGCGTGATGTTGACGAAGCCCGACGCGTTCGGATCGGCCTCGCAGGCGGCAAGACGCGCGACGGCGACAAAGATGCAGGCCGACCTGATGCCCTCGCATCGATCAGAACCCTGCTGGGTCCGGACGGAGCCGACAAGGTGATCGAGACGACCGGCGTCAAAGGGATGATCGAATTGGCCTACCAGGTCACGGCGAAGAAAGGCCGTTGCATCCTGGTGGGCGTGCCGCATGAGAAGGTCGCGCTCTACACGCTGCCGCTTCACTTTGACAAAGTCCTGAAGGGATCGGAGGGCGGACAGTGCCAGCCCGCGCGCGACATCCCCCGATTGGTGCGCCTCGCCGACGCCGGCAGGATCAGCTACGACGGCATCGTAACGGACGAGTTTTCGCTTGATCAGATCAACGACGCGCTGGATCTGATGCGTAGCGGCAAGTCGGGACGGATATTGCTGAATATCGGTTGACCAAGGCTCGCGGCGACCTTTTGCACGACGCGCCGCTTTGATTTCCGGACGCAATTGGCAGCTTGCAACAGCCTCTGTCCGCTGCCCCGGACTGGAAGCGCGCCTATTTCTTCTTGCGCGATAGGAAGGCCTTGAACGCCGCGATCACCGAGGGCGAGATCATCCGTTCGCGGAACAGGTGCTCCTCGTGCCCCATTCTGCGGAGCATATCCTCGGTCGGCAGCTTCAGCAGTTTCCGGGAAATCGCGACGGCCTCCGCCGGCAGCGCACAAATCTCGCGCGCGACCTTCTGCGCCTCGATCAGGGCGTGGCCAGGTGCGACAATGACATTGACCAGACCGGCATCGCGGGCGTCGGCTGCGCTCATGGGCCGCCCCATCACCAGCATCGAGAAGGCGCGCTGGTGGCCAGCCGTGAGCGGCAGCAACAGGCTGGAGGCTCCTTCCGGAACCAAGCCGTACTGCACGAAGGGAGACAGGAACGACGACGTGGTCCCGGCGATCACATAGTCGCAGTGAAGCACCATCGTCGTACCAATGCCGACTGCGACGCCATCCACCGCGGCGATGATCGGCTTCTTGTTGTTGACGAGCGCGCGCAGGAACACGGCGGTTTTTCTGGGCCTCGCCTCATCGCGCTCGATTGTCTTCTCGTCCGCAAAATCGCCGATGTCTTCGCCGGCGGTGAACACGCCCGAACGGCCTGTCAGAATGAGACAGCGAATATCGGGATTTGACTGCGCCGTATTGATCGCATCGGCCATGGCGAGGAACATCTCGTCGTTCAGCGCATTCTTCTTCTCCGGCCGCCGCATGACGATGGTGCGCGCTGACTCCTCGTCCGAGACAATGATGTGACCAGTCATGGTTTCCTCGCCAAGCGCCCATGAACAGCCCCGCCCCCGCGAATTGCGGTGCCTGGGCTCACTCGATCGACTCCGAATCGTCCTCAAAAAAGAGCCGGCAACTCTACCCCCTTTGTTAGAGCACCGGGGCTGCCACGGGAAGGTCGCCGGGGACATGGCAGTCACAATCAGGGCGACAATCTTAACAATAATCGAAACGTCCTATTGACCTGAGGGTGTGCGCAGGCCGTGCCAGGCATCCCGTACCTGATGGTAATGAAGGTCCGGGAGATAGTCGGGGGTGTTGAGATCAAGCGTATGCACGTCAAGCCGTCCGACCGCACTCAACAGGGTGTAGGACGCAATGACCCGGTCGCGCTGGGCCATGATTTGCCTGGAGCGGGCGTTTGTCAGATCCTGCTGAGCGTTCAGCACGTCGATCGTGGTGCGCTGCCCCCCCTGCGCCTCGCGCCGGACCCCCTGCAACGCCACTTCCGCCGCACGCACCTCCGACTCCGCGGCGTTGAGCGCGATCTTGGTTCCTTCGTTGGATATCCAGGCGCTGACGACCGCGGTGCGCGATTGATTCCTGACCCGCTCGAGCACGAGGCGGCTCTGGGAGGCGACTTCCTTGGCCTGGCGCGTCTGCGAAGCCGCGGTACCTCCGTCATAGATCGGCACGTTGACCTGCCCCAGAACCGAGGCCTGATCGGTTGAGTTCGTGGTGAGGCTGGAGTCGGTCTGGACCGACCGGCTGGCGCTCGCCTGAACCGAGACCTGCGGCAGCAGGCTGCTTTCCGCCAATTTGATCGAGGTCTGCGCGACATCGACATCGTAGCCGGCGCCGAGGATCGCCGGGTGCTCGTGGTTGGCGGTATCGATGGCCGCGGTTTGCGTGCCCGGTGCCAGGCGGTCGACCGAGCTCGCCGCCGTCAGTTCCGTCGGCGCCGCGCCGATGACCTGGGTGTAGAGTTCCTTGCTGATACCAAGCGCGACTTCCGCGGCGTTGAGATCGGCCAATCCCCGACTCAGCCGCGCCTCGGCCTGCGCCGTGTCCGTCGGGGTGACATCGCCCGCGTTGAGGCGCCTCTTGGTCGTGGCCTGGATTTCCCGCAGCACCTGCACGTTGGTGCGTTGCGCCTCATACAGGGCCTTGTTGGCCATCACGTTCATGTACGCCGTCACCGCGTCCAACAACACGCCCTGCCCGACGTTTCGCAAGGCCTCGCGGCCCGACAGCACCTGGAATTCCGCGACCCGAACGCTGTTGGCGGTCTTGAACCCGTTGAACAGGGTCTGCGAGACCGTCACCCCTATCGTCCACGGGCGCAACGTCGCACTCTGGATAGTGTTGTCAGGCAACAGATTGCGTACCGCCTGCAATCCGGCGCCGAGGCTCGCGACAATCTGCGGCCGATAGCCGGCCAGCGCTTGCGGCACATTCTCGTCCGTGCCGCGCTGCCTGGCGCGCTCGGCATTGAGTTGAGGATTGGTCTGGTAGGCTTTCACCAGGGCTTCCGGCAGGCTTTCGGCCTCACACGGGACGAGCGTCGTCAAGCCGACGATCGCGACCACGGCCAACATCGCGGGCGCGCGGAGTCCTGCCCCGCGATCATTCGCTGGACAGCGGACGGCAGTGCTGCGCGCAACCCCGACCATCATTCATTCCGCCGAGGCAAGATGACCTTCCGCAGCCAGCCCCCTTCGGCTCTTCCGCGAAAACATCGAAATCAGCGCCGGCAAAGTGAGGAGAATGACGACCGGCGCGAGCATCATGCCCGCAACCACCACGACCGCCAGCGGTTTTTGCACCTGCGAGCCTATTCCGGTGGACAAGGCCGCCGGCAGCAATCCGACACCGGCCACCACGCAGGTCATCAGCACCGGGCGCAGTTGGAGCCTGCCGGTCCGCAGAATGGCCGCGTCGCGGTCCACGCCCTCATCGATCAGCGCATTGTACTGCGAGAGGATAATGATGCCGTCCATGACCGAGATGCCGAACAGCGCGATGAACCCGATCGCAGCCGACACGCTGAACGGGATGCCGGTCACCAGCAATCCCAGGATGCCGCCGAATACCGCCATCGGGATCACGCTCATGGTCAGGATGGTGTCGACCACGGATCCGAAATTGAACCAGATCAAGAGCGCGATCAGCGTCAGGCTGATCGGCACGACGACTGACAACCGCTTGATCGCATCCTGCAGATTGCCGAATTCGCCGACCCACTCGATCCGCGAGCCCGGCGGCAATTGCACCTCGGCCTCGATCTTTTGCTGCGCTTCCTGGATGGCGCTGCCGAGATCGCGCTCACGCACGGAGAACTTGATCGGGAGATAGCGCTCCTGCTGCTCGCGGTAGATGTAAGCCGCGCCGGACACGAGCTTGATCGAAGCCACTTCGCTCAATGGGACCTGGGTGATGCTGTTCGGGCCCTGCGCTCCGATGCGCAGATTCTGGATCGCTTCCGCGCTTTTGCGGTACTGCGGCGCCAGGCGCACGATGATGGGGAAATGCCGGTCGCTGCCGGGCTCATAGAGATCACCGGCGCTGTCGCCTCCGATCGCCGTGCGGATCGTCGTGTTGATATCGCCCGGCGACAGCCCGTAACGCGCCGCCCGCGCACGGTCGATTTCGATCTGGATGGTGGGCTGGCCGAGCGAGGTGAAGACCGCGAGGTCAGTGATGCCCTGCACGGTCGACAGGACGGATTTGATCTTGTTGGCGGTGGTGGTCAGCGCCTGCAGGTCGTTGCCGTAGAGCTTGATCGAGTTCTCGCCCTTCACGCCGGAAACCGCCTCCGAGACGTTGTCCTGAAGGTATTGCGAGAAATTGAATTCGACGCCGGGAAACTTGGCCTGCAACTGGGCCAGCAGGTTGGCCGTCAGCGCATCCTTGTCCTCCCCCTTCGGCCATTGCTTGGCAGGCTTGAGCGGCGCAAAAAATTCCGCGTTGAAGAAGCCGGCCGCATCGGTGCCGTCGTCCGGCCGGCCATGCTGCGACACCACCGACTCGACCTCAGGCTGGCTGGCGATCAGCTTGCGCATCTCGTTAACGTAGGAGTTGCCTTCCTGGAGCGAAATCGTCGACGGCAAGGTCGCCCGGATCCACAAATTGCCCTCTTCCAGCTTTGGCAGAAATTCCAACCCCAGGAAACGCACCGCAAGGCCGGTCATTACGACCAATGCCAACGCGCCCAACAGCACCACGCGACGGCTGCTCAGCGAGCGCTCGAGCGCAGGCACGTAGAGACGTTGTAGAAGCCGCATGATGAAGGTCTCGGTTTCCCGAACATGCGCCGGCAGGATGATCGCGCTCAGCGCCGGCGTCACCGTAAATGTCGCCAGCAAGCCGCCCGCCAGAGCATAGGCGTAGGTCCGGGCCATCGGGCTGAAGATGTTGCCTTCGACGCCGCTCAAGGTGAACAGCGGCAGGAAGGCCGCGATGATGATGGCGGCGGCGAAGAAGATCGATCGCGACACGTCGGCGGCGGCGGTCAGGATGGCATGACGTTTCATGGCCATGATCGTTCGCGGCGAGATCGCCGCGCGCTCATTGTCCGAAAGCGCCTCGGTATGCGACAGGCGGCGGAAGATCGCCTCGACCATGATCACGGTGGCATCGACGATCAGGCCGAAGTCGATCGCGCCGACCGACAGCAGGTTGGCCGATTCACCGCGCAGCACCAAAATGCTGACGGCAAAGAACAGTGCGAACGGTATGGTCGCGCCTACGATCAGGGCGCTGCGCAGATCGCCAAGAAATATCCACTGCAAGAGGACGATCAGCGTCATTCCGACCACCATGTTTTCGAGCACGGTCCTGGTCGTGGTCTCGATCAGGTCCTTTCGATCGTAGATGCGCTCGATCCGCACCCCGGGCGGCAGGATGGTCGAATTGTTGATCCTTTCGACCAGCTTCTCGACCCTCTCGATGGTCGGCGAGCTCTGCTCGCCGCGCCGCATCAAGACGGTGCCCTGGACGATGTCATCATCCTGGTTTTCGCCCGCGATCCCGAGCCTTGGCTGCTCGCCAACGGTGACGGTCGCGACGTCCTTGACCAGCACCGGCGTTCCTCCGGGCGACGCAACCATGGTGTTGGCGAGACTGTCGATGGAACGTATCAGTCCGACGCCCCGCACCACCGCGGATTGGGAGCCGATATTGACGGTGTTACCGCCGACATTGATATTGGAGTTGCTGACGGCCTGCAGCAATTGCGGGAGCGTCAGTCCGTTCGCCACCAGCTTGTTGAAATCGACCTGCAGCTCATAGGTCTTGGTCTTGCCGCCCCAACCCGTCACGTCGATGACGCCGGGCACGGTGCGAAAACGGCGCTGCAGGACCCAATCCTGCAACGTCTTGAGATCTAGCACCGAGTAGTTGGGCGGACCGACCAGCCGGTACCGGTAAATCTCGCCGATCGGACTGATCGGCGAAATCTGCGGCTGCGCGCTGTTCAACAGGGGCGCGAGCTGGGACAGCCGGTTCAAGACCTGCTGCAGCGCCTGGTCGTAGGTGAAATCGAAGGAAAATTGCAGTTTGACGTCGGACAGGCCGTACAGCGAAATCGTCCTGATGACATTGAGGTTCTTGATCCCGGCGACCTGGGTTTCCAACGGAATAGTGATGTAGCGCTCGATTTCCTCAGCCGACAGCCCGGGGCTCTGGGTGACGATATCGACCATCGGAGGCGTCGGGTCAGGATAGGCTTCGATGTTCAATTGCTGAAAGGCAACAAGCCCGCCAAGCACGACGGCAATGAACAGACCAACCATCAGGAACCGGCGGTCGACTGCAAGGGTAACGAGGCGGTCCATTCGGGCTGGATCTCGGTTTAGATTACGGTTCGGATTTTGTTGGGAGACATCGCGATGCAGTTTAAGTGCCGGAGGCTGCCCGGTCGATGAACAGGCTGCCCTTGGTGATGACTTTCTCCCCGGCCTTCAGGTTGCTGCGCACCTCGACAAGGTCGCCATTCGTCAGGCCGGTCTCGATTTCACGGAGCTCGATCGATTTGTCGTCGCGGGCGACCCATAGCCGCACGCGATCGCCTTCATAGATCAAGGCCTGTTTGGGCACGCCGACCGACGTGTAGTCCGCGCCGCCATAGATCGTCGCATTGGCAAACATCTCGGGTTTGAACAGGCCCTCCTTGTTGTTGATGGTGGCCCGGACCAGAAGGCGGCGGCTCGATGGGTCGATTGCGGCCGAGACGTAATCGATATTTGCCTTGAAGGTACGGCCCGGCAGCGCGAGCACGGTGAACTCGATCTCCTGCCCGACCCTGACATCGGCCGCTTCGCTCTCGCGCACAAAAGCGGTCAGCCATACTGTCGAGAGGTCGCCGATGACGAAGACCGGATCGCTGGCGCCGCTGCCGATGAACTGGCCCGGCCCAATCTTGCGTTGGACCACCGTGCCGCCGATCGGCGAATAGATCGGCGTGTCGGCGCTGATCTGCCGCGTCCGTTGAAACGCCGAAATCTGCTCTTCCGAGCGCCCGAGGATCCGCAACCGGTTATGAGCGGCCTCAACCGCCGTCTCCGCCGAACGCATGTCGTTCTGAGCCGTCGTCAGGTCCATCTGAGCCTGCTGCCAGTCCTTTAGCGGGACCGCCTTGCCCGCATAAAGGTCGTCCTGACGCTTCTCGACGATCTGCGCCAGATTGAGCTTGGAGCGCGCGGTATTGAGCCCGCTCAACGCCGTCACGAAATCGTTCAACGCCTGCACTGTATCGGTGGCTTCGACGATGAACAGCGGCTGTCCGCGCTCAACCGTGTCGCTCGGCTTGACCAGGAGCTTCGTGACACGGCCGGCATAGGGAGAGAAAATCGGGGTCGAACTGTCTTCGTTGACGGCGATCTTGCCTTCGGTGATGCGCTCGGCGCGGAAGATCCGCTCCGACACCGGCTCGACGGACAGGCTGGCCCACACCGCTTCGCTCGGCACGAAGCGCGACGCGGTCGCCTTGGACGCACCCGGGCTTTCGGAAGACTTCGCACGCTGCACGAACAGCCTGTTCGCGCCGACGACCGCGGCAGCACACAAAACGGCAGCCGTCAGCGCGATGGCCAACCGCCGCCAATTCCTGTTCGCGCTGATCACCATATGGCGAATTCATACATTGAAATACGCACCCACCGCTCGCGCCGCCGATACATGCGTATTTCTTGCGGTCCTAGTTTGTTTCTGCCGACCCTCGTCTTATTGGTGATTTCGGGCCGCTGCAATAGCGCATCGGCCAAACGTTAACTTGTTGCTGTTACGCAGATTCCGACTGATTCGAATAGCCGTGCCGGTACCGGATTTGACCGGAAGAATCTTGCCTTTTTGCCCCGAGAGTGGTGCGATCCGGGCTCACTGCATGGCGACGGCGCGCCGAAACTTACACCAGCCTTACAGGGTCAGGGGCACGCGAGCACGCGTCCATCATCGCAGGCCGCTTGGCACCGTCGACCGTCTTGAACGGGACAATGAGCCAGGTTGTTACGTTCATGTCTGGTCCGCAGGCATCCGGCGCGGGCGTGAGTTTTTGAGTTTGAGTGCCCCTTGGATGGCCCTGGATGCGATTGTTGATCGTTGAAGATAACGAGGAGCTCGCTGAGCTCCTGGCAAAGGGCCTGCAGGCGGCAGGCTATCAAGCCGACATCCTGTCGACAGTCGAGGACGCCAGGAGCGTTCTCGGCAGGACCTTTTATGCGGCCCTGATCCTCGACCTCGGCTTGCCCGACGGCGACGGACTGGAGCTGTTGCGCGAGATACGACAGCAGAACAACCCCATTCCGGTCATGGTCCTGACCGCGCGCGGCGGCCTGCAAGACCGCGTTCGTGGCCTGCGCAGCGGAGCCGACGACTACCTGGTGAAGCCGTTCGCGCTGGAGGAATTGATCGCCCGGCTGGAAGCGCAATTGCGCAGGCCGGGCCACCTGCTCGATAGCAACCTTCGCATCGCCAATCTCGAATTCGACACGCGAAACCGGCAGGCCTCGATCGACGATCAGCCCCAGCTGTTTTCGGCCCGCGAGATCGCGGTGCTCGAACTCCTGATGCGCAGCAAGGGGCGCGTCGTCTCCAAGAAGCAGGTTGAAGACCATATCTTCGGACATTCCGGGGACGTCGCGTCGAACGCGATCGAGGTCTACGTCCACCGCCTGCGCAAGCAGCTTTCCGAGCGCGGCGCCAAGGTGCAGGTTCACACCATTCGCGGCGTCGGCTATCTCATCGCGGAGGAAAAGTAGCGTGCCGAGATTCAAGTCGATCATCTCGCGTATCGTGATCCTGCATGTCGTCGCCGTCGTCATCACCTCCGTTCTGATGTCGGTCGCATTGTCATGGCTATTGAGCTATGCGACCAACAACATTCACGACAAGGCCATGCAGGAACAGGCTGTCTCGGTCGGCGAATATTTGAGCGCAGGCCCCGACGGGCACCTCGAACTACAGCTTCCCTCTGACCTGCTCGGGCTCTATTCGCAGGAATACGGGCGCTACTCCTATGCCGTGACCGATGATCAGGGCCGCGTGCTGTTTTCCTCGCTGCAAGACCGCGCCGCGCTGTTTCCTGCCGACACCCGTGCCGGTTCGGTCGAGTTTCTGCAACAGCCGCGAGGCAATGCCACCGTCTCCGGCGCCAGCATCCGCAGAAACGTCGGCGGCCAGACCGTCTGGATTCAGACCGGCGAGGATCTCGCCAATCGCGACGTGCTGATCGACGATATCGTCGCCGATTTCTACAAGAACGTCGGCTGGATTACCCTGCCGATCCTGCTCGTTCTTCTGATCACGGACATCGCGATCTTCCGCCGCGCCTTGCAACCGCTTCGGCAGGCGTCCGAAATCGCCGCCGGCATCGGGCCAGCGCGCCCCGGCGTCCGGCTGCCGACCGGCGAACTCCCGCGCGAGGTCCTTCCCCTGGTGTCGGCGGTCAATCTGGGATTGGACCGGCTCGAAGAAGGTTTTCGGATTCAGCGCGACTTCACCGCGGATGCCGCGCATGAACTGCGCACTCCCTTGAGCATCCTGAGAACGCGCATCGACATGCTCAAGGACCATGACATGCGCCGGGCGCTAATCCAGAACGTCGAAGGCATGGCGCATATCGTGAGCCAGTTGCTCGACATCGCCGAACTCGATGCGTTCGTCGTCAATCCGGAAGAGAAGGCCGATCTCAGGTCGGTGGCCGCAGGCGTTGCCGAATTCGTGGCGCCTCTGGCGCTTTCGCAAGGCAAGGATGTCGCGCTGCTCGGCGCGGGCGAACCCGTCTGGGTGAAGGGAAACACCGAGATGCTCGGCCGTGCCATCCGCAACCTGGCGGAAAACGCCATCAATCATACGGCGGCGGGGTCGACGGTAGAGTTTGTCGTCGAAGGCGACGGTACGGTGAGCGTACTCGACCACGGTCCCGGCATACCCGAGGACGAGCGCAATCTGATCTTTCTGCGCTTCTGGCGGCGCGATCGCAGGAAGCAGGGAAGCACCGGCCTTGGACTCTCGATCGTGCAGCGCATCGCCGAACTGCACGCCGCGACCGTCACCGTCGAAAACCGCCGTCCGAACGGCGCATGTTTTTCCCTGAAATTCAGGTCCGTGACAGGTTGATCGAATATTTCGCCGTGTCCGGGGTTAGTCAGCGAGTCACGACCTTTCGCCGGAAAACGGCGAGATATCTGCGCCAATGGAGCCAGTGGACACTACACCGTTCTGTTCGAACTGAGTGAGGGTCGCAGCACCGTCGCGGGATCGCCGGGCCAAGGCGTTCCGTTTCCCGAACGTTACCGCGAAGAGGCAAGCGCCTTCCTTGAATCTCTCGTTTCCGCCGCCGGGCAGGAATAGTTCGATGCTCTTTTATGAGATTTTTGAATCAAGAACTTTGAGCAGATCAGCGTGCGCGCCGTCGAAGTGACCTTTGTCATTTTCCAGACCGCGACTTAAGTCGCAACATCCTTGGCAATGCACGGTGCTGAACCATCTATATCGCGGCTCGCACCAAGTGCTGAGCAATCAGAAGGAGGGCCCGCGAGGGCCCGAGCAACTATGTCTTTGCCGCATCCCCACCTCACCGCCCCCGCCTTGCCAGCCGTGAGCCGCTGGATCATTCCGGCCGCGGTCGGAGCCGTCGCCATATTCCTGCTCGCCGGCTCTTATTTCGTGGTCCCGCAGACAGACGTCGCCTTCGTCAAACGGTTCGGCAAGGTGCTCAGTCCGCAGGAGAGGCCGCTGCAACCGGGTCTTCATTTGAAGCTGCCCTTCATCGACGATGCCGATCTCATCGCGATCACGACCGACACTTTCGAGCTTCCCGAGAAGAAGGCCTTCACCAGGGACACCCAGGAACTCGCGCTGAAGGTCGGCGTCACCTATCGCGTGCCGACCGGCGCCGCCTATCATCTGCTCTATGAGATCGGGAAGGCAGGCAACATCGACATTCACAGCAACGTCATCCTGTTGTCCAATGAAGTGGTGCGCGAGGTGCTGTCCAAGCACAACATCACCGAAATCGCCGGCGAACAGCGCGAGACAGTAGTCGCGGAGATCAAGAGGAAGCTTTCCGAGGTGCTGGCCAACATCCTGCGCATTGAAATCTCGTCCGTGCAGATCAATTCGCTCGATTTCTCGCCGCAATACAAGGACGCGATCAACCAGGCTTCGCTGGCGCGCACCAAGACGGTCGCCGCCCAGCAGGACGCCGAACGCGCCAAGGTCGAAGCCCAGACCCGGGTGACCCAGGCTCAAGCCGAGGCTGATGCGCAAGCCGCGCGAGCGGAAGGCCAGGCACGGGCCCAACTCACCCAGGCGCAGGCCGAAGCCAATGGGAATCTCGCGCGTGCGCGTGCCGAGGCGGAAGGCAGCCTTGCCAAGGCGAAAGCCGACGCCGAGGCGTTGCGCCTGCGCGGTGAAGGCGAAGCAGCCGCAACCCGGGCCCGGGTCGAAGCGGCGGGAGGCATGGAGAATTATATTCGCCAGATCGACGCCCAGTCCAAGCTGCGCTGGAAAGGCGATGTGCCGCAATTCGTCGTAGGCGGCGCCGGCGCAAACGCACCGGCCATGCCGATCATTGTGCCGATGACGCCGGCCTCAATGAGGAAATAGGACAGACCGGCGCGGGTTCAAAGCGTGAGCGGAGCTGACGACGGGACTGCTCTTCTGTCGTCAGCCGGCGCATTCTAGAGCATGATCCGGAAAAGTGCGCAGCGGTTTTCGGAAAAGATCATGCTCAATCAAAAACCTAGATCGCGATGGCGATTTAACCTAATCCGATCGCGATCTAGGACGGGAAATCGACCGACCTGATCTGGATCCGGTCCGCATGCAGCGACCAATCGCAAAGCGCTTGCGTTTCGCAGAATTTCTGTTTCGCCAGTTCGGTGGCCTGGCTCTCAGTCGGAGCGTCGATCTCCAGAGTGCCCTGGCAAACCTCACACTCCCGGCCGTTCTCGCCAAGCACATCTTTCATGAAGCGGACGACATACCGTGACATGGAACCCTCCCGCTGCACCCAGCAGCCTCAGGCTCTATCTAATTGCAGTGTTTGGCAATCGTCTTGAGCCACATCAAGCCGAGGTCGGACTGGTCAGGTCCCACGACGTTGGAACCGCGCGTTTTAGGCGCCGACGTCCGGCAGGCTGGCGGCAGCTATGGCGACCAACTGCGCGAGGCGCCGTCGGATTTGGGCGGGTGTTGCGCGCAACAATGAACGAACCCGTCGCATCTGACCAATTCCTTTCGCGCCAGCGCAGGACTTGTCCGTAAGATACTGGCACAAAAGGTAAAATGGCCCTTGCCGAGAACCTCGTCGAGGCCTCTCGGAAAATAGCGATGGGCGTTTCGTCACAACGCCGAGGTGCAGTGGAATTATTGCTGCCGCCTCGGCGGCCGAGAGCAAAATCTTCTCGGGGCGAAGTCGTCAGACCCACTGTTTATTTCGGCGTCACCCCGAAGGTTTGCTCGAAACGCTTGGCGTAGACCGGCCAGGCCTCGGGATTGATGAGCCGTGGCGGCCGCTTGCCGTCGAGCGCGTCGAGCATCTGCTCGGCTGCGATCCGGCCCATGTTCTCGCGCGCGTCCCTGGTGACGCCGGCCGTGTGCGGGCTCGCCAGCACATTGTCGAACTGCAACAGCGGGTGCTCGGGCGGCGGCGGCTCCTTGGACCAGACGTCGAGACCGGCGCCGGCAATGCGCTTGTCGCGTAGCGCGTCGAGCAATGCGGCTTCGTCGTGAATGAAGCCGCGCGCGGTCGTGATGAAATAGGCGTGCGGCTGCATCAAGGAAAATTCGCGCGCGCCGATCATGCCTCGGCTCTCCTTGGTCAGCGGACAATTGATCGACACATAGTCGGAGCGGCGTAGCAACTCATCGAGCTCGACCTTCTCCCCGCTGCGGCCTGCGATTTCAGAGGCCGAAAGATAGGGGTCGTAGGCCAGGACCTTCATCCCGAGCAGGCCCTTGCAGAGCTCGGCGATCCGGCGGCCGACATTGCCGATGCCGACGATGCCGACGGTCCTGCCCTGTGCCTCCATTCCCATCAGGGCGTTGCGGTTGACGTCGCGCTCGCGGCGCAGCGCGCGATCGGCCTCGATGATGCGCTTGGACAGCGTCAGCAGCATGCCGAGCGCATGCTCGGCCACCGAATGCGCGTTGCCGCCGGACTGGTTGACGACCAGGACGCCGGCCTCCGTGCAGGCGTCGACGTCAACGGGGTCGAAGCCCGCGCCGTTGCTGGAGACGATCAACAGATTAGGCGCCCGCCGCAGCAAGTTCGCATCGACATGAAAATGCGGCGCCAGCTCATCGCGCGCCGCGCCGATCTGATAGGCATGCGCATCGCGAATGATCGGCGCGTAGGTTTCCTCAGCGCTCTCGTTCTCAAGCCGGTCGAGCCGCACGTCCGGCCGCGCGCGCAGGATGTCGGCGTAGATCTGGTGGGCGAGATATTTGACGTAAAAGACGCGCTTGTTGTTGACGAACATTGAATCACTTTCAGTTCGTAAATCGGTAGAGTTCTGCCGGATTGGTCACAAGGATGCGCTGGCGTGCCGCCTGGTCCGGCGTCCAAATCTGAAATAGTTCGAACAGATGCCCGGCATCGGGCATCGCGCCCTCGACGCGCGGATGCGGCCAGTCACCGCCCCACACCAGCCGCTCGGGATTGGCCTTGACCAGCGCCTCATGGAAAGGTCGCGCGTCGGGATAGTCCGGCGCCAGCCGGCTCAAACGATGCGCGCCGGACAGCTTGGCCCAGCACCAGCCCTCGCCCACCGCCCTCAACAGGCTCTGAAATCCCGGCGTGCCGGTGCCGGCACGGGCATCGGTGCGGCCCATGTGGTCGATCACGACCGGCAATCCGAATGACTTCAGGACCGGAATCGTATCGGGTAGATCCTTCACGTCGATCCAAAGCTGCAGATGCCAGCCAAGCTCAGCCATGATAGGCGCGAGCGTCTCTGCCGCGGACAGCGGCACGCCACCCCGGTAATGCAACTGTCCACCACGGAAAAAATGATTGAAGCGCAAGCCGCGCACGCCGACAGCGTCCCACTCGCGCAATGTCGCAGGCGGCATATCGGCGTCCGCCACCGCGACACCGCGCAGACGACGGGGCTGCCGCTTCAGCGCATCCAGCATCGCGGAATTGTCGCGGCCATGCGCGCTGCCTTGCACCAGCACGCCGCGCGCAAATCCGATTTCGTCCAACATGCCCAGATATTTTTCCAGCGGCGCGTCCGGCGGCGTGTAGCTGCGATCCCTAGCATAGGGAAAACGATCGGCCGGCCCGAACACATGGGCATGGGTGTCGCAGGCATTCGCAGGTGGCGGCGCCTTTGGCCGGGTGACCTCGCGCGGCGGCAGACAGGGAGGCGCTGCCGGCATCATTCGGCCTTCATGCCGGCGGCCTGAATGATCGGCCCCCATTTGTCGTAGTCGGCATGGATCTTCGCGTCGAACGCCTGCGGCGAACTGCCGATCGGCGACGCCCCGAGCTTGGCCAGGCGCTGCTTGACGGCGTCGGTGTTCAAGGCCGCGACGAAGTCGTGCGAGAGTTTGTCCACGAGATCGCGCGGCATGCCGCCCGGCCCGAGCAGGCCCCACCACACCTCGGTGTCGTAGCCCGGCACGGTCTCACCGATACTCGGCACGTTGGGCAGGAATGGTGCCCGCGCAGCGGTCGTCACCGCGAGCGCCCTCACCGTACCGGCCTCGATCTGGCCCACCGACTCCGGGCCGTTGTTGAACGACAACGGAATTTGGCCGCCCAGCAGGTCATTGATCGCGGGCGCGCCGCCCTTGTAGGGGATCGCCTCAATATCGACCTTGGCGAGACTTTTCAAAAGCTCGCCCGCAAGATGCGTCGAGGTGCCGTTGCCGGCGTGTCCAACGGACAGACTGCCCGGTTTTGCCCTCGCCTGCGCGATCACTTCACTCAGATTCTTGAAGGGCGAGTCGGCGCGCACCAAGAGGATGTTCGGCGACGAGGCGAGCAGAGAAATCGGCGTGAAATCCTTGAATGTGTCGTAGGGTATCTTCGCGTAGAGGAACGGATTGGTGGCATGCCCGCTGGCGACCACGATCAACGTATGGCCGTCAGGCGGGGCCGCGACCAGCGCCTGCGAGGCCACAACCCCGCCGGCGCCGGGGCGGTTCTCTACCACCACCGTTTGGCCCCATTGCCGCGAGACAACGTCGCCGAGCGTCCGCGCGAGGATATCGACCCCGCCGCCGGCCGCATATGGCACCAGAATGTGCACGGGTTTGGCGGGGAATGCCGACTGGGCCCAAGCGATGCCGCCGACGGCGACCATCGCCGCCCCTATGACGGCGGCCAAAAATGGCCTCCACATGGCATTCTCCCTGTCGTTCTCGCTGGTCGTACTTGTTGCTTGTCTTACTTGTTGCTTGTCTTATCGCATGCCGGCCCGTGCGGTCGCACCATCGTGCAACGCAGATCACGTCATTGCAGAGGCATGTTGACAATCTCGCGCACGACGTCAAGTTTCGGCGCGCCGAGCAATTGAAAGATGGCCTTGCGAACGAAACATCTTCGCGAAACAGGGAGACCAGAATGGCCACTGCCGAGGGACAGACCTCGCCCAAATCTTCCGATGACACGCCCGCTCAGGAGACGACCCCTCATGAGAAGACTCCTCATGAGAAGACTCCTCATGAGAAGACTTGGCATGGCATTGTGCTGCAAACGCTCAAGCGCAACGACATCCGGCTGGTGCCTTATGTTCCCGATCGCGTGCTGACGACACTGATCAGGAACCTGCACAACGATCCTTTCTTCACCACCTTTCCTGCCGCGCGCGAGGAAGAGGCGGTCGGCATCGTTTCCGGCGCCTGGATGGGCGGCATGCGCGGCGCGGTGCTGATGCAGACGTCGGGCTTTGCCACGCTCGCCAACGTGCTGGCCTCATTGGCGATGCCCTATCAGATCCCGCTGATCATGTTCGTTTCCGAACGCGGCACGCTCGGCGAATTCAACTACGGCCAGTCGCTGGTGTGCAGGACCATGCGGCCGGTGCTGGATTCGCTCGCCATGGAGCATCATACCGCGACCCGCATCGACGAGTTCGAATTCATCGTCGACCGCTCGATCAGGCAGGCCATCACCACGCAGGCGCCGGTGGCGCTGATCCTCTCGCCGCTCCTGACCGGCGGCAAAGTCTTCGACAAGTGAGCAATCGCATGAATACGCACGCCAGCCCCCCTGCCCGCAACACCAAGGTGATGAACCGTTTCGATCTCACCTCGCGCCTGATTGCAAAGCTGAAGAACGAAGAAGCCGTGATCGGCGGCATCGGCAACACCAATTTCGATTTATGGGCCGCCGGACATCGCCCGCAGAATTTCTACATGCTGGGCAGCATGGGCCTTGCGTTCCCGATCGCGCTCGGGGTCGCGCTCGCCCAGCCCGACCGCCGCGTGTTCGCCCTCGAAGGCGACGGCTCGCTGCTCATGCAGCTTGGCTCGCTTACGACGATTGCGACGCTCGCGCCGAAAAATCTCACCATGGTCGTGATGGACAATGGCGTCTACCAGATCACCGGCGCGCAGCCGACTCCGGCCGCAGCCGTCGCCGACATTGTTGCGATCGCGGCCGGCTGTGGAATCTCCGACAGCGCATGGGCGGCGGACGAGGACGATTTCGAGCGGCTGATCGACCGCTCGCTGTCGGCGTCCTGGCCGACGCTGATCGGGGTCCGCATCGACGACAAGCCCGGGACCGGAACCACGCGGCGCGATCCCGTGCAGATCAGGGAACGCTTCATGCACGGTCTTGGTGTCCGCGAGCCGCTGTAACCGTCGTCCTTAACCACAAATCCTGGCACGGTCGCCCGGGTGGACACCCGGGCGCTGGATTGTGCTATGCGGTAGGCATGACCATTCCTCTCCGCCTCACCGCCTGGGTTCTTGCCGCAGCGGTCGCCTTCGCCACGCTGGGACCGCCGCAGTACCGCCCTCATTCCAATTTCAGCCAGGATGGCGAGCACGCGCTCGCTTTCGTCCTGGTCGGACTGGCGTTCGGGCTGGCCTATCCGCGCCAGCGCCTGGTCGCGACGAGCGTTTCGGTTCTGATGATCGGCGCTCTCGAACTCCTCCAGTTCTGGGCGCCCGGACGGCATGCGCGGCTTGAAGATTTCGCCGTCGATGCTCTCGCTGCCTGCGTCGGTTTTGCAATCGCCGCCGGGCTGACTTTGCTGACGGCGGCGCGTCGAACCCCAACGCATCCTGACGCAGAACATC
>Ga0137403_10002104_pt1 | contig 24560 bp, 27 predicted proteins | sample CZOMad2_1_16fung_FD_122057 | JGI IMG/M metagenome (GOLD analysis project Ga0137403, IMG submission 122057) | Vadose zone soil fungal communities from Angelo Coast Range Reserve, California, USA - CZOMad2_1_16fungal (Hybrid Assembly) | ecosystem: Environmental > Terrestrial > Soil > Vadose zone...
GATCGTCCCCCGCTTGAGGCCCGCCACGTCCGCGAGCTGCTGCTGGGTCCAGTCGCGGAGGTCGCGGAGGAGGGTCAAGGCCCGGCTCCGCGCGGGCAGCTCTTCGTCCATGGCTTCCCCTGCCCTCTTTCCCCAGGGAGAGTGCCGCGGGCGCGGCACCTCCGGCAAACACCGGGTTGGTTCCGGAATCGTACACGATTTGTCACGCAGACGCTGCACCGCCCCTGCGCCTCGCCTACTCTCCACCCGGCGCCCGCACCGAGCGGGCGCGGCCAGGAAAGGAGAGCGCGAAATGATGGCGAGGCAGACGCCGGAAGCGAAGGCGCAGGAAGAGGTGGCCAAAGTGGCCCGGGAGCTGTCCGGGCTGAAGTACTGGTTGAGGAAGGCCGTCAGCACCCTGCCGGAGGCCCGGCGGCCCGACCTGGACCACGACCCGGACGTCGCGACCGAGCTGCGCGCCATCGTCGGGTGCGTGATCACCGACTCGCTCGACCCGGCGATCGCGGACCTCGAAACGGTCGCGCACTACCGGCCGGAGCGGCCGGCGCGCAGGAGGTCGGCGCGCCCGGCCACGGCCGGGAAGGAGAGCGAGGAGGCGGTCGAGAGCCTGGGCGGCAGCCCCGAGGGGGTCGTGCCCGAGCAAAATCATGCGCGGGGATGAAGGTGCGAGGCGCGCCCTTGAGATCGCGCTTGCCGGCGGGCACCATCTCCTGCTCGTCGGCCCCGCGGGTTCGGGGAAGACCGGGCTCGTCCGCTCGCTGCCCGGCCTCCTTCCGCCCCTCTCGGAGGAGGAGGTCCGCGAGGTCGCAGCCGTCTACCGGCGGGCGGGCGAGGCGCGCTGCGAGCCAACGCGCCCGCCGATCCGGATGCCGCATCCGGCGAGCACCGCGAGAGGCTTTCTCGGGTCCGAGCGGCGGCCGGGCGAGCTCGATCTCGCCCACCGGGGCGTCCTTGTCCTGGAGAACCTCCCGGACTTCCGAGAGGAATCTCTCCGGGCCCTCCGCCAGCCCCTGGAGGAGGGCGCCATACGGATGGCCCGGCCCGGCGAGCGGCGAGCGCGGCCCTCTCTCGTCATGCTCTTCGCGACCATGCGCTCCTGCCCCTGCGGGGGCATCGGCGATCAGAAGCACGGCTGCGCGTGCACGCCTCTGCGCCTCGCGCGGTACCGGCGCCGGGCCGCAGAACCCATCGGGCACCTCTTCGACCTCCAGTGCGAGATGGGGATCGCCCATTCTTCGTCGACCGAAACGGCCGCGGCGGTCAAGGCCCGTGTCTTGGACGCCCGGGCGCTGGCCCGCGAGCGGTTCGGTGGCGCTGGGCCAAGAGGGAACGCCGCGATGACCGCGGAGGATCTCCGCCGCTTCTGCCCGCTCGATCCAGCGGGTCGGGCGCTGGAGGAGGCGGCCCGGGAGAAACTCGGGCTTCTCCCGGGCCTTTTCTCCCGGGTCCTACGGGTAGCGCGAACCATTGCGGATCTGAACCGGAGCGAGACCCTCCGGCCGGCGCATCTCACCGAGGCCTTGGGGTACCGCTGCGGAGCCGCTTCACGAGGGGCCGCGACGACCGCCTCCGGATCATGACCGCGCGGATCGGCGGGCGCGGAGGAGGACCCAGCCGTAGGCGCCGAGGTTCACCCCGATGACCAGCCCGGCGAGGACGTACTGGACGGTGCGGGTCAGCCCCGCCGGATAGAGCACCGGCAGCAGGTAGTGCTCGACGAACCCGCCCTCGTACCCCGCCTCGCCGCCCAGCCGGCGCAGGTGGTTCTCCAGCGGGGTCAGGGGACAGATGGTATTGGTCCACTCGACCCAGGCCCCCCAGGCGGCCGCCGGTAGATGGACCCAGGCGGCGCGCGGGAAGCGCAGGACGAGGAGGCCTCCCAGGACCACGAAGAGGACGAAGCCCAGATGGAAGGCGACGAGAGCGTCGGCGAGAGCGCGGTAGAGCACGATCCTCCTTTGCACGCCCGTGGGCTTCAGTGCCCGGCGGCGAGGTCGTCGACGACCCCACGGAGCTGGGCGTACACCGTCTCCCGGGAATAATCGGCGGCCAGACGGCGGCGGCCGTTGTCGGCCAGGCGCTGGCGCTCGCCGGGGGAGTCGAGGAGCTCCTGGATGGCGGACACCCAATCGATGGGGTGCTGGCCGACGACCCGGAAGTCCTCGCCCTGGCGGCCGGAGGTCCCGGCCACCGCCCAGGGGGAGGCCACGACCGGCACGCCACAGGCCCAGGCCTCCAGCACCTTGATGGGCACCCCGGCGCCGCAGCGCATGGGGGCGAGGGCGAGGGTCGCCTGCCGGAGGATCGCGGGCAGGTCGCGCGGCGAGGCAATGAGCTCCACCTCCCCGCCGGCCTCCCGCACCGCCCGCCGCACCCCCCGGGCCGGCCGGTCGCCGGCGACCACCACCCGCAGCCCCGGCCGCACCCGCCGGAGCACTGGCCAGACCTCGCGGAGCCACCAGGTGACGGCGTCGGCATTGACGAAGTAGCCGAGGTTGCCGGTCATGGCGAGGATCGGTCCCTCCCCGCGGAGGACGGCGAGCGGCTCGCCGGCGGCGGGCGGCTCGATGGGGCCGATGGCCAGGCGCACCGCCGAGACTTTGTCGGAGAGGGCGCGCGGCAGGCGGTTTTCGAGCGTCTGGCGGTCGCGCTCGCAGACCACCAGCACCCGCGCCGCCCGCACGATCAGGCGCCGCTCCCAGAGGGCCAGGAGCCGCGCCTCCAGGCGCAGCGGCAGCCGCATCCACAGACGGTCGACGTCGGCGCGCAGGGAGAAGGAGAGGGAGAGGCTGTCGATCAGGTCGACGAGGAGCGGCACCCGGCCGAAGTCCTCCAGGTGGATGGCCAGGCGGACGAGTTGGAGGATGCCGAGGTCGGCCTGGGAGCTGAGCTGGCGCAGGCGGCGGCCGAGGTCGGGCTGGTAGAAAAGGCCGCTCTGGAAGGGGAGGTTCTTCCACAGCGCCCGCCCGAAGCCGGCGAGGAGGCTTAGGTCCCGGTGCAGGCGGTAGGTCTCGACCCGGAAGGGGGCATCCGTGGGCGGGGCGGGTTGCCCCGGCCCCGGCTCCGGGGTGAGCAGGGTGATCTCGTGCCCGGCGGACAGGGCGTCGAGCATCTGCACCGCCCGCATCTGGTCCCCCCGCCGCGGCGGCCACGGGTAGCGGGAGGTGGCGAGGAGGATCTTCAACGACGGAGGTCTTTTAGACCAGCTTCAGGAGGTGCCCCAGCTTGTCGCGCTTGGTCCGCAGGTAGTCCCGGCTGCTGTCGGTCGGCGGGACCTCCAGAGGGACCCGCTCGACGATCTCCAGGCCGTAGCCGGAGAGGGCGATGTACTTGCTGGGGTTGTTGGTCATCAGGCGCATCTTGCGCACTCCCAGGTTGCGCAGGATCTGCGCTCCCACCCCGTAGTCGCGCTGGTCGGGGCGGAAGCCGAGCTTCTCGTTGGCCTCGACCGTGTCGTGCCCCTGCTCCTGGAGCTCGTAGGCCTTGAGCTTGTTGAGCAGGCCGATCCCCCGTCCCTCCTGGAGGAGGTAGAGGAGGATGCCCTTGCCCTCCTCCTGGATCTTCTCCAGGGCCTTGTGCAGCTGCGGCCCGCAGTCGCAGCGCGCCGAGCCGAAGATGTCGCCGGTCAGGCACTGGCTGTGGACGCGGACCAGGGTCGGCTCCTCGGGCTCGATCTTCCCCATCACCAGGGCGACGTTCTCGTCGTCGGTGACATCCGAACGGTAGGCGTGGATACGGAACTCGCCGAACGGGGTGGGCAGGCGCGGGGCGGCGATCTCCTTGACCAGCGTCTCGTGGCGCAGGCGGTAGCTGATGAGGTCGGAGACGGTGATCATGAGGATGCTGTGCTCTGCCGCGACCTTGGCGAGGTCGGGGACGCGGGCCATGGTGCCGTCGTCGTTCATGATCTCGCAGATCACCCCGGCCGGGGTGAGGCCGGCGAGGATCGCGAGGTCGACCGAGGCCTCGGTCTGACCGGCCCGCTTCAGCACGCCGCCCTTCCGGGCGCGCAGAGGGAAGACGTGGCCGGGGCGCAGCAGGTCCTCGGGCCGGGTGGCCGGGTCGATGGCGGTGAGGATCGTCGCCGCCCGGTCGGCCGCCGAGATGCCGGTCGTCACCTTGCCGCGGGCCTCGATCGACACCGTGAAGGCGGTGCCGAAGGGGGAGGTGTTGTCCTCCACCATGAGCGGCAGCCGCAGCTCGTCGCAGCGCTCCTCGGCCATGGCGAGGCAGATCAGGCCGCGGCCGTAGCGGGCCATGAAGTTGACGGCCTGCGGGTTGACCTTCTCGGCGGCGATCGCGAGGTCGCCCTCGTTCTCGCGGTCCTCGTCGTCGACGATGATGACGAAGCGGCCGGCGCGGAAGTGCTCGACGGCCGCTTCGATGGAGGCGAAGGGGGTGGTGTCTGGCATGGCGGTGTCTCTCGGGATCGCTTCTCAGGGTCCTTGAAGGGCGGCCTTGGAGCGCCCTCCGTCCGGGACGGGCTGCGTACGGGTGACCTGGGAGCAGTGTACTGTCCCCTGCCAAGGGCGGTCAAATCAGCCGCCCGAGCGGCCCCAGGTCGAGGTTCAGCTCCTTGGGGTCGAGGTCGAAGCGGCGCGCCAGGTCCTCGACGGTCTCCTCCAGGCGCATCAAGGCGAGACCGATCCCCTCGACCTCCTCGGGGGTCAGGGTGTCGGCGTCCATGCGGCGGATGGCCTGGCGCTCCAGGAGCTGGCGGATGAAGTCGACGAGGGTGAGGACGAGCTTCAGGACCGAGCGCTGGACGTCCTCCGGATCGGCGTTCCAGCGCGGCGTCGTCTCGGCCGCCCCCGTCGTCCCGGCGGTGCCCGCCGCCCCGGCCGCCGACATCCGGCGCTCCAGCTCGGCGCGCAGCTCGTCGATCTCCGCGATTTCCAGCCGCACGACATCGCCCCGCTCGCTCATCCCAGCCCTCCGGGCGCGAAGGCGTAGGGCGGCCAGGGACCGCTCACGGTGACCTTCCGGCCGGCAAGCCCCTCCCCTTGGGCCACCGCCGCCTCGACGATCCGCAGGTAGTCCGCCGCCTCCCCTCTCCCCACGAGGTCGTGCGCGGTGGCGAGGAGGTTGCCCCCGGCATGCCGCTCGACCCGCTCGGCGCGCAGGAGCGGCTGGAGGGCCTGGCGCAGGGCGGCGACCTCGGGGAGGCCGGCGGCGGCGGCCCGCCGCCGGGCGGCCAGGTAGCGGGCGCCGGGGCCAGGGGTTTCCGGGGCCTCGGGCGTCTCGACGACCGGGACCTCCGGCGCGCCGAATACCCGCAGAGTCATCTGCACGCAGCCCTCGACCAGGGTGAGGGCGCGGACGATCTCCGCAGCGTGGGGGAGGAGCGCCGCGGCCAGGGCGGAGACGTCGGGCAGCCATTCGCCGAAGCGGGCGGGGAGGAGAGCCGGCACCAGGGCGGCCAGGCGGCGGACCGCCACGTCGTGGCGGACCAGGGTCTCCGCGGTCACCGGCGGACGGACCGCGACCTCCCCGGCCACGGCGAGGAGGCCACCGCAGCGCACCACCGCGAGCGGCTCGCCCGCCACCCCCGTCCCCAGGTCGCCGGCCGGTGGGACGCCGACCAGGGCGTAGAGATAGAGGGCGCTCATTCCGGCTCGCTCCGCCTGCCCAGCAGCCGGTCGGAGGCACAGAGGACCGCCGAGAGGCGGAGGTAGACGAGGTCGACCCCGGCGAGACCGAGGACGACGTCGCCGGTCACCACCACCCCCTGGTTCAGCAGGTGATCGACCACTTCGAGGAGCGAGCCGTCGGCCCCGGCGAGGAGGTCGAGCGCCCCCGGGTCCGGCGGTCCGCCGGGGGGGAGGCTCATCCCGCCTCCGAGATGAAGTTGTAGGGCGGCCAGGGACCGGTCAGGGTGACCTGGCAGGCGTGGGCGGCGAGCCGCTCCGCCACCGTCTGGACGGCGCGCTCGAAGCTTTCGGCTTCCGCCACGGGCACCAGGAAGGCGGCGTCGAGGAGCAGTCGCGGCCCCGGCTCGGCCAGGGCCGGCGGCTCGCGGCGGCGGCTGGCGGCGGCATGGCGCGCCAGCTCGTCGAAAGCCTCCTCGGTGGCGGTGCCGGCACGGCGGACCCGATTCCTGGCCTCCTCCTGTTCGGCTTTCTTGCGCAGCAGGAAGCTGCGGCCCGAGGCCGGCGCGTCTTCTGCCGGCGCCGGCCGTACCGGCCGCGAGGCGTCGAAATGGACCCGCACCCCCCACTCCACGCGGCCGGCGACCCGGGCGAGGACGGCCGCGATCTCGTCCCGCCGGCCGGCCAGGTCGGCGACCGCCCGCGCTTCGTCCTGGAAGAGGGAGAAGAGCTTCATCGGCACCACCGGGGCGAGGGCCGCGAAGTGCGCCACCACCCGCTCGTGGGCCACGGCGCAGGCCGAGACCCAGGGGAGGTCGTCGGCCAGGCGGCGCTCGATCTCCGCCGCGGAGAACGCCGGGAGCGGCGCCTCCCCCACCACCAGCCAGAGGTCGCCGCCGAGCGACAGGAGGCGCGGGGAGGAAGTCTCGGGCAATCCGGCGGGCACCTCCGCGAGAGGAGGCACTGCGGCGCTCTCCATGCTCTCCACGATGCAGTAGAGATAGATCGCCGGTTGGGTTTCCGCTCGGCTCATCGGGCGTGCCGAGACGAAGCTCGGCGCCGGAACTCCGAGATCCAGGCCAGGCCCTGGTCGACCTTCTCCTTTCGGCTGCGCCGCTCGTCGACCTTGAGGAACCGGTCGAGGATCCCCTTGGTGACGAGCCGACCCACCGAGCCCTGGGCGACGAGCTCCGGGTAGCTCTGAAGATCCTCCAGGCGCACCAGCCGGCTATCGCCCTCCTCGGGATCGCGATAGCAGGCAACCGTGTCGGGAACGGCTTCGGCGGGGATGGCGTCCAGGAGGGCCGGATTGTGCGTCGTCAACAGGACCCGCAGCTGGCGCTGGCGGGCGATCCGCTGGACGTTGCCGAGCAGGAGCTCGGCCCGGCTCGGATGCACCCCGTTGTCGATCTCCTCGATCACCACCAGCGAGCCTTCCGGCACCGAGAGCAGGGCGGCCGCCACCGCAAGCACACGCAGGGTGCCGTCCGAGAGGAGGGCCGCCTCGCGGGCAGTGGCTTTACCGCCAAAGGTCTCGTGCAGCTGGACCATGACTTCGCCGCGGGGCCCCTCGAGGAAGGTGACATCGCGGATGTCCTGTTCGGGAAGAGAGCGGATGAATCCGAGGATCTCCTCCTTCTTTCCTTCTTCCGACAAGCGGTACAGGACCGAAGAGAGGGCAGCGCCATCGCCCTGCAGCTTCTGATCCTGAAGGAAGCTGTAGTCCCGCATCCGGCGAGGATGAGGGTCGAGGAAAAGGATGTCTTCAAGGCTCTGTCGTAGCCGGGAGGCCGCCGCGGGCTGTGACGGCTCGTGCTCGGCTTCCGGGCTTTCCAGGCGTTCCTCCAGGATCCGTAGACCCGCTTCATTTACCTGGAGCGTGATGGAAAATGACAGGGGAGGGAGGAGATCACACCCAAGGGAAAACTCGTCTCCTCCGTACGTGAGGTCGTTGAAGGTGCCGCGCAGGCTGAGCTCCTGGTCCCGGATGGCGACGAGAAGATCCCCCAGCCGCCGCCCCGAGACCAGCCAGGACAGCAACTGCATCGCCTCAATGGCGTTGCTCTTGCCCGAGGCATTGGCGCCGATCAAGAGCGTCAGGGGGGCGAGGGGCAGCTTCGCTTCCCGGAAGCTCTTGAAGTTCTTGATCGTGATGCTCTGAATCATTCTCGGCAGAGTCTACACCCGCGAGGACCAGCTCCGGCCCCAGTCGATCAGCGCCCTGCCGCCCCGCGGGGGCGGAAACAGCGCAGGAGCGAGCAGTATAGCGGAGCGCCCCTGCATCAGGGAGACGAGCCGCTCCTGCTCGCGACGCCCGGCGGCCTCGCCGCAACGGGCACAGCCACCCGGCAGCACGGCGTTGAGCACCAGGGCCGCGACGCCGATCCCCTGCCGGTCGAGGGCCGCGATCAGCCGTGCGGTCTCGCGCCGGGGCAGCTCGCCGGCCCGGGCGACCGGGACGAAGCGGGTGCGCACCGGGTCCTTGAGCAGCTCGGCGAGCTGGGTCAGGCTGCGGGAGAGCTCGACCAGCGCGGCCGCCAGAGGGCCGGGATGGACGGCCTCGCGGTACTTGAGGAGGAGGGCGAGGAGGGCTCGGTCCCAGGTGAGAGCCAGGGCGGGCATCTCCAGGAGGCGCAGGGCGTGACCGGTGGGGGCCATGTCCACCACCACCCGGTCGAAGACCTCCTCTCCCTCCCCGAAAACCGCGTCCGCCAGAGCCGAGACCGCCATCAGCTCGTCGAGCCCGGCGGGGGTCACGCCGGGGAAGATCTCCTCGCCCTGGACCGTGCCCTCGGCGGTGCCCGAGGCGCTGAAGAAGGCGTCCAGCAGCCCCTGGATCGCCTCCCGCCGGCCGCCGCTCCAGCGCTTGAAGGCGCGGGCGGCGTCGAGCTCGCGCGCCCACAGGTTCTGCGGCCCGCGGGGGAGCTGTTTCGCCTCGTCCCCCAGCCGGACGTCGAGCACGTCGCCCAGGGAGTGGGCCGGATCGGTCGACAGCAGGAGCAGACGCTGGCCGGGGCGTTCCCGGGCCAGGAGCAGAGCGGCAGCCGTCGCGCAGGTCGTCTTCCCCACCCCCCCCTTGCCGCCGAAAAACAGCAGCCGGGTTCCTGGTGGCGCCAGCAGGCCGGGCCAATCGGGCTGGCGCGGGAGGGGACGCCGGGAGGGGACAGGGGCGGGCGAGGACGGAGCGCAGCCTGTCTGAGCCCGGAGGGCGGGGCGATCAACCGCCCGAAGGGCGAGTTCGAGCACCGCCCGCAGCCCGCCCCTGTCCCCTCCCGCCGAGGGGGCCAGAACCCCCTTACGGTTGCGGAGCGCCCTACCCACCTTCCGTAGAGCGGCCAGCCCCCGCGGCTCTTGGTCGAAGGCCGGCAGAAGCCGCAGCGGAATGCCGGGGAAGGCCTCCGCGATCTCCTCGATCACCCGCAGCTCTTCCTCCCGCCGCGCCCGGCAGAGCGGGCAGAGATCCCCCTCCGGGGTGACGCGGTTGACGACGATCTCCGCCACCTCGATTCCCGCCGTGGCCAGGGCCGTCACGCCATCCCGCGCCTCGGCGAGCGAGAGCGCCTCGGGCAGGAGCACCCAGACGAAACGGGTGCGGGCGCGATCGGCGAGCCGCGCGGCCAGGTCCCGGCCCTCCGCCTCGATCTCGGCCAGGGCGGCGTCCACCCGGTCGCTCCGGTAGACGCCGAAACGGCGGGCGAGCCGGCGGTGCTTCTCCTGGAGCTCGTCGAGCAGGGCGGCGATCCGGCCGAGGACCTCCGGGGTGGCGAGGAGGCGCAGGGTGTGAGCGGTGGGGGCGGTGTCGACCACCACCTCGCTGCATTGCGCTTCCCGGGCCGCCCGCTCGAGGTCCAGGAGGGCGGCGATCTCGTCGATGCCCGGGGGCGTGAGGGCGAGCAGGCGCTCGACGTCCGCCTCGTCGAGGTAGGTGCCGCGGAGAGCCGCCGTGCAGAGGGCGGCCCGGCGGGGTTCGAGCCAGCGGGAGAAGGCGCGCTCGCCGGAGAGCTCGACCGCCCAGAGGGCGCGCCGTTTTCCCCGCTCCCCGGCGCGGGTCGGCACCGGCCGCGGGTCGGGACCCAGCCGGCGGTCCAGGGCGTCGCCCAGGGAGTGGGCCGGGTCGGTCGAGGCCACCAGCACCCGCCCGGCGGATTTGCGGGCCTTCGCCCGGTCCATACGATCCGACAGGACGAGCGCCTCGGCGGCGGCGCAGGTCGTCTTGCCGACGCCCCCCTTGCCGGCGAAAAAGCGGTAGGACCGGCTATCGCCTGCCGCTGCTCCGCTTCTCCGTATCGCCGCCAAAGCTCACCTCCACGCCGACCACCCGCCCGCCGGCGCCGCGGCCCGTACCGGCCTGGCGCCCCTCGCGGCTCTCCCGCAGGCGCGGCAGGATCTCCGCCTCGATGGCGGCGAGCTCCTCCTCCGTGATCTCCTCCAGCTCCAGCCGCATCTGGGCGATGAGCAGCTCCTCCTGGAGCAGCCCCTCGGCGTCCAGCTCCTGATCGGTCGCCGCGGCGAGCTGATTGAGGATGAAGCGCAGACCGCCGTAGAGGAGGCGGTCGACGACGATCATTCCGCCTCCGCCGCGCGCTCGAGCTTCAAGCGGATGTTGACGAAGTTGTAGGGCGGCCAGGGGCCGGTGTACTTGAGCTTCAGGTTGGCGTACTTGGCGTCGACCTCCTTGACCTTGGCGTCGAACTCGCTCTCGCGGTCGCGGGTGACCAGGAAGGCGGCGTTCAAGATCATCTTGTCGCCGATCGGCTTGTTGGCGCGGGAGGCGACCGAGGCGTCGGAAAGCGCCGCGAAGATCTCGGTGACCAGCTGCTCCGAGCGGTCCTGCAGGAGCGAGTCGACGAGCCTTCCGTACTGCATGCGGGCGAAGTAGGTCGAGCCCTTCTGCGACGAGATCTCGTGGCGCAGCAGACGCAGGTTCTCGTTCTCCTTCTCGATCTCGCGGATGACGATCTCCGGCTCCCACACCACTTTCAAGCCGAACTCCAGCTTGTCCTCCATCTTGACCAGGACGTCATGGAAGGCGTCGTAGGCGGTGCGCAGCAGCTCGATGATGTCCTCGCGGGTCTTGAACACGGTGTTGAACGACATCGGGATGACGGTGAAACGCTTCATCACCGCCTCGTTCACCCGCTCGTGGGCGAGCACGTTGTCGCGGGTCGGGTCGTAGACCTCCAACGGGGTGTCCGAGACCACCGCCGCGATGTCCCGGTAGTTGACCGTGTGCACCTCGGCCGGCTCGCCGCCGATGCCGATCGGTCCGAAGCGCAGCGGCTGGCTCGCCTGGATGATGCAGTAGACGTATTTGCCGCTGCGCTCGGCCACCGGCGCCGGGGCTACGGCCGCCACCTTCTTCCTGGCCGGACTCTTCTTCGTGCGACCTTCCGGACTCTTCTTCTCTTTCACCAGCGACTCCTCGCTCGAAAGGGTTCAGCTCCAGCCGTCAGGTCCGGACGGAGCTCGGCCGGTCCGCCAGGATGCGGCGGATCTGCGCCTCCAGCTCCTTGGGCAGCACCGGCTTGGTGATGACCGCGTCACAGCCGGCCTCGACCGCCTGGTCGTGAGCGCTACGGAGGGCATGCGCGGTGAGCGCGACGATCGGAATGGGGCGGGTGCGCTCGTTGCTCTTCAGGCGCCGGGTGGCCTCCCAGCCGTCGATCCCGGGCAGCGACAGGTCCATGAGGATGATGTCGGGGAGCAGCTCGCTCGCCTTGGCGATGGCTTCGAAGCCGTCGGCGGCGGTGGCGACGCGGTACTGGCGGAAGGCCAGGTACTCGGCGCAGATCTCCCGGCCGTCATCCATGTCGTCGACGACCAGCACGAGGGGTGTTTGCGATCCTTCGGACATTCTCTTTCTCCTTGCCCTCTTCAGCCGCCGTTCTTCCGCGGCAGCAGCAGGCGGAACGTCGAACCCAAACCCAGGCGGCTCGCGACCGTGATGTCGCCCCCCAGGAGCGCCGCCAGGCGGCGGCAGATCGACAGGCCGAGACCGGTCCCGCCGGCCCGCCGTACGTACGAGCTGTCCGCCTGGCCGAAGGCTTCGAAAATGGTTTTCTGGTTCTCCTCGGAGATGCCGATGCCGGTGTCGGCCACCGCCACCGAAACCCAATCGGCATCGCAGTCGACGAGCATGGCGACCGAGCCCTCGGGGGTGAACTTCAGGGAGTTGGAGAGCAGGTTGAGCACGATCTGCTTGAGCTTCTTGCGATCGCTGCGCACCTCGGGGACCCCCGGCGCAACGTCGCGCGTCACCCGGAGACTGGTACGGGCGATGAGCGGCTCGACCTCTGCCATGACCTCGTCGATCAGCTCCGGGAGAAGCAACGTCTCGAACTGGACCGGCATCTTGCCCGCCTCGATCCGCGTGATGTCCAAAAGGTCGTTGATGATCGACAGCAGGTGCTGGGCGTTCGAGTCGATCCGGGTGAGCTTGTCCTGCTGGCCCGGGGTGGGATCCCCCGACACGCCCTCCAACATCAGGTGGGTGTAGCCGATGATGGCGTTGAGCGGCGTCCGCAGCTCGTGGGAGACGTTGGCGAGGAACTGCGACTTCATGACCGACGCCTGCTCGAGCGCCAGGGCCTGGCGCCGTAGCAGCTCGTTCTGCTCGGCGAGCTCGGCCGTCGCCTCCTGCACCTTCTCCCGCAGCTCCTCGGAATGGCGCTTGACCTGCTCGTAGAGCTGGGCCTTCTCGACCGCCTCGGTCAGGTCGTGGAGGATGGTCACCGTCCAGGTGTCCTCGCCCTGCCGCGACACCACCTTGCCGGAGATCGCCTCGACCGGGACGGTGCCGCCGGTCGCCGGGTCCAAGAGGGCAAGCTCGCCGCGGAAGCGCAGCGATTGGCTGGTGTAGAGGTTCGAAATGAAAGAGGTGAAGACCGCGTCGTTGGCCCGCACCCGGCGCTCGGCCTGAGCGCCCCGGCGGTCCGGGCCGACGGTGAACAGCCGCTCGGCCGGCGGGTTCATCAGCAGGAGCTTGCCGGCGGCGTCGGTCACCAGGATGGGGTCGAGCACCGAGTTGAGGATGAGGTCGAGCCGGTCGCGCTCGGCCCGGGTCTGCGACTCGGCGGCGCGCAGGCGCCGGTAGTTCTCCTCCAGCTCCTCGCCGGCCCGGCGCAGGTCGGTGACGTTCCTCAAGATCGACACCGTGCCGGTCTCGCCGCGCCGGATCTTGACCCGGGTGCGGAGCAGCTCGAAGAGCAGGTCCTGCCCCTCGACCGGGTCGACCAGGAGCAGCTCCTGGCGCACCGGCCCGCTCTCCTGAGCGGAGGTGAAGAGGGAGGCCGAGAAGAGCATGTTGTTCAAGGCGACGGCGCGGCGCCGGCCCTCGCTCGTCGACTCGTCGGCCGAGAGCAGGGCCTCGGCGCCGGTGTTGGCGAAGAGGATGCGGCCGTCGGCATCGGTCAGCAGGATGGGATCGGTGACCGCGTTGAAGATGGCCAGGAGCCAGGCCCGTTCCCGCTTGTGGCGCCGCTCGTCGGCCTGGGCGCGGCGGTACCAGAGCGAGACCAGGCGCTCGCCGAGCAGCTGGGCGGCCCAGCGGACCGCGCCGGTGACCGGCCCCTCCCCCGGTCCGTCGACCAGCAGCAGACCGGGGCCGATCTCCCCCTGGTCGCTCGGTTGGCCCAGGGGCACGGCGTGGAAGGAGTCGGTGCCCAGGGGAGTGTCGAGGGCGCCCAACCGCCCCGGGCCGGAGCCGTGGAAGGCGACCGGCTCCGCCCCCACGAGGGCGAGGATCAGCGGATGGGAGCGCTCCCCGAGGTCCAGGCTCCAGCCCTCGACCTCGGCGAGCGAGAGGCCGATACCGGAGAGCCCGGTGAGACGCAAACCCTCGCCGTCCACCACGGCGCAGAGGCCGCGCTGGACCCCGGCATGCCGGGCCAGCCAGCGCAGGGCGAGCACGGCGCAGGCGCGAGCATCCTGCTCGGCGAGGAGCTCCTCGACCAGCGAGAGCTTCGTCCTGGGATCGACGCTCTCGAAATCGGGAGCCGCGTCCAACGGCACGGGCCTGGCCACGGCCTACGCCTTGGCGGCCTGTCGTCTTCTGCGGGCCATCGGCACTTCCCGCGGTGCTTCCCGGGCCACCGAGGCGGCGAGCTGCGCCCGCAACGAAGCGTTCTCGGCCATCAGCTCGTCGTTCGGCCGCGACGCCTCGATGGCGGCGGGACGCGACACGGTCGGCACCTGGCCGACGGCCTCGGAGTACTTGATATAAGTGTCGATCGAGGCCACGACGACCCGCGCCTCGACGGTGAGCAGGTCGATTCCGACGAGCGACACCCGAACCCACGCGTCGATCACGATCCCCTTGTCGAGAACGCGGTCGAGGACGTCGATCAGACTTGTGCCACCGGATGCTCTTTCAACCGGCATGGTTACCCCCTGCGTTTTTTGGACGTATTGCGTCGCGGCCGGGCGGCTGTCCCGGGGATTTCCGGGCTCGCCGCTCTACCAGGCTCCGCCGGCCGCTTGAGCGCCAGCGCCGCCACCCTCTCTTCCAATTGACGGACCTGCTCCCGCAGGACCTCATTCTCCAGTGCCAACTTGCGGGCGCCGACCGACAGACTGGGGTCCTGCCGCCACCAGTCGAGACCGATCTGCTCGGCCTTGTCGATCGAACAGACCAGCAGCCGGATGCGGATGGTCAGGAGCTCCACCTCGGCGAGCGACACCCGGATGTCCCCCGCCACCACGAGCCCCTTGTCGAGCACACGATCGAGCACGTCGACCAGGGTGGTCGAACGGCTATACGCTGGCTCGATCGCTTCTCTCATCGATGGCCCCTCTGGGTCACGGAGACGCACTTTAAAGGCTCCCTGGCGCAGAAGCAAGATCCGCGCCTTGCCTCGAAAAAGCGCGGCCCGCCGGCATTCCGGCCGGGTCGCCGGGCCGGCGGCGGGGACCCGCGGACCCAGGTTTTGGTAGAGATGACAAGGACGGGGCGGCAGGTAGGGTAAGACTTACAACCCACCGCCCCCGGTTCGGGCTCAACGGTCCGGTCGGCCCGCCACCTGGTGCTCCTGGCCGCTCACCGGGTCGAGCAGGACGAGCTGGTCGTTGCCGCGGAAGAAGAGGCGGGAGCCGGCGCTCGCGGGCCCGGTCTCCGGGCCGGCCGCCGGCAGCCGCCGGCCGAGCGAGCGGGAGTCCCCCGTCGCCAGGTCGAGGAGACGGGACTCCCAGGTGCCGGTGCGATCGAGGGGGGAGGCGCCGGCCGTTTGCACTCCGATCACCAGCTTCCCGGGGAGCGGCTCTCCTCCCAGGCGAAGGGACCGGACGCCGGGGAAGGGGAAGCGGCGCTCGACGGCTCCGTCGGGGGAGAGGAGGGTGAGGTCCCGGGAGCCGGCCCGGGGGCTGGCGGCGACGACGCGGCCGTCGGCCAGGAAGCCGCTGCCGAAGAGCCGCGCCGGCAGCTCGGCCACCGGAGCCTCGCGCCGCACGTCGAACAGGGCGAGCGCCTCGAGCGGCCGGTGGACCAGGAGATGGCTGCCGTCGGGGCTCGGCGCCCAGGTCGCGGCATCCTCGAAGAGAGCGGTGTGGCCGACCTCCACGCGGCGGCCGGTCGCGAGATCGAAATCCGCGATCTCGATCCGGGCGGTACGTGAGCCGGGCAGGGCGTAGTCTTCCGTCGTGTTCCGGAAATACCGCAGGTGCGAGCCGTCGAGGAACTGCAGCCGGCTCCGAAAGACGTTTCCGCCGGAGAGAGGGAAGGAGGCGAGGAGCCCCGCCTTGTCGACGTCAAAGGCGAGCAGCCGGCCGCGTTCGAGGAGGGCGACGCGCCGGCCGTCGGGCGACAGGGCGAGAGAATCGAAGCCGCCGGCGAAGCTCAGCGGGGTGTGGACCGGCCGGGCCTCCGGCCGGGTCAGGTCGAGACGCACGAGAACGGCCGGACCCCGGACCCCCCGGTCCTGGGAGTCCAGCCAGACCGCCCGCCGGCCGTCGGCCGAGACGCGCAGGGTGCCCCAGTAGGGGACCGGGAAAATCCGCTGGAAACGGCCGGAGGCGGTATCGAGCAGGAACAGGGGGAGATAGGCCCCCCGATGGACGGCGGGGCCCTGGACCACGACGGCGCTCCCTGCGGGGGCCGGCAGGACGATGGGGACCGCCACCAGGTCGGCCGGGGTGGCGGCGACCAGCCAGCGCGAGTAGCCGACGAGGCCGAGCCCGCCGGCGAGCAGCAGGCTCCACAGGGTGAGCGAGAGGAAACGGTGCCCGCGGCGCGGATCGGTCCGCCCGAGGACGAGCTGGGCGGCGCTGGCGGCGAGGACCGCGAGAAGGACCAGGGGAACGACGCCCTGGAGCGCGGGGACGATCGGGGGCTGGCCCGGCGCTCCCAGCGTCGTCGCCCGGATCAGCCGCAGGGCGCCATCCCACCCCAGGAGGCCGACGGCGACGGCCGCCACGACGTCGAGCCCGAGCCAGGGGGAACGGGAGCGCACCAGGAGGCTCACGAGGTCGGCGGCGAGCACCAGGGCGGCGATTCCGCCCACCCCGTAAAGGAGCTGGAGCCCGCCGCCGTTCGCCAGCTCGCCCCGGACCGCGGGCTCGAAGAGCAGGTAGGGCAGGAGGAAGAGAAGACCGACGCCCAGGGAGAGCACCAGGGCGGCGCCGAGCTTGCCCGCCCAGATCGCCCAGCCGGAAAGAGGTCGCGCGAAGTAGAAGCCGAGCCGCCGCTCGGCCAGGTCGCGGGCGACCACCGAGGCGCCCAGCCCGACGGCGAGGACCGCGGCGACGATGCCGCTCACCAGGAGGGCGGCGGCGCCCCGCTGGTCGGCCGGCAGCGCGGGGGCGGTGAACGACACGGGGACCGGCACGAACCCGGCGAGGCCGATCAGGAAGAGCAGACGGTGCTCGGCGATCTCGCGCTCGAAGACGGCGAGGAAACCTCTCATACGGTCTCTCCTTTCCCCGTTTCTCCTTTTCCGACAAGGGCGAGGAAGATCTCCTCCAGGGTGAGCGCCGATACCTCGGCTGTTCCGGAACCGGCGCCGGTGAAGCGCGCCTCGTCCCAGCGCGCCACCACCGCCTCGGTGCGGAAGCCGCGGGCGGCCACGGCGACCGGCTCCAGCGCGGTGAGCCCGGCGGCGCGGGCGGCCTCGGCGGGCGGGAAGCTGATGCGGCGGAAGCGGCGCTTCAGGCTCTCCAGCTCCTCGTCCAGGAGCAAGCGGCCGGCGCGCAGGATGCCCACCCGGTCGGCGATCCCCTCGACCGCCGCCAGGTCGTGGGTGGTGAGGAAGACGGTCGTCCCGCGGTCGGCCAATTCGCCGATCAGCTCCTCGAAGACGGTGCGGCGGGCGAGCGGGTCGAGCCCCAGGGTCGGGTCGTCCAGGATGAGGAGCCGCGGCGAGGGAGCGAGGGCGAGAGTCAGCGCCACCTGCCCCTTCTGCCCCTTCGACAGGCGGCCGAAGGGGACGTCCATCGGCACGCCGAAGCGGGCCAGCCGCGCCACCGCGCCGGCGCCGTCCCAGCGCGGGTAGAGCCGGGAGCCGAAGCGCAGCAGCTGGTGGACGCTCATGGCGGGCGGCGCGTCGGACTCCTCGGGCACCACGCCGACTTCGGCGAGCAGGTGGGCGCGCCGGCGCCAGACGTCATCGCCGAAGAGGAGGGCGCGGCCGGCTTGCGGCCGCTGCTCGCCGAGGAGACAGCGGACGAGCGAGGACTTCCCCGCCCCGTTGGGACCCAGAAGGGCATAGACGGAGCCGGGTTCGACGGCGAACGAGAGGTCGTCCACGGCCAGGCGCGCGCCATAGCGGACGGACAGCCCTTCGGCGGCGAGCACGGGGGGCAAAGCGGGGCTCATTGCGGTTTTTCCTCCTCGGTATCCTCGGGCAGGGGCTGCGCCCGGAGCTCTTCCCAGGCAGTTTCCAGAAGGGCGGCCGCCTCCGCGGGCGAGGCACCCAGGGTGGCGGCGATGCCGGCGTAACGCAGGGCCTCCCGGCGCAGGCGGGCGGCGCGCTCGGCGGACGAGAAGGCGGGGGGAGCGTCGGCGACGTAGGTGCCGTCGCCGCGGCGGACCGCGAGGACGCCGCCGTCGGTCAGCCGCTGGTAGGCCTTGGAGACGGTCGCCGGGTTGACCTGGAGCTCGCGCGCCAGATCGCGCACCGACGGCACGCCCGCCCCCGCGGCGAGCATCCCGGAGGCCACCAGGTGCCGCACCGCCTCCTCGATCTGACGCCAGATCGGGCGAGGGTCTTTGGGATCGATCCGCAACGCTTTTTCCAAGGCACGGTCCTCTCGTCTCGTCCGCGATCTTCGGTGTATTACTACGCTGATACGGTACGCGCCGTCCAGGGTCTCTGTCAAGGGGGGCGGGTTGGCAGCGGTGGCATCCGCCGTGCAGTAGAGTTCCGCTATGAACGAATTCTTCCGTAAAGCCGCGCGGACCGCCTCCTCGGTTTTCGGTTCGGCTTGGTCTTTCATTGCGGCCATCGTCATCGTCCTGGTCTGGGCGTTGACCGGGCCGCTCTTCCACTACTCCGATACCTGGCAGCTGGTGATCAACACTGGCACGACCATCGTCACCTTCCTCATGGTGTTCCTCATCCAGAACACCCAGAACCGCGATTCCAAAGCCCTCCACCTGAAGCTCGACGAGCTGCTCTACGCCATGAAGGAGGCGCGGACCGGCCTGGTGGACCTGGAGGATCTCTCGGACGCCGAGCTCGCGAAGCTGTCAAAGGAATTCCAGCGCATCGCCCGCGGGGAGGCCCGGGACGTGGTCGAGGACGAGAAGGCCAAAGTCGCAGGCTCCACCGCCAGGAAAAAGAAGGAGCTCAGGAAGGCGGGCTAAAGCACCTCGCGGACCCGTTCCATCCCGGTGTTGCCACCGGAGAGGAGCACCCCCACCCGGGCCTCGCGCAGGGCCGGATGGGCGAGAACGCCGGCGAGGCCGGCCGCCCCCGCCGGCTCGACCACCACCTTGAGGTGGCGGACGAGGAGCCCCATGGCGGCGAGGATCGCCGCGTCGTCGACCGTCACCACCCCCGTCGCATGGCGCCGGATGAGCTCGAAGTTGACCCTCCCCGGCCGCGGGGCGGTCAGGCCGTCGGCGACCGTCTGGATGCGCTCGGGCGCCGTGGGCTCCCCGGCGGCCAGCGAGCGCACGATGCCGTCCGCCCCCGTCGGCTGGACGCCGTAGACTCGGGCGGCGGGAGCGAGGCCGCGGACCGCGAGGAGCGTGCCGCCCAAAAGGCCGCCCCCCGAGGCGGGAACGGCGAGGAGGTCCAGATCCGGGACCTCCTCCAGAAGCTCCCAGGCGGCGGTGGCGGCCCCGGCCACCACCAGCGGGTCGTCGAAGGGGTGGACCAGGGTGTAGCCGTGGGCTTCCTGCAGCTCGGCCAGGCGGGCGAAGGCCTCCGTGGCGTTGGTCACCCCCCGCTTTTCGATCCGCGCCCCCATCGCCGCCACGGCGGCGAGCTTCTCCGGCACGGCGTTCTCGGGCATCACGACGGTAAGGTCCACCCCGGCGGCGCGGGCGGCCCAGGCGGCCCCCAGGGCGGCGTTGCCGGCGGAGACCGTGATCAGCCCGCGCGCCAGGTCGGCCGGCGGCAGCGAGCGGATCTTGTTGAACGCCCCCCGCACCTTGAACGAGCCAGTGACCTGCAGGCTCTCGGCCTTGAAGAAGAGCCGGGCGGCGGCGAGCTCATCCAGTGCCTCCGAGGTGAGGACCGGGGTGCGGCGGGCGACGCCCTGGAGGACCCGCCGGGCGGCGAGGACGTCGGGCAGGTCGGGAAGATCGAGGGCGGTTGGAGCGACCGTGGTCATGGCGGCGATCTTACCGCGGCGGTCCCTTCGCTCACCCGGCCAGAAACTCCACCGCCGCCGCCCCGCACCGCTCGTCGCGCAGGATGCGCAGATGCCCGAGCTTTTCGACCCGGCGCAGCTCCGCGCCGGGCCAGCGGCGGGCGAGCTCCACCCCCTCGCCGAACGGCATCTCGCGGTCCTCCGGGTCGTGGAAGACGAGGAGCGGCACCGTCATGCGAGGGGCGAGGTCGATCGGCGAGATGCCGTCGAAACGGACGTTCAGCCAGTCCTCCGCCTCGTGCAGCATGCGCTGCATGACCCCCTCCGGCAGGCCGGCGCCGGCCTGAAACCGAGCCCAGAACGACTCGAAGCGCGACGGCGGCGCGAAGAAGACGGCCCGCCCCACGGGGAGGCCGCGCGACAGGGCGTAGGTGCTCGCCGCGGCGCCGAACGAGTGGGCAAGGAGGCCGCGCACCGGTCCGAAGAGCGCCGCGGCGCGGTCGAGGGCGGCGGCGCAGTGGACGACCGACGACACGCTACCCGCCGACTCGCCGTGCCCCGGCAGATCGATCGCCACCGCCCGGAAGCCCGCCGCCACCGCCGGCTCGACGAACGGCGTCATCTGCCCGGCGTGGCCGCCCCAGCCGTGGACGAGGAACAGGGTGGGGCCCTCGCCCCAGGCCCGCCCCACTACCCGCTGCCCCAAGGCGGTAAGCGAGAACGCCTCGCCCTTCGCCAGGACCGCCCGCTCCTCGTCGCGCAGCCGCGCCCGCAGCGGGGTGAAGAACAGTTTGCGCGCGAAGCGCGCCGCGGCGCCGGGAGCCACCGTGCTCGCCACCCGCATCCCGGCGCGCAGCCAGGGCGGCACGGGAACGGGACGGAGACGAACGGTCGTGCTATTTCCTGGAGACAGCGGGGCGACGGCGAGCGGTTGCATCGAATCGATCTCCTTTCAGTGGACGGGGGATGCCGCCGATACCGCCGGGGGACGGCTGCGTTCGACGAGGGTCTCGAAGGCGGCGCGGGCGCGCGCCTCGGCGCGCGGGTTTTCGAGCAGCTTGGCGACCTGCTGAAAGACCATGCCGATGCCGACGAACTCGTAGGCGAACTGGTCGAGGTCGAGATCGGCGCGGAAGTACCCGGTCTGGACGGCGCCGCGCGCCACCCGGGCGATGGTGTCGTACCAGTCGCCCTGCGACTGCACGAGGAGGTCGCGGATGGGGCCGGGGCGGTCGTCGTACTCGTGGGTGAGGGCCATGAAGAAGCAGCTGCCGCGGCGCCCGTTGCCGTGCACCCAGCCGAGATAGCCGTCGAACAGGGTGCGCAGCCGCGCCTCGCCGCGCGGCGCCTTGAGGGCCGGGGCCACGACGTCCTCGACGAAGTGGTCGATCGCCCGCTGCAACACGTCGAGCTGCAGCGCCTCCTTCGAGCGGAAGTGGGCGAAGAGGCCGCTCTTCGACAGGTTCATGCCTGCCGCCAGCACCCCCAGCGACAGCCCCTCCAGCCCGACCTCGCCGGCCAGGGAGAGCGCCCGCTCGACGATCTCCTGCCGCGTCTGTTCGCCCTTGCTCACCACGGGGAAGAAAATAGCACGATCGGTCGCACTCCGCAAGACCGCCCCGCCGATTCAGTCGACGAGCACCGCCCGCCGCCACTTGCGGACCGAATTGACCAGCCAGAGCGCCGTCGCCCGGCGCAGGTCGGCGGCGGTCAGCACCCGCTCGCGGATCTCCCCCGTCCGCAGCAGCTCGCCGCGGAACACCCCGGGAAGGAGGCCGCAATCGAGGGGTGGCGTCGAGCGTTCGCCGTCGATCTCCGCCACGAGATTCGCGATCGTCGACTCGGTCACCTGGCCGCTCTCGTTGACCAGCAGCACGTCGTCGCAGTCCGGCCGTGCCGCCGCCCGCCGCTCGTAGACCTCCCTCCGGGTCGTCTTGTGGTAGAGGAGCACCTCGCGGCTGTCGACCGGTTCGGCGGCGAGAGCCACCCGGACAGGCAAGCCCGCCTCCGGGTGGAGCGGGTGCGTTTCGACAGAGACAGCGCCGTCCCGCGCCAAAAGCAGCCGGACCCGGCGGGGGCTGTCAGCGATGTCGGCTGATGCAAGCCGGCGCTCGATCTCTCTCCGGTCGTAGGAGAAACCGAAATAACGGGCCGACTCCCGCAGGCGGTCGAGGTGGGGGCCGAGCAGGAAGAAGCCGCTTCCCGGCTCCCAGAGAAGGGTCTCCAGCAGCTGGAAGTCGTGGGGCGCGCGGCGGGCGAACTCGGCCTTGTCCAGGCACTCGCGGTACTCGGCACCGGCCTCCGAATCGTAGGTGATGCCGCTCCCCACCCCCAGCTCCGCCATCCCGGTCTGCCGTTCGATCACCAGGGTGCGGATGGCAACATTGAAGATCGTCTCGCCGGGGGAGACGAAACCGACCGCCCCGGTGTAGACGCCGCGCGGCGCGTCCTCCAACTCGGCGATGAGCTGCGAGGTCCGGATCTTCGGCGCGCCGGTGATCGAGCCACTGGGGAAGAGGGCACGGAAAATGTCTCCGAGCCGGGTGCCCGCCGGCGTCCGGGCGCGGACGGTGGAGGTCATCTGGTGGACCGTCTCGTAGCGCTCCACCGCGAAAAGCTGCGGCACAGAGACGCTCCCCGGCACCGCCAGCCGCCCGGCGTCGCTCCGCAGCAGGTCGACGATCATGACGTTCTCCGCCCGGTCCTTGGGCGACGAGAGGAGCTCGGCGGCGAGCGCGTCGTCCTCGGCCGTCCAGCGCCCGCGGGGGCGGGTGCCCTTCATGGGCCGCAGCTCCAGAGCGCCGTCCTGCCAGCGGAAGAAGAGCTCGGGGGAGAGCGAGAGGATCGACAGATCGTCGAAGCGCAGATGCGCGCAGTAGGCGGCGCGCTGCGCCAGGGTGAGCCGGGCGTAGAGGGCCGCGTCGTCGCCTTCGAAAGCCGCCCGCAGCCGGAAGGTGTAGTTGACCTGGTAGGTGTCGCCCGCGGCGATCCAGTTGCGGATGCGGCGGACCGCCTCGCCGAACCGCTCCTCGGTGACGGAGGGGGCAAAGGCACCGAGCGAGAAGGCGCCCGCCGCCTCCTCGATGGAGGGGGGTTGCCCCTCGACCCGCTCCCGGAAGAGGCCGAAGCGCAGGAGCGGCAGCCGACCGGAAGGGGCGCGAACGGCGAGCGCCGGCTCGAAGGCCGGCGCCGCCTCGTAGGCCACGAACCCGGCGACGTGGAGACCCCGCCCCACCGCCGCCTCGACCGCCTGGAGAGCGGGGACCACTTCCGCCAGCGTTCGCGCCAGAACGACTCCCTCGGGTCGCCGGAAGACGAACGAGCGCCCCTCGCCATGGGGACCCAGGGCGTCGAAACGGGCGAGATCGGTCATTCGAGGGGTCCGAGCCGGCCTATTCTCTCCGAAGAACCCGGTCTCCGGCTAGAGCAGCGTAGGAGTCTTACGCCTTGATTCCGATTTCAGGGGCTCGGAATTACAATTTTTCGCCTCGAATTCGAATTCTTCCGGCTCGAATTCGAATTCTGGAGCCTGGAATTGTAATTTGAGCCGCTCGAATTCGAATTCCGGCGGCTCGAATTGTAATTCAAGCGGCTTGAATTCGAATTCCTGCGACTCGAATTCGAATTCCTGCGCCCAAAATTGTAATTCGAGTGGCTCGAATTCGAATTCCAGTGACTCGAATTGCAATTCGAGCCGCTCAAATTCGAATTGGAGCCGTTTTCAGCCGTCGCGGAGGGACGCCCGGCTCCCCCGGACAGGCCGGCCCTCCAGCTCCAGCCTCCCTGTTGTACCATCCTCCCGCCTGGAGGACCAGGCAGGACGCGCCGCAGCTCCGTATTCCCAAGCGATGGAGATCCATCCCCCCTCCGCCCGCCGCGAGGCGGCCAACGTGCTGCGCCTGGCGGCGGTGATCCTCCTCGCCACCTGGGTCTACCTCGCCCATACGGCGACGCCGCGGACCGCGAGCGCGGCCGGGAGAGCAGACCTCGTCTCCTACCAGAAGCTCTTTCGCGATCTCTCTCCCCACGAGCAGCGGATGTTCCGCGCTCTCCACGAGGGGCTGCTCGAAGCCGAGAACCTCCGTTCGGCGAGCGGCGCCTGGCCGACGCCGGCCACGCTCGCCGAGCAGGGCATCCCCCCCTTCGCCGCCGATCCCACCGATCGGGAGACCTACACCTGGACCTTCCACCACGAGGGAATCCTGCTCAACTACCTGGGGCTCCCCGCGGCGCCGGCGGCATCGGGCCGGCCAGCCTACCTCCTCTTCGTCCAGGAGCCCACCCCCGGGGCGCCTCCCGACCGGGCGCCCAACGACGAGGAGCACCACCGGCTGGCGAACGGCGACGTGCTGCACGTCTCGGTCTGGCTGCACGCCCCCGGGGCGAAGCTCGGCGATACCCTCTACGGCCTCCCGGAGTCCGACGGCTGGATCCAGCTCCTCGCCGGTGCCTCTGCCTCCGCCGCCTCTTCCCCCTCTCCCCAGTGAACCGATCCGAGGAAACGTTGATGCGCCGATGGATGACCCACCTTGCCCTCTGCCTCCTGCTCCTGCCCGTCCTCCCGATGGGTGTCGACGCAGCCGGCACCCCCGCCCGGACCCTCAAGGTCGGAGTGACGCTCCATCCTTATTACTCCTGGACCAAAAACGTCGTGGGCGACCTGCCGGGGATCGAGATCCGCCCCATCCTCCCCGGCGAGATCGACGCCGGCGACTATCAGCCGCGCCCGGAGGACATCAAGAAGCTCGCCGACCTGGACGCCATCGTGGTCAACGGCATCGGCCACGACGACTTCATTTTCCCCATGATCAAGGCCTCGGGGAATAAAAAAGTCGTAGTTATCCGGCCCAACGCCGAGACGCCGCAGATCCGCGCGATCCACGGCAGCGCGGTCAACTCGCACACCTTCCTCTCCTTCACCAACGCCATTCAGCAGACCTATGCCATCGAAAAGGCGCTCGCCCAGCTCCGCCCGGACCTCGCCGCCGGCCTGCAGAAAAACGCCGCCGACTACGCGAAGCGGCTGCGGCAGATCAAGGCGAAAGCCGCGACCCAGCTCGCCAACGCCAAAATCACCCGGGTGGTGACGGTGCACGACGGCTACGGCTACCTGCTCCAGGAATTCGGGCTGGAGGTGGCCGGAGTGGTGCAGCCGGCGCACGGCTTGACCCCCTCGGCGGCCGAGCTCGAGGACATGGTGAAGCTCCTCAAACGGGAGAAGATCCG
>Ga0137403_10001770_pt1 | contig 24540 bp, 18 predicted proteins | sample CZOMad2_1_16fung_FD_122057 | JGI IMG/M metagenome (GOLD analysis project Ga0137403, IMG submission 122057) | Vadose zone soil fungal communities from Angelo Coast Range Reserve, California, USA - CZOMad2_1_16fungal (Hybrid Assembly) | ecosystem: Environmental > Terrestrial > Soil > Vadose zone...
TCCTTGCGCAAGTCCATGCTCACGCTCTTCTTGCCGCTGTTGTACTGGACCCAGTACGCGCTCTGCTTGCGGACCCACGGCGCGTGGTACCGGGTTTCCTCGCCTCCGATTCGCTCGATCTTGATGACCTCTGCGCCCAGACGGGCGAGCACCTGAGCGCAGCGGGGTCCCGCCTGATGTCGCCCGAGGTCGATCACGCGGATACCGTGCAGCGGTCCTTTGCCGTTTGTCATCGCGCCACTCCTTGCCTACGTCGGTCCGATCAGAAAACGATCACGAGCCGTCCTCGAGTGCCGCCGGCGGCCATCTTGCGCTGAGCGTCCGCCGCCCGCTCCGGCGGAAACGTCTCCGCAACGCGCAGGGTGAGCCGCCCTTCGGCGACGAGGCGCCCCAGCCGATCGAGCGCTTCATGGTTGAGCACATACGAGGCGACCCGCACCGGCTCGATCGTGATGCCTCGCTCGGATGGGCCGGCGAACCCGCGCACGGTGGCCAGCTTGCCGCTGTCCCGGATCGCGGCCAGGACGGCGGCGTCGAGCACCGCCGCGTCGATCAGGCCATCGACGCCCCCGGGAGCCGCATCGTAGAGAGCGCGGATCGCTGTGTCACCGCTCGGTATGAAGGTCTTCGCGCCGAAGCGCTTCACCAGACTCTCGTCCTGCGGCCGCGCGACCGCGATCACGCGCAGGCCCTCGCTGACGCCGAGCTCGACCGCGTAGCCGCCGACGGCACCGGCTGCGCCCGTGACCCCCAGGGTCTGCCCCGGCTTGAGCGCAAGACGGTCCAGCGCGAGGCGTACCGTCAGCCCGTTCATCGGCAGCGTGGCGGCGGCTTCCAGGCTGGCCCCCTCGGGCACGCGCGCGACGGACGCGGCCGGAACGACCACCAGCTCGGCCTGCGCGCCGCCACCGGGACGGCGCGGATTGACGATCGCCATCACGCGGTCCCCGGTGCGCCAGCTCGTGCCCTCGCCGACGGCGTCCACCGTTCCGGCCATCTCCATGCCGGGGATATAGGGTGGCACCACACCCATCTCGGACAGCTGGGCGGTGGTCAGCTGCCGTCCGCTGCGAAAGCTGATGTCAGTCGGATTGACCGTCGCCGCCGCGACGCGAATGCGCACCTCGCCGGGGCCGGGCTGCGGCTCGGGCAGCTCCGACACCTGCAGTACCTCGGGGCCACCCAATCGGGAAAACGTTACGGCTCGCATGTCTTGCCTCCCCTATCACTCCATCGTCCGAACGTTCGGCGCGACGGCGACGTCCATCTCCGTCAGCGCGGTCACTTCCTTGGGGGTGAACCCCGGCGCCACGGCGTCGAGGACGAAGCGGCTGCCGTCCCAGCGCAGCAGCGCCAGGTCGGTCACCACGTAGCTCACGCACGCTTTGCCGGTGAGCGGGTAGGTGCACTTGCGCCTGAGCTTCGGGCGGCCCTTGCTGTCGACGTGCTCCATCACGATGATCAGGTCGCCCTTGCCCGACAAGAGGTCCATCGCGCCGCCGATGCCGCCGCGCTTGGCGTCCGCCGTGCTCCAGTTGGCGACGCTGCCCTGCTGATCGACCTCGTAGGCGCCGAGGATGACCGTGTCGATCCGGCCTCCGCGCGCCATCTCGAAGGACGCGACGCTGTCGAAGAACGACGCGCCATGGTTCAACGCCACGAACTGGCCGGCGGCGTTGTAGATGTCGGGATCGATCTCGTGCTCTTCCGACACCATCCGGCCGTAGCCGAGGACGCCGTTCTCGGCGTGCAGGATCACGTCGCGGCCCTCGAGATAGTTCGAGACCATCGTGGGGATGCCGACGCCGAGGTTCACGTAGGTGCCTTCCTTGACGAGCTTGGCCGCGTTCCTCGCGATGCCTTCACGCGTCAGCGCCGCCTTGCCGTCGTAGAGACGCGGCTGATCCGACGGCCGTCGCGCGGGGCGCCGCCAGGCCTTGCCGTCGACGACATGGGTCGTCTTGACGACGCGCGCCACGAAGATTCCAGGCAGATCGATCAGCTCCGGAGCGATTTCGCCGGGCTCCACGATCTCGTCGACCTCGACGATCGCGACCCGCGCGGCCTTGGCGAAGCTCGGGTTGAAATTCTGGCTGCCGCCCCGGAACTGGACGTTGCCGAGTCGGTCCGCGCGATACCCTCTCAGCAGAGCGTAGTCAACGTGGATCGCGTACTCGAGGACGTGGCGCTTGCCGTCGAACTCGCGGATCTCGCGCCCTGTCGCGAGGTCGGTGTCGACGCCGGTCGGCGAGTAGAACGCCGGGATCCCGGCGCCGCCCGCGCGGCAGCGCTCGACCAGAATGCCCTGTGGGACCAGCTCGACCTCCATCTTGCCTGAGGCAATCTGCTCCTCGCTGGCGGTCGGCGTGCCGGGGCGCACTGAGAACGCCGCGATCAGCTTCTTCACCTGGTTGTTCTCGGCGAGGATCTGGCCGCGGGTGGCGCCGGCGTCACCCAGGGAGTTGCAGACGAGGGTCAGGTCCTTCGTTTTCTGGTCGCGCAGGGCGCAGATCAGGGCCGTCGCAAAACGGTGCGCGACACCGAAACCGGCGATGGCCACCGTCGCGCCGTCGGGGATGTCCGCGACGGCCTGCTCGGGCGAGGCAACGATCTTGTTCATGGCGGTCCTCAGCTCTCGAGAATGATTGCGGAGCGTTTCGCGCGAGCATACCAGGACCGGGGCGGTTGCGTCATGGCAGCCCGAACGCGACGATGTGATCGCCTATCTTGGTTCTCAGCGCGGTGTGCCCGCCGGCTGCGATCACGACGAGCTGCCGGCCGCTCGGGGCGCGGTAAGTCATGGGTGTCGCCTGCGCGCTTGCCGGCAGCTCGCCGCTCCAGAGCACGTTCCCGGTCTCGACGGCGAAGGCGCGCAATGTGGTGTCGCGGGCCGCGCCGATGAAGATCAGCCCGCTCGCGGTGGTGAGAGCCCCGCCGAGGTTCACGGAGCCGGGAATCGTCGGCACCTCCGGCGACACGCCGAGCGGCACCTCCCAGCGGACATCCCCAGTCGCGAGTTCGACGGCCGTCAGCGCGCCCCAGGGCGGCGCGTTGCAGGGCAGACCGCCCGGCGACATCAGCGCCTCGCGATACATCCCGTAGGGCGTGCCGCGCTGCGGGGCGAACTCGCGGCCAGGGCGCGCGGAGGTCGTGCGCTCCTGCTGGTACCGGTCGCGCGGAACCAGGGTGACCGCGAACGGGAGGCGATTGGTGGCCGTGATCAAGAGCCCGCGAGCCGGATCGTACGACACGCCGCCCCAGTTCGTCCCGCCGCTGTAGCCCGGAAAGATGACCGTGCCCTCGAAGCTCGGCGGCGTGAAGATGCCCTCGGACCGCAGCCGCGAGATCAGCGCGCGACACGCGTCGCGCTCCGCGGGCGTCACTCCCCACGCATCGTCGGGCGTGAGGCGCGCCGGCACCAGCGGGCGCGGCCGGATCGGAAACGGCTGCGTCGGAGACGCTTCCTCCCCGGGCACGGTGCTCTTCGGAACCGCCCGCTCCTCGACGGGAAGGAGCGGCGCGCCGGTCTCGCGGTGCAGGACGAAGACGTGTCCCATCTTGGTCGCGACGACCACGGCGGGAACGGGCTTGCCCTCCACCGGCATGGTCACGAGGACGGGCTGAGCGGGCACGTCGTAGTCCCACAGATCGTGATGCACGACCTGGAAGTGCCAGACGACGTCGCCCGTCGCCGCGCGCAGCGCTACCACCGAGTTCGCGTACACGTTCGCGCCGAGCCGTTCGCCGCCGTAGAAATCGGGGCTCGGGCTGCTGGTGGGGAGGAAAACGAGCCCGCGCGCCGCGTCGACGGACATCACGGACCAGACGTTCGCCGCGCCCGTGCGACGCCAGCTGTCGCCGGCCCACGTCGCGCGCGCCGGGTCCGACTCGCGCGTCGGGATCGGATCCCAGCTCCAGCGGAGCGCGCCGGTACGCGCGTCGTAGGCGCGCACGACGCCGCGCTCGAGGTCGGCGCCGCGGTTATCGCCGATCGCGGAGCCGACGACCACGAGCCCGTCGACGACCGCCGGCGGCGACGTCACCTGATAGCAGCAGCGGGCGTCGCTGACGCTGATCCCCTCGGTCAGATCGATCTGGCCCGAGCGACCGAAGTCCGCGCACGGCGCCCCCGTCGCCGCATCGAGGGCGACGAGCCGCGCGTCGATGGTGCCGACGAAGATGCGGCGGCGGCACGCGCGGTCGGGGCGAGCCGCGGCGTCGAGCCACGTCGACACGCCCCGCGAGGTGGCGAGGGCGAGGCGGCGCCTGCGGTCGAGCTTTGCGTCCCAGGCCCAGCGCTCTTGCCCGGTCTCGGCGTCGAGCGCGATCACGCGGTTGTACGGCGTGCTGAAGAAGAGTGTGCCGTCCACCATGAGCGGCGTGGCTTCGAAAGCGTAGTGGCCGTACGGCCCCGGCTCGCCGATGACTTCGCCCGTCCGGTAGGTCCACGCGACGCGCAGGCGCGCCACGTTCTGGCGGTCGATTTCGGTGAGCGGCGAGTACCGGGAGCCGCCGGCGTCGTTGCCGTAGTTGGGCCATTCGCCGCGCGAGGCGGCATCGGCACCGGGCACCGCGTCGCCGCGCGCGATGAGATGGCTCGCCTTCTCGGGCAGGCAGCCTGCGAGCAGCAGCGCGACGAGCCCGAGCGCGGCGACTCTCGGGGTCACACGAATGCGAAGCCTACGCGCCGCGAGCCGGCCACACCGGCTCGTTGTAGCCCAGCGGCACCGTGGGCCGTGCCCAGCGCGAGGGCGTCTCGGACAGGCGCAGCACCGGTCCGAGATGACGCAGCCGACCGACCGGCGTGTCGCTCGTCATCGACCAGCGCTCCAGCTCACCCGCCGTGAACTCCTTCGGCACGTCCTTGAGCTCGGGCTCCGGGACCTGGCCGCGGCCGACGAGCCAGCGGCCGGTTTGCGCCAGCGAAATCCGCACGAGCCAGCTGCCCCCCTCGCGGGCCCGGCGCGCGAGAGCGACCATCGCGCCGAACGCCATCAGGTAGCCGGTCAGGTAGTCGATCGCCGACACCGGATAGAACTGCGGGCCCGGCGAGGTACCGGGGAACAGCTCACCCTGGCGGCTTGTGATCCCGCTCACCGTCTGCACCACCGTGTCGAAGCCGCGGCGTGATGCCCACGGCCCGACGTGGCCGAAGGCGCACAGCGAGACGAAGACGATGCCGGGGCGAAGTTTCGCGAGCGCCTCGGGCGAGAACCCACGAGTGCCGAGCGTGCCCGGCCGATAGCCCTGCGAGAACACGTCCGTCTCTCGGACGAGCCCGCGCAAGGTGTCGACGTCCTTCGCTTCACGCAGATCGAGCTGAGCGGAGAGCTTGCCGTGGCCGGTGTCGTACTCCTGGTAGCCGAGATTCGGCAGGTGCGCCCCGGTAATCTTCAGGACGTCGGCGCCGTGCTCGGCCAGGGTGCGGGCGCACGTCGGCCCCGCCAGGACCCGCGTCAGGTCGAGGACGCGGATGCCGGACAGCGGCCGATCGCCGTCGGGAAGCTTCTCCGGCGAGCTCTCGCCGATCTTGACGATCTCCATCAGCGGCAGCGAGGCGATCGCGGCGGCCTGCGGGTGCTTGGCCCATTCGTCCATGGTGCGCACCATGCCCCCGGCGCCCTTCGCGGCGATGATCGCCTCCTCCAGCTCGAGCGCGTCCCATTGGGCCACCGCTTTGCGCACCGCCTCGCGATCTTCCGGCACGCCGAGCACGCTGAGCGCGGCGGCGCGATGGTTCGGGAAGTTGCAGTGCAGATAGCTCCAGCGGCCGTTCTTGGCGGGATAGACGCCCATCACCGCGTTGCGCTCGGTCGACACGTGCGCGCCGTCCATCTTCAGGTAGTGTCCGCTGCGGAGCGAGGCGGTCGCCTGGCGCGTGTCGACCGCGACGTCCTGTCCGCGCCCGGTGCGCACCGCCCACAGATCGGAGACGGCGAGGCCGACCGCCGCGAGCGCGGCGGCGCTGGTCTCGCCGATGCGGAACGGTGTCGGCAGGATCGGATCGGTGCCGCCGGTGATCTCGACCGAGCGGGCGCGCTCCTCAGTCCATCCGGCAATCGGCAGGATCGTACGTAGCGCTTCGTTGGTCATCGGATTCGTCCGCGTCCTTACGCTTGGCCGGCGCGTTCCGTGGTATGCCAGCTTTCAGCGATGAGATCGTTGTGGAGCCGGTACATCTCGATGCCTCTCATTTCGAACACGCGACCCTCGAACCATCTGATGTGGATAGAGGTCCCGACCAGATTGTACGAATGGACCATCCTGAGCAATGTGACGTAGAACCCGGTGTGACCCTTGTGCATTGTTCGAACACACGTCTTGAGATTCTCCCGGCCTTGCAACACCTTGGCTTCGTAGTGACGTTTGTAGCTCGAGTCCACGAGCGCGTCGATGGCCTGGTCGACGGCGGCTGGGTCCTGCCCGTTCCAGACCTTCTGGATGAAGTCGCGGACGGTCGCTTGATTCTTCGCTTCGACCGAGTCTCGATCGTCGATGCCGCTGAAACCGGCCAGCCCGGGCTCCGGATCGCCGCCGCAATCTGGGAACCATATGCCGTTTCGGGGACTTGGCTTGGACATGATGCAACCTCCTCATCGAGAGGTGAGGCGGGCGTTACTGGGAACCGTGCGGGGGATCTTACCACCGACGGCTTTTCAGCGGGGGAGCGTCTACCACATGAGAGCCCGGGGCCGAGCTCAGCGCTATAGGTGAACGAAGCAAGTGCTCACGCTCTCCCAGTCGCGAGCGGAGCGTGCCGGGAGGGTTTTCTCGTACACGAAGAGATGGCGGGCGGCCTCCACGAAGTCACCGTAGTCGGTGAATCCGCGCTCCAGAATGATCGTGTCGAGTCGCTCCGGCTCGACGCCCCAGCGCCCGGCGACGAACTCGTCGAGAAGGCCTCGCCGCACCGGAGCGTGAGCGAAGCGCGGATATCGGTCGAACACGCCGGAGTTGTGCCTGAGGATCCGGCCGGCGAGATTCGCCGCCGGCGCGAAGGCTCCGCGCTCCTTCATCTCGCGAATCAACGGTCCGGTCCAGGGCACGCCGGGATGCATCAAGAGCGGCCGCGTCCACGCCGATTCGTCGACCCCATAGCGAGCCGCGACGTCGCGAGCCGTCCGCCGCAAGAGCGCGGTCCGGCCTCGCGCGATCGGGCGGAGGGTCCGGTACCGATCGACGATCCGGTCCTCGAGGTTGCGCTCACGAAGAAGCTGGACGAGCTCGTCGTGCGCCATGAGTCGGCGGCGCAGCCAGGCGCGATAGGCCGAATCGGACCGAAGGCGTCTGGCGCGGCGGAACCTGGCGAGCAGTGTCCGCGGACAACCCGCCGCCAGCCCACGGTGCCCGGCTTCGTCGAGGGCGAGGCAACGCAATGAGACGCGCCGGTACAGCGCGGGAAACGACGGCGAGAGCAATCTCTGGAACGCCACGATGAGGCGATCCGGGATGTGCTGTCCGCCGACCCGTTGCCCGATGTACTCCTGCTGATAGCGATGCAAGAGGCTCGTCCGCCTAACCTCCAGCGGCACCCCCGGAGGCCAGGGCTCGGATCCGTCGATCCGACCGACGATCGTCTTGACGAGCGACAAAGCGTCATCGCGCTTGAGGTCGACCGCTTCCCGACGAAGGAAGTGGTCGAGCGCCGCGCGCTCTCGCCTGGTCGCAGCACCGAGGATCGCCCCGTACGTTCGCTGCATGAAGGGCAGATGCTTCGCGCGCGCCAGCGCGTTCGCCGTAGTTTTCGCGGAGACGATCCCGCGTCGTCGCGCGCGGCGCAGATTGTGGCGGACGCTGACGAGAGCCTCCGTCAGCGGGCGGAAGTCATCGTCCGCGACGCCGTGCAGCACCGCCACTTCGTCGTCGCCATCGATCGCGCCCCGACGGTACAGGTGATAGATCTCACCGATCCCCTCCATTCCGAAGACATCGAGCTCGGCGGCGCGCAAAGCCCCGATGCTCGAGGAGCCCAGCACACGGACCCCGCGCTCGAGCGCGAGCAGGATCTCGCGGTGGAGTACGGATGGGACATGAAAGAAGTAGCCGTCGATGATCCCGATGACGTCCGGCGGTCGATCGATCAGGCGCAGGACGTCACCCTGCTGGGCCGGGGGCAACACCTGGACGTCGACATCGACGGAGGCGAAGGCCGAGTGAATATCGGTCGCGGAGAGCGAGGGGCCTGCGAACAGGCAGATGCGCGGCCGGCGGCGGCTCATTGAGCGTCCGTGAGCACCAGACCGGGAGCAAGAACGAAGACCACCGGAATCCCGAAGTCGGGCCGAGCCAAATCGACCGCGACCGGCGACATCCCCGTGAAGGAGCGTACGCGGCCGACGACATCGCGCAGCTGCGGGGAAAATCTCGTGGCGCGAACGGTCGGCGCGTCGCGGAAATGGCGTCGCGCCTCCGCCGACTTTCGGCGAAGCGAACCGACGACGGACGGCGCCATCGAATCTCGATAGACGTGGCGCGGGATATCGTCGCGACTTCCGGAGATGTACGCCAGGCGCGACTGTACCGCCTCGGTCACGGCTCGGACCAGCGCGGTTAGTCGATTCGGGTGACAACCGGAGCCCTGGGTCAGGGCCGGGCCGTCGGGGTGGTCGAGCCAGACCTCGAAGCAAGGGAGGCCCGTCGGGCCGCTCAGGTCGACGATCCGCGTCTGCATTCCAGCGCGCGACAACAGGCCGAGCAGGCGCTGCGCCAGTCGTGGGAGAGCGGAGTCGCGGACCACGCATCGCTCCGGGTCGAACCGCGCTTCGCTGTAGCGCCCGCAGCAATCGCGCTCCAGCACTTCGCAGAGGCCGTGGATCAGCGCCTCGCCGACCGTGTTCCCGCTGGCGAGGCCGTTCGAGGAGGCCCGGAACAAGGGCACGTACAGTCGATCTTCGACGCACGCGTTGAGCTCGCAGAGTTGTCGCGGTACCCACGAGGCCGCGCCGCTCCACAGGTCGGTCGCCGGCACCCAGTCGAGCGGGACCGTATCGCTCAAGAAGCTCGGCCGGGCGAGCGGCAGCGCGTAGGGGTCGTAGGCCAGACGGCGACGCATGGTGCCGACGGTCTCCCGAACGCTCCGCTGAGGGATCTCTTCCGTGTGAAAGCCTTCGAGCGCCTCCATCAACGCCGACACCTGTCCCTGCGCGCGGGTCAATCCCTTCCCTTGCGAGACCGTGAGCACACGGGAGTTCGGGCGGATCGCCTGGAACACTGGAAGCCCGATCCAGTCGAGACCGGTCACATCGGCCAATCGCGTGATGCCGGCTGCCCGAAGCAGAGGCCGGATTCGACGGAGTGTCGCGGTGGGCGTCACCGCTCGGAGTGTCCCAAAGGAATAGCGCGGCGCCGACGTGTCCGCCGTCAGCTTCTGCCAAAGATGGGTGGTCAGCAGGGCGCCCTCCCGGGCGAGGACCGATGGGCCAGGATAGCCGAGAGTCGACAAACCTGGTCGCGAGTTGTTGGAGCCACGAGCCAAGGATATTGACCTGGTCTGGCCAAGCAGGTAAGGTCCCGAGTACCCCGAGGAAGGCCGTTGAATCACCCACCGGATGATCTGATCTCAGGAACGGTCACGTTCCTGTTCGCGGATATCGAGGGCTCGACTCGCCTGCTGGAGCAGCTAGGCGACCGCTACGGCGACCTGCTCGCGACCCACCGTCGGCTACTGCGGGCCGCGTTTCGCGCGGAGGATGGTCGAACCGTCGACACCTCGGGCGATGCTCACTTCGTCGCGTTCCGGGGCGCGCTCAACGCCGCGACCGCTGCCGTAGCGGCGCAGCGCGCGCTGGCCCGACAGCGTTGGCCCGAGGGCGTCTCGGTGCGTGTCCGCATGGGCGTTCACACCGGGGAGCCCACCCTGGTTCGAGGGACCTACATTGGCCTCGACGTGCACCGAGCCGCGCGCCTGTGCGCGGCGGCCCACGGCGGGCAGGTGCTGCTGTCGCAGACGACGCGCGATCTCGTGCGGCAAGAGTTGCCAGGCGATCTGAGTCTCCGCGACCTCGGAGAGCACCACCTCAAGGATCTTCAGCGGGCGGAGCGGATCTTCCAGCTGGTCATCCCCGACCTTCCTTCCGAGTTCCCGCCGCTTCGCTCGAGCGACAGCCGTCTGAACAACTTACCGCTGCAAACGACGCCGCTCTTCGGACGGGAGAGCCAGCTCGAGGCCGGTCGCCAGCTCCTTCTGCGCGAGGACGTGAGACTTCTCTCCCTCACCGGTCCGCCGGGGTCGGGCAAGACGCGTCTAGGCCTCCAGATCGCGACGGATCTCAGCACTCGCTTCGATGACGGCGTCTGCTTTGCCGCGCTCGCCCCGATCACCAATCCGGGCTTGGTCGCGTCGACGATCGGTCATGCGCTCGGACTTCAGGAGGGCGGCGATCGACCGCTCGAAACGATCCTGAAGGACTACCTTCGAGAGAAGCATCTCCTGCTGGTCCTCGACAATTTCGAGCAGATCCTCCCGGCCGCGCCCGTCGTCGCCGAGCTGCTCGCGACGGCTCCTCGTCTCAAGGTGCTCGCGACGAGCCGCGCGGCGTTGCACCTGCGGGCCGAGCACGAGCTGCAGGTGTTCCCGTTGGGGCTGCCCGAGCTCGGTCGTCGGATGCCCGCGGCCGCCCTCGCGGAATATCCGGCCATCGCCCTCTTCATCGATCGCGCCGCCGCGATTCAGCCCGGCCTGACCTTCACGGAGGACGACGCCCAGGCCGTCGCGGAGATCTGCAATCGACTGGACGGCTTGCCGCTCGCCATCGAGCTGGCGGCAGCGCGGATCAAGCTCCTGCCGCCTCAGGCCATGCTCAGTCGTATGGGGCGACGCCTGCCGCTGCTGATCGGCGGCGCGCGAGACCTTCCCGCCCGACAGCAAACGCTCCGCGATGCGATTGCCTGGAGCTACGACCTGCTGGACCAGACGGAGCAGAGGCTCTTCCGTCGGGTCTCCGCGTTCGTGGGCGGATGCTCGCTGCAGGCGTCGGAGGCGGTGTGCGGACCAGGCGTCGAGGGATCGGAATCGAGCCCCGTGCTCGACACGGTCGCGTCGCTGATCGAGAAAAATTTGCTGCGGTTGGACACGCGAGCCGGGCGCGAGCCGCGAATTGGGATGCTCGAGACGATCCGCGAGTACGGGCTCGAGCAGCTCGAGGCGCACGGTGAAGGACCCAGCATACGGGACCGGCATCTCGACTACTACCTCGGGTTGGCACAGGAGGCGGATCCCGGGCTTCTCGGGCCTCAGCAAGTGGAATGGTGCCGTCGCCTCGACGCCGAGCGCGACAACATACGGGCGGCGCTGGAATGGGCGGTGACGCCGCGGGAGTCAGACGTCGGCGCCCCGGCGGCATTGACGCGCGCCGCTTCGCGGCCGGCGGCGGGGATCAAGATCGCGGACGCCCTGGAGCAGTTCTGGATGTTGCGCGGTCACTCGCGGGAGAATTTCTCGCGCGTGATGGCGCTCGTCGATCGCGCTCCCGACGATCGCGCACTCAAGGCGACGATCCTCGTCGTGGCGGGCTACGTCGCGCACTGCTTGCGCGACCACGACGTCGCGGTGCGACTTGCGGACGAGGGGCTCGCCCTCTGGCGGGAGCTCGGAGACGCCCGCGGCATGGCCGTCGCGATGGCCCGCCGCGGCGTGATGGCGATCTGGCAGGGCGACCACGGCCGAGCGGAAGCATTACTCACCGAGGCGCGGGCCCTGTTCCGCGAAACCGGCGGCGAGGCGGCGTCAGGGATCGAGCATCCGATCGCGGCCTTCCTCGCCCAGGCGGTGCAAGAGCAAGGCGACCACGAGCGTGCGCGCGCGCTCTACGAGGAGAGCCTCGTCGAGGCTCAAGCGCGCGGAGACAAGCACGCCGCCGCCTATTCGCGCCGCCACCTGGCGCGCCTGCGCCTGCGGCGGGGCGAGGCCGAGCGGGCGGCCGCGCTCGTCAGGGAAGGCCTGCCCCCGCTCATGGAGCTCTGCGACAAACGCTGCACGCCGGCGGCCCTGGAGGTCCTGGCATACGCGCTCGGGCTGCGTGAGCAACCCGCGGATGCGGCGCGGCTGTTTGCGGCGGCGCAGGCCATGCGCGATGAGACGGGAATGCCTCTCATGCGGGCCGAGCAGTCGACTCAGGAGCGAGAGCGCGCTTTGCTGGAAGCCAGGCTCGGCAAGGAAGAGTTCGACGCGGCCTGGGCGGAAGGCCGGGCGATGACCTTGGAGCAGGCCGTCGGCTACGCCGTGGAAGCCTCGTCAGCTCGGCCACCCGGTTCGTCCGAGCCGTCGGAGCCCTAGGCCGGCAGGGGCTTTTCCGTCGGGTGCGCCGGAGCCTCCAGGTCGTAGGTGTTCATGTTGTACGCCAGCACGGCATAGCTGGCGATCAGATTCGTCAGGGTCATGGTCCCACGTTGCCCGAATCGGGCCGTGGCGGCGTCGAAGGTCGGCCGACTGACCTTGCGGTGCTGGAGCAGCTCGCGCGTGAAGTCCACCACGATCTGCTCCTCGGGCTCGAGGTTGGCCGGCGCGCGCCTCTCGCGAATGTTGTCCACGATGTCGTCTCGGACTCCGGCCTGCCGAGCCGGGGCGGCGTGAGCGTACCAGATGAAGGCACAGCCCATCTCCCTGGCCACGGAGATCATCACCAGCTCCTGCAGCTTCTGCGACAGGCTGGCCTCGGCGCGGATGTAGGTGCGCAGCGCCTCGAGTCTTTGCGCCATCTCCGGCATGTGCAGGAGGAGGGAATACGGGCCGACATTGGGCCGATTCGTTCGGCTCGCCATGAAGGCGTCGTACGCGGGCAGTTCTTTTTCGGCGATCTGGTCTCTGGTGGCGAGCGGTATGCGGGCCATGGTGCCTCCCTGGATATCTGACGAGGTCCGGTTGCGCCGGCGAACGCTACTTCCCTCGGATCAGCCGGTGCAGGTGCTTGCCGAAATCGGTGTTGTCCTGATAGCCGCGGAACAGCTCCGCTCCGGGCCCCACGGCTCCGACGATCACCGGCTCCGGGGTGTGCCCGGACGTGCCCCAGTAGTAGCCGGTCTGGCGCGCGACCATCCGCCCGAGCGCGTTGTGCGGAACGTAGGAGAAATTGCGCTCGTCGAGCTTCCCGCCGAGGATCAGCTCGCGCAGATCGGGATCGAGGCGGAAGCCCGGGAAGGACCTGGCGAGGATCTGGTCCAGCGCTTCACCTGACGGGCTCTTGCCGAGCTTCTCCTTCACGGTGTTGAACGACATCGTGACCCGCTCCAGCATGCGTAGCTGCGCGTCGCCACTATAGAAGCGGTTGCGACCCGACCCCGCGCTCAGATCCGTGTGCGCGTAGGTCGGGGAGAATCCTCCAGTCTCGTGGTCGCCGGTGACGATCACCAGGGTCTCGGGATGGCGACGCCGGAACTCGAGGGCAACCTTCACCGCATCGTCGAATGCCCACAAGGCGCGCATGAGCGCCGCCGCGTCGTTGTGATGTCCGGCGGTGTCGACGTTCTCGTTTTCGACCAGCAGGACGAATCCCTTCGGGCTTTGCTGCTCGAGCACCTTCAAGGCAGCGGTGGTCATCTCGGCCGTCGTCGGCTCGCGGGCGGGATCGCGATCGATCTCGAAGTCCATGTCGTCCTCGGAGAAGAGCGCGAGGAGCTTCGGGCCCGAGGCCGCCAGGTCGGCGGGAGCTCTCGCCACCTGGTACCCGCGGGCGCGAAACGCGGCGATGATGTCCTTGCCGTCCTTTCTCTTGCCACCGGCCACACTGTCGGGCAGGAAGTAGTCGCTGCCGCCGCCCATGAGGACGTCGGGCTCGAGGGCGAGGAGCTGATCGACCAGCGCCTGAGAATCGCGACGCGACTTCGAGTGCAAGGCGAACGCGGCGGGCGTCGCATCATAGACGGTCGCCGTCGTCACCAGTCCGATCCGCTTGCCGGCTGCTTTCGCCGCCTGCATGACCGTGGGAGGCGACATGCCGTCCGGCGTGATGGAGATCGAGCCGTTCGCGACCTTGAAGCCCGTCGACATCGCCGAGGCCGCGGCGGCGGAGTCGGTTACGTACGGCCCGTGGGGGCTCGTCGTCAAGAGCCCCATGACGCCCTGGCGGAACACGACCTCGGTCGTGACGAATGGCTGCTGACGCAGCACCGTGCTGGAGTACCTGCCGAAATCCCACTGGGTGGGCGCGGCCCCGTCCGCGAACATGATGATGATGTTCTTGGGCAGTTCCGCCGCCATGGCCGACGACGCGGGGGCCAGCCCACCCGCCGCGAGCGCCAGCAGGACGCCCAGAGATGCCGAGAGTAGTCGGGTCACACACCTAGTAACGTGGAGCCGAACCCTTTCCTGTAGGCACAACAGTTGTCGGTGCGGTTGTCGGGGGACTGGACTCTGATTCGCTGCTGCGAGGCGGCGCCCGATCTTCCGATCGCTGCTCCATCGCCTGGTAGGACTGCCGCACTTCGGTCCTCAGCTGGTCTAGGTTCACGTTGTGGTGGCGCGCGATGTCTGCCCACCCTGCGCCGCCCTTGAATTCGGCTGCGACGTGATCGACCGTCGGTTCGTTGGTTTTGCATAGGAGATTGGCAATCAGAAGGTCGCCCCAGTCGAGGCCGGTCCGAGCCCGCTGCGCCCGTAATACCTCGACCGACACTGCGAGCTTGCGCGAAATATGACCGGCCACGACCCGCTCGCCGTCCGGCCCGGTCCGCACTCTATCAATGGCGGCCGCGAGTTCTTCGAGGGTGGCCGGGTCAGCTCCCCAGGTGAACCCGACCGCAAGGAATACTGCGATCGCCACCAAGCTTGCCGCCGCCGCGCCGCCTTGCGCGCGAAAGGCGCTACGTCTTTCGCTGGTCATCGCAGAACTGCTTGAACTCTTCGAGCGTCATGATCTGCGTCTCAAAGAGAGTGGCGAGACGTCGGCGGCGCTCGTCGTCTTTGCCGCCAAACAGGGTGAGATCGTCGGTCACGTAGATGTCGCTAGGCTCGAGACGATGGGCGTACAGGTACCGCGCGTTTCGCCGTTGGCGCTCCCCGCCCCCAAGAACGATGACCGCCGCTTCAAGATACTTCGCTTCGTCGGCGGTCATCACGGACGGAACAGCAAGCCTGTGAAGCGGCTCTCGTGAACTTGCCTGTTGTCCCCGCGCCGCGCTACCCGGCGTGAGGACGAGCCTATACGACAGTCCACGGAGGGCGTTCTCCGCCCGATTCGCCTGGATCGTCTCGTCGATCGTGACTCTGATGGCTGTCACTGCGCCTTCTTCTTCGCCTGCGCCCAGCGTGCCCGCCCCGGCTTGTGAGCAAGTTCGCGGCGCTTTCTCACTCGGTGCCAACGCGTTGGAGATGGACTGGACGGTGACCACGCCTCCAGGCAGTCCACGCCTATGCTCAGCCACGGACGACCGAGAGGCGGTCCTTCCTTTGCGCTCCCCACCGTGAACGGCAGGTCGCGCGTCCCGGAGAAACGGGTTCCGTCCGTTCGTCTGCGTGGGCGTCCAGCCCGAGGCGAGTCTACACCTCGACGGCAGCGCCCGGAAGAGAGCCCAAGAAACTCAGGGCAGTCTACCCTGGAGACCCGGCTGAGTTGGAAAGCGATAACCATTCTCAGGGTTTGTACCCACTCTACTTAAGTACCCGCGGTTGGTATCGAACGGAGCCACAGAACTAGCCCGTGGACTAGCCCGCCGTTAGTTTCTGTACGAGGTCTTCGATCCGACCTCCGGCGGTCTTCCATTCGTGAAGAGCGAGGCGCTTCGCTGAGGGCGCGGAGACTGCCGAGCGGCTACATCCCCGATTACAACGGCGTGCGCTTGCACTCCAGCATCGGCTACTCTTCACCGGTCGGGTATGAGGCGCGAGCGACCTGTCGAATCGTGTGTCGACAAAATCGAGGAAGATCCCAGAGGGCTGCGTCACCCGCCGGATATTCAGGATCTTCCGCATACCCCCTAACACCTTGAAGCGACGGATCGCCGCGCTTGCGCTGCTCGTGGCCGGCTTCGCGCCGGCCGGTGCCCTGTCGGCGGCGAAGCCGGATCCCGAGGGCGCCCTGGCTTTCCCGCCTGCGCTCGAGCGCTACGAGAGTGAGGAGGGCCTGTCGCTCTCGGCCGTGCTGGCCCACCGGATCCGGGTCGAGCCGCTGAACCTGGTCGCCACCGCCTTGTTCGCGTTCGCGATCCTGCACACCTTCGCCGCATCCCGGATTACTGCGTGGTCCCACCGGTTCCGAGGCGGGCACCAGCGGCGGCCGCGCGACAGCGCGGAGGCGCCTGGAGACCCACTGGAAGCGGAACCGAGCCATGCGCTCGAGGCCAAGGCCGAACTGCTCCATTTCCTCGGCGAGGTCGAGGTCGTCTTCGGAGTCTGGGTGATCCCCCTGCTCGCCGCCATCACCTTGGCCCGGGGATGGGGGACGGCGGAGGCGTTCATCGCCCACGGCGTCGACTTAACCGAGCCCATGTTCGTCGCGGTGATCATGGCGGTCGCTTCGACGCGACCCGTGCTCGAGTTCGCCGAGGGCGTGATCGGCCGCGTGGCCGCGCTCGGCGGTCGGACTCCGCTCGCGTGGTGGCTGGCGGTCCTGACGATCGCACCGGTACTCGGGTCCTTCATCACCGAGCCCGCCGCGATGATCATCGGCGCGCTCCTCCTGGGCCGCCATGTGTTCGAGCACGGGCCGAGTGGACGGCTCCGCTACGCGACGCTCGGGCTGCTCTTCGTCAACATCTCTGTCGGCGGGACACTCACGCACTTCGCGGCGCCGCCGGTCGTGATGGTCGCCCCTCGGTGGGACTGGGACTCCGGCTTCATGCTGGGCACCTTCGGCTGGAAGGCGCTCATCGGCATCCTGGTTGCGAACGCGCTCTACGCGGTGTGGTTCCGGGGCGAACTGGCTGCGCTCGGCCGAGTAGGTGGCACCGCGCCCGCCGCGGCCCGGGAGGCGGCGCCCGCTCCCGCGTGGGTGGTCGGCGTGCACCTCGGCTTTCTCGCCTGGACCGTGCTCGTCGGCCATACGCCGGTGCTCTTCGTCGGCGCCTTCCTCGTCTTCCTCGCCTTCACCCACGCGACCGCGCCGTACCAGAACCCGCTCAACCTGCGCCCCGCTCTCCTGGTCGGCTTCTTCCTGGGCGGGCTGGTCGTCCACGCGGCCCTCCAGCAGTGGTGGATCGAGCCGGTGCTGAGCCGGCTCCCGGCCACGCCGCTCTTCGTCGGGTCGATCGTGCTCACCGCCTTCAACGACAACGCGGCAATCACCTATCTGGCTTCGCTCGTCCCGGCTTTCACCGACGAGCTCCGCTACGCGGTGGTGGCCGGGGCCGTCACCGGCGGCGGGCTGACGGTGATCGCCAACGCGCCGAACCCGGCGGGGCAGGCCATCCTGGGGCGCTACTTCGCCGACGGCATCTCGCCGCTCGGACTCCTGGCCGGCGCCGCGCTGCCGACCCTCGTGATGGGGGCCTGCTTCTTATTCTTCAAGTGAGGGCGAATCCGGTCGCCAAGCCGTGAGAGCTCGGGTTGTCGTATGGATTCTGATCGTTCGGCGGCGACCGAGAGGACGATTTCAGGCGGATCGACGAATGAGTGTGACGAGGTGCGCGACGAGAGCTTATGCCGATCGCCTGTCCAGTAGGTGCCTCTCGTTATCCCAGATCCGGAAGCAGAGGGCGTGGAAATGACGGGTCCTCCTGCCACCCTCTAAGGTAGTGCCCACCATCGCGATCTGATCTGACGTAATGTTTGCGCCGCAGGCGTCGCACATTTGTCCGCCGCCCGGAGCATCCTCCACTTTCATCATTCTGCCATGTGGTAGAAGACCGCCCTCAACTCTGCGCCGGATGACGAAGCGAACAACGTCCAGATCCATCAAGTCTTACCTCTCAAAATCCTGGGGCACCTACGCCCATCACACCACTATCCCGATGCGACCGTCTTAGACCATCGAGGCGACATCATCGGCGTCCACCTCGGGATTGTCAACACAGTGGCGAGGCACTCTTGGCGTGAAAGACATGGGACCCCGCGTTGGAGTCGTATCGGTAGCTGTGGAGTGCGGAAGCGAAACGTGAGTATCGACTACATCTGTCGGGTGCCGTGCTTCTGAGGGCCGCTGGCGGATGACTCGCAAACAGGCGTAGACTTCCCTCGGGCTGGACGCCCACGCATCAAGCAGGCCACTGGCCTCTCCTGCCGTCAGGGCGATGCCCGCAGGAAGCATGGTCACCGTCCAGTCCAGCTCAAGATCTGGCTCATGTGGCAGATCGGGTGATGCTGGGCTTTCAGTGGGAGGAGGAGCCTGTGTCCAAGTCACTTACCCTCGCGGCCCTGATCATTTTCTGGACGGGCACGGCTGCTGGGGGCGACTTGACGCTGAGCCGGGTGGTGGATCTGGACAAACCCGGCGCACTTGAGGCGCTCCAGCAGTTGAATCCGACGCACCACGAGAAGATCTGGCAGATCGTGACCGGGATCCTCCAGCAGCCCGACGCAGCCGTCCCGGGTTGGATGCTAGCGAACTTTGACGCGCGAGGCGTGCTCTATTCGCAGATTGAGATGACGAGCTACCCGCCGAAGAGGCGTCTGTCGTTCGCGCTTGACGATACACGCTATGTGGTCGTCGTGACCCTCAGGCGGAGTGGCACGATCACACCATTGAAGTAGCCTACTTCCCCTTCCCTCGCGCGGGTCCACGCTGTCCGGGAAACCGAGCAGCGACTGCGACCAACTATGGAGACCACTCGTCCAGATTGAACCCAAACAGGCGGCGAGGCCGTAGGCCCCGTTCCCGCTTTGCTTGAACGCCAACACAAAAGAAACTCTGCGCAGGCCCGACGGCGAGTGAGGGAAAGCCGATCCGGTATACCTTCCCCGACTCCTGCGCCTCGGCGGCGAGCGGCGCAAGAGTGAGGCTGACAGCGAGAGCGACCGCGAGCCCGATCAGCCGCATGAGCACCTCGGTGGAGGATAGCTGGCGGGAGTCTAGCCGAACGCCACGATGCGCACCAGTACGGGGCCGCACGCACGCCTTGACAACCTCTAGGTGCCGGCAGATGATCCCTCCACCGCCTTGACCGTCCGGCCCGTGGTGGAGGCAGTGATGCCCCTGGATCGGGTCCCTGACCACCATTCGTTGGTCCCGCTGACAATCCCCGGTGGTCGCGCCACGCCTTCGCCCTAGTGACTCGACGATTCTTCCCGGTCCTGTTCTCGTGGAGCTGGTTCGCCAGCATCGCCGCCTCGCTTCCCATGGTCGGCATCGGCCAGAATCATTCGCTCAACTCACCGATCAGCCACTCTTTCACCGCTTCGCTCTCTGCTCGTTCGGTCTATTTGGCCTTTCTCTTTCGCTCGCCACCGGGGGCTAAGACCTCTTCACCCGCGCTTCGTCTGGAGAGAGGTGCGAAGGCAGTCCGCTACGCACCTTCGCAAAACTCGCAGTTTTCGAGGAGGGCATACCAATGCGACGCGCATCTGTGTGGTTAATCCTAGCCGTGATGCCGTTGTGGGTCGGAGCCGCTGATGCGGTGGACCTCAACGGACTCTTACATGGAGATTATGCCGTCACGGGTGAGGCGGGCTGTATCGTCGCGCTCCCCCCGGGATTCCAGAGTGACCTGACCCCGAGAGACGGAAGGTTTGTCCTCTCGAACAGCGTGCAGGGTGTGCGGACCTTCAACGGTGACGGCACGGGAACGCTACGTGGTCGCAACGTCACCGTCACGCATTCCGATACTCCCGACCAGCTCGGCGGCGCGAGTTCGAGCGACTTCCAGGGGTCGTTCACGTACAACGTCGCGCCGGACCGCACGTTCACCACCGAGTTGAATGGGCCGCTCACCGGGACGGTGCTTACAGGAACTCGTGCTGGCCAGACTTTCACGAACACTGTCCCTCCGCTCGTAGGTCGGATCGCGCAGGGCAAGAAGAGCCTGACGCTCGCTTCCGAGGTGCCGGACGTTGAGGTGCTCACGTTCTCCAACGGTGACGTCCAGTACCGCATCTGTCATCGGTCCCGCGTCCTCTTTAGGCTCAGTGGGGAGGACGACTAGAGCATCGGACTTCTAAGCGGCGAGAGGTGGGTTTTCTAAGTACCCGTTAAAGCGTAGATCCCTCGCGAAACTCCAGAACCGTTGCCGATTTCCGATCGTATCGGTCCACCCTCCCGTGCCCGCTCGTACCCGCTCTTACCCGCGTTTCCCGGCGCGCGTCAGCGCAAACTCAGCGCAGGTCCTCTGGGCCCCGAGCGTGCTGAGGGGATTCATAGTCGCCTTGACCCGTCTGTGCCCCGGAGCTACGCTCGCGCCGCCACGTCCCTGCTGGCCGGCTGAACTATCGGAGGCGACGGAATGCAGTGTCCCCGGTGCCATGCGGAGAGCCGCTTCTGCGGCGAGTGCGGGTCTCGCCTGCCGCTGAGTAGACCGATCAGCGCCGAACGACGGGCTACGTCGTCGACCGGGAGGTTGCACACGATGTGCGCGCCCGTCATCGCCATGACTTTTGTGCTGTTCGTGTTTCTGGGCGTAGGCGTCGTGGATGCCAGGGACTGTCGCGACGAGACGCCGCTTCCGGCGGACGTGAAGCTTGTTCCGCCTGGCCCGGACGTGTCGACGACTGCCGCGCGCTTTGCCGGTACTTGGGTCGGGGCGTGGAGGGAGAACAGCGTCGATACCGTCTGCGCCACGTTGGTCGTCGAGGAGCTTCTGTCGACAGGGCACGCGCGGGTGATCTACAGCCACGGCGCCTGGGAGCCTCTGCGGATCCGTCAGCCGAGGTTCTTTCGGGCGACTGGCCGCATCGTCAACGACGTGCTCCATTTCATGCTGCCGCTGCCCGATCGTCCCCCGTTCGCCTACAAATTCGCTCCTGATGGCTCTCTGTCGGGGACATTCAAGGGTGGCGGGAACCACGCCGTGACGCGAGTGGCGGACGTGAGCGGCATCGGCTGCCGCACGCAGGTGGCCCGCGTCGCGTCGCCACCGACTGCGTCCGGGCCGCGCGACCGGCTGACGGCCGCCGAACTCGCGTCCGGCGCTACTGGCGACGGGCCGATCCACAACGACTACTTCATGCCGGTGGGCCCTACGGCACCGGCGCGACACTCACTGCGCGGCACCCTCGTCATCGCGGCCTCGTCGATGGCGAGTGCTTACCAGGGATGCCGGGGCCTCTCCATCCCGACGCCGGCGGGCACGATCGACTTCTTCACCCACGGCGAGCACCTGGTGCCGGTGGTCCGCGGTATCGTCGGCTCGCCGAGCCCCCTGATTGTATCGCCCGGCCGAGTGTGGTCCGAGCCCGGCGACCAGGGCATGTCGCGCGCGTCGTTCCCGTTCATTCTTGTGAACGAGTTCAACAACGGCGCCAAGAATGGCCTTGCCACCTTCCTCTTCGACGATACGCGCGTGTCGGCGCTGCGGTTTCAGATCGTCCAGGAGACGATGGCGTGGGAAAGGTACGACTACTGGGGCCAGGCGCCGATGACTTATACGCCCCGCACCCTCACCGACGAGGCCGCGGTACGCGCCCGGTTCGCCGAGGAATTGCGCCGCCAGGCCCCGATCCGGCCTTGGTCGGCACTGCCGACAGCCCGGGGACCGCTGCTCGACGGCATCGACGGCGAGGTCGCGGCCGACGATGTCAGCGCCAGCGGCCTCGTCGTGGACGGTGTCGCCTACGTCCGCGGCTGCAATACCCGCTACGGCGCCTACCCGTATTGCCGGGAGATGCGGCACGGCGTGTTCTCCGTCACCAAGTCACTCGGCGGCGCGGTCGCGCTGCTGCGGCTCGCCCAGAAGTACGGCGACGCCGTTTTCGATGCGAAGATCAAGGATTACGTGACCGTCACGTCGTCCCACGACGGATGGGAGCACGTCACGTTCGCCGACGCCCTCAACATGGCCACGGGCATCGGGGAACTGTCGCCTCAACGCCAGCCGAACGATCCGGCGGCCGACGAGAACAAGCCGCGGATGTTCGCATGGATGGCCAAGCGCTCAGCGAAGGAGAAGCTCGACGCCGGCTTCGCCTATCCGAAGTACCCCTGGGCGCACGGCGAGGTCGTCCGCTACAACTCGGTCCACACGTTCGTGCTGGCCGCGGCGATGGACGCCTACCTCAAGCGTCACGCGGGTCCGAACGCGGAGCTCTGGGACATGGTCGTGCGCGAGGTGCTCGAGCCCATCGGAGTCTTCCACGCGCCGATGATGCACACTCTCGAGACGGAGGGCAGCCGCGGCATTCCGCTCCTGGCGTACGGGCTCTATCCGACGATCGACGATATCGCGAAGCTCACCACCCTCCTCCAGTCCGATGGTCGACACGAGGGTCGGCAGCTTCTGAGCGCTACGAAGCTCGCCGAGGCGCTGTATCGCACGAGCGTGGACAGCGGCCTGCCGCTCGGATCGAGCTACCGGGCCGGCGAGGCCCGCTATCACCTGTCGTTCTGGTCAGTGCCGTATCGCACGACTACCGGCTGCTTCTTCCAGATCCCATACATGTCCGGCTTCGGCGGGAATCTGATCGTGCTTCTTCCCAATCGCGTTTCCGTGTTCCGCTTCGCCGATGCGATGAGCTATGACCCCGAGAGAATGATTCTTGCCGGCGAGGCCGTTCGACCCTTCTGCACGCCGGCTGTCACGGCGGCGATGGCGACGCCCCGAGTACCGTTGACCGCCGCCGAGCTGCGCGCCGAGGTCGTCGGCCGCACGTTCGACTCGGACTTCGCGCGGCTGATCATCGACCGGAGCGGCATCGTATCGTTCGACTCGAAGAGCGATTTCGACATCGGCCGGTGGCACATCACCGACGATGGGCAGTATTGCCGAACCTGGAACGTGTTGGACCGCGGGCGCCCACGGTGCTACCGACTGTATCGCGACGGAGAGACCTTCGAGCTCCACCCGATCGACCGATGGAACGTCACGAAGCTGCGGCGAATCAATTGACGCCGGGTGATCAGTCGTCCGTCGCCGCGGGGCTCCTTTTGGCCTGCCTGTTCGCCGCCGCGTTAGCCGGTTGCGCCTCGCCGCCGTCGCCCGGCCCGCGCGATGCTGGCGGTCCCGGCCCCCCGGTTGTGTCCGCGGCGCGGTTCGACGCGGGTGGCCCGGACGCCGAGGAATATGGAGCGAGCAACGGCTATCCGATCGGCGCCCGCGGGACGTTCTTGAGGCCTCCCTTCCTCGTGGGCTCGCACAGCCACCTGGACCAGATCTTCGCAGGGCGGTTCGTGCGTCGCGCAACGACGCCCTCGCGACTCGCTCGCGCGGCGTCCGAGCCCACCCTTCGTTACGATTACGAGGGCAAGAGCTTCACCGTCGACGATTACCTGGCGCGCCATCCCGTGACCGGGTTCCTCATCGCGCGGGACGATACGATCCTGGTCGAGCGCTATCAATACGCGCGGAACGATCAGCACCGTTTGACCTCGTGGTCGATGGCCAAGACCGTCACCGCGATGCTGATCGGGATAGCGATCGCCGAGGGCAGCATCCGGTCCGTGGACGACCGCGCGGACGCCTACGTGCCGGACCTGGCCGGAACCGAATACGGTAGCACTTCGCTCAGGCACCTCCTCCAGATGTCCTCGGGCGTGCGCTTTCTCGAGGAGTACTCGGGACGGGACGACGTCATGCAGCTTGCGCGGGACACGTTCGCCCGGGTCGGGACCGGCGGCGTGGATGCGGTGAGAAAGTTCAATGAGCGCGTCAGGCCGAGCGGCACGCGCTTCTATTACGCCTCGGTCGAGACCCAGGTGCTCGGGCTGGTGCTGACGGGCGCGCGCGGCCGGCCGGTGGCCGAGTACCTGGAGCAGAAGATCTGGCAGCCGATGGGCGCCGAGGCCGATGCGACGTGGCTGGTCGACCGCTCCGGCCAGGAGTCGACCTATTGCTGCCTCAACGCGGTGCTGCGCGACTACGCGCGGCTCGGTCTCCTGCTCGCCCACGATGGCAACTGGCGGGGCCGTCAGATCATCCCCGCCGCGTGGATCGCGGACGCCACCAGCAAGCATCCGAACCAGGACCGCCTGTGGCCGGGCCGCGCGACGCCAGGTTTCGGCTACGGCTACCAGACCTGGATCTTTCCGGGTGAGGAGCGGAGGTTCGCGTTCCTCGGCGTGCGGGGCCAGCGGATTTTCGTCGACCCGAAGAACCGGCTGGTGATGGTCCACACGGCCGTTCGCAAGCAGGAGTCCGGCGATCCGGGTAACAGAGAGACGGTAGTCCTCTGGGAGCACGTGGTGCGCGCCCTCGGCCATTGAGCCTTCGATCGGGTTCAGGCGATGGCGTGCCTGCGCTGGCGATCGCGCGCCGTGACGCGTCTGGTCGTTTGAGCTGTCGCCGTCCGGCCTGGCCGCCGTCGGATCGCATTCGCTGTATCCGTGGGATCGGCGGGCAAATGCCCGTAGTCACGATCGGGACGAGGACGCTGGGCGATGGTCCTCGCTCAGCGCAAATTCGGCGCGGCCCGAAAAATGACGCTCCGCGAAAACGCGTAACATACTAGGCTGATTGGACGCGCCTGTAGCTCAGTAGGATAGAGCATCGGACTTCTAATCCGAGGGTCGGAGGTTCGACACCTGCCAG
>Ga0137403_10002105_pt1 | contig 24529 bp, 27 predicted proteins | sample CZOMad2_1_16fung_FD_122057 | JGI IMG/M metagenome (GOLD analysis project Ga0137403, IMG submission 122057) | Vadose zone soil fungal communities from Angelo Coast Range Reserve, California, USA - CZOMad2_1_16fungal (Hybrid Assembly) | ecosystem: Environmental > Terrestrial > Soil > Vadose zone...
GGCCTTCGTCTGCAGTGTGGAGAAGGCGTGATGGCGGAGCCGATGGGGTTCTTCACGGATACGACGGTGTGCATCGGGTGCAAGGCGTGTGAGGTGGCGTGTAAGGAATGGAATCAGCTGCCGGCGGCGAACGGTGGCGTGCGGACGCTCAGTGGCGACAGCTACGACAACACGCGGCACCTCGACGGCATTCACTGGCGGCACGTGAAGTTCATCGAGCAGTTCAGCGCGGATCGTCGCGAGGGGCGCTGGCTCCTGATGAGCGACGTCTGCAAGCACTGCGTCCGGGCCGGCTGCCTGGAGGTGTGCCCGACGGGCGCCATCATCCGGACGGAGTTCGACACGGTGGTCATCCAGTCCGATGCGTGTAACGGCTGTCGTGATTGCATCGGGGCCTGCCCGTTCGGCGTCATCGGCATCAACCCCGCGTCGGGAACCGCGCAGAAGTGCACGCTGTGCTACGACCGGATGAAGGTCGGGCTCGAGCCCGCGTGCGCCAAGGCGTGCCCGACCGAGTCGATCAACTTCGGCACGATCGCCGATCTGAAGAAGATGGCCCAGGCCCGAGTCGGTCGGCTGCAGGGCGCCGGCGAGCGCCGCGCATATCTGTACGGCACCGACGAAGCGATGCTCGGCGGCCTCAACTCGTTCTACCTCCTCGTGGACAAGCCGGAGGTCTACGGGTTGCCGCCGGATCCGAAGATTCCGTCGCGGAACCTCAAGTCATCCTCCGTCTGGTCGGTGCTCGGGGCCGTCGCCATCGTCCTCACGAGCCTCGTCAACTTCCGGAACCGCGGGAGCCGCGATGCCTAGCACCTTCTTCACCGCGTCTCCTCAGTGGCGCTGGTTCATCGTCGCCTACTTTTTCTTCGGCGGGCTCGCGGGAGGCAGCTACTTTCTCGCGACGCTGATGGATCTCTTCGGCAAGGGGCGCGACCGACGCCTGACCCAGCTCGGCTACCTCATCGCGTTTCCCCTCGTGGGCCTCTGTGGGCTCGTGCTGACCGTCGACCTCGGGCGGCCGGAGCGCTTCTGGCACATGTTGATCGAGTCGGAGACCTTCCGGCCCATCATCAAGACCTACTCGCCGATGTCGCTGGGCGCGTGGGCGCTGCTGTGCTTCGGCGGCTGCGCCTTTCTCTCGTTCGTCGCGGTGCTGGCCGAGCGTGGCTGGCTCGTCTGGCCGCTCCTTCGCCATCTCAGCCCGCCCGCGTTCGTGGGCCGGCTGGTGACGGTGATCGGCGCGCTTCTCGGCTTCTACGTGGCAGGCTACACGGGCGTGCTCCTCGCCGTCACGAACCGACCGATCTGGGCGGACACGACGCTGCTCGGGCTCACGTTCTTGATCTCGGCGGCATCGACGTCGGCGGCGCTGTTGATCCTGCTCGGTTCCTGGGGGAACGTGTCGTCCGACAGCATCGACGCGCTCGAGCGCTTCGATGCCTCCGTCCTCGTCCTCGAGGCGGCCGCCATCGCCGCGCTGATCGGCTCGCTCGGCAGGATCGCGCTGGTCTGGCTGAGTGGCTGGGGCGTCCTCCTTGCGATGATGGTGCTCGGCGGGATCGTGCTTCCTTTATATATGCGCTGGCGGGCCCGAGGCCCCCGGTGGGCGCTCCGGCCGGTCCTGATCCTGCTCGGAGGCCTGATCCTCCGCGCCGTCATCGTTCTTTCTTCGGACCGGATCACATGATCGGCCACTGGCGCTCGACCGTCGTGCTGCTCGTGGCGGCAGTCGCCGTCGGCTGCACGAGCCCCGAATCCACGCGGACTCGTGGCGGTGGTGCCGGCGCCGACGTGGGCAATCACCCACGGGGAGCGGTCCAGCTCCATGCCGGCAACAAGATCTATTACGGGACGCGCACGTACGGCGCGGGGATTGGCAAGCGTGCCCTCATCGGCGGCGTTGCGGAGGCCGGGGAGTAGATAGATGATCTCCCAGGCCTCCGGCCGATCTCTCCTGGCTGCGCTGGACGTCGAGCATCCAGAGTGGCGACCGCTGCTGACCCTCATCGAGGCGGCGTCGCGTGAAGCGGAACGTCCCCACTGGGCGCGGTTCGTGCCGACGCCAGGGCACCACGGTCGCGACGGCCGGCCGCTGCTGGACGGCGCCGTCATTGCCGTCGCGCCCAAGTTGATCGAGCGCTGGGTTCGGCACCTCCTGGCCCTCGCAGCCGACGCCGGGACGGAAGTGGAGCCGCTCGCCAAAGCCGTTGCCGCCGGATGGCTCGACCCATCGTTGCTCTTCGAGGCCGCGGTGTCGCAAGACGTCGATCGCTTCGATGAGATCGCGCGAGTCGAGAGGGATTACCGCGGCGTTCTGCGGGGGCTGGCCTCGCTGATCGCCATGCCGATGCTCCAGACGTGCTGGCGGGCCTGGGCCGAGCGTGTACCGACCGACTGGACGTACGGCTACTGCCCAGTGTGTGGCGGATGGCCGGCCCTGGCGGAGATCCGCGGGCTCGACGGCGCTCGGCATCTTCGATGCGGATGCTGTGGCAGTGACTGGCGGACGGAGTGGCTGCGCTGTCCCTTCTGTGGCGAGAGCGATCACGAAAAGCTCGGCTCCCTGGTGTCGCCCGAGGGCCTGGAGCGCCACACCATCGAGGTATGTGACGGCTGCCGCGGATACCTCAAGACGTTCACGACCCTGACCGCGATCCGCCCGGGTGACGTGCTGCTCGAGGATTTCGCCACGCTCGCCCTCGACATGGCCGCGCTGGAGCGCGACTACCGTCGCCCAGCAGCGAGGGGATGCGCGGTCGCGGTCGGCGTGGTCGCAGAACCCTGGCGCCTGCGGGATCTGCTCACTTTTCGCCTGTGATGCCGTCGCCCCGGCCGGCGGTCGTCTGCGACGCGCTGCTCGCGGCCCTCGACGCCTCGGACGGACGGCGCCGGCGCCGCAAGCGCGACACCACGCCCGATGCGATCGGGATGTCGGTCAAGCGCCGGCTGCTGGCCGAGGCGAGCGAGGCTGATCCCGATCCGTGCGCCTTCGAGGCTTGGCTCCTGGACCGTTGCCTCCGCAGTTCGCCGGATGCGTCGATCGGCGCGCTGCGTGCGATGGCACGGGAGGTGATCGCCGAGTGGCGGCTGGCGGCGGCCTCCGCGGACTTCCGTGCGTGGTTGGCCGCCGGTGCTCCGTCGGACGATCGATTCCTCGACGTCTGAGCTACTGCGGCACGACGCGGGCGGTGAAGGGTTGCCACCGGTCATCCAGGATCAGTTGTCGCCTGCCGCCATCCTCGTAGAGCCGGATCGTGCCCTCGTAGAGCATCGGATGCATTTCGAAGCTGGCCTGCCCGTTTCGCACCGTCACCGTCCCCCAGGCGGTATTCGAATCCCAGGTGGCGGTGAGCTGCCCATCCGGCGTGATCGTCAGGTTGAAGGGGTCCGCCACTCCCCAACGCCCGGGCGTGACGGTCCCCGTCCACGTGCCGGCAATGGCGCTCGTCCCATCGATCGGCGCGCCATCTACCGCTCGCATCGAAGCACAACCGGCAAGAAGGACGACGGCCGCCGCCAGCAGTACCGAACCGAATCGCGTCACGAATTGACCTCAGGACCGGCGGGTCAGTGGATGCTGACGCCGGGAAGCCACGTCCCGCCGGCGGCTCGGCAGTCGCACGGCGTCCCTGGCTGGATCGTGTAGGGAATGAGGCAGATCCCGTAGTCCGTGCGACACACGCGAATCAACGGGCCCGGGTAGTCGAAGGGCAGAAGCGCGAAGAACGGCGGTGTCGACACCTCGGCCGCCGGCACGACGGCCGCAACACCCAGGATGGCCACCATCACCGCGACCAGGCACGGCCGTCTCATGTTCCACCTCGCCCGTCTCTTCAGGCCCAAGCGACCTCACATCTGCTCAGCGCTTGGGATGCTCGCGGCCTCGGTCGCGTTTCATGTCACGCCGGGGCGTCGATCGGCGTCAAAAGGACAGTGATGGTCAACGTGATGGCCGAGTTGGCGGTTCAGCAGCTGCTGCTGGACGCCGTGCTCATCGTGGTCACGATGTTCGCGCTCACCTGGCGTGAGTCGCAATGGGCGCGTCGCGCCGGCGCTTCCCGGGAATGGCCGCACCCGCGATCTGTGCCGCGGTCGGCGCCGGCTCGCACGCGCGGCGCCCCTGACGGCCAGAGTGCAGTGTCTGCGCGTCGCAGAGCGAGCTGAAAGCCAGACGATGACACCGAGCTCGCGAGCCGGCGGGGCCACGGGCGGGCGGCGCGCGGCGCTCGGGGCGCTGCTTGCCGTGTTCGCCGCGCTCGTCGTCGTGCCCGCCGCACCCGCAAGCGGTCAGGACGTGCGCGGCGTCTTCGCCAACGTGAGCCCCAGTGTCGTCGTCATCCGCGGCCGGGGACGGGATGTGGGCGTCAATGGCCGCGGGCTCACGGCCATCACCGAAGTCGGCTCGGGCGTCGTCGTCTCCGTGGACGGCGACGTGATGACGGCCGCCCACGTCGTGCAGGCGATGGACGAGATCACGGTCGAGTTCGCGGGCGGGCCCTCGGTGCCGGCGCACGTCATCGCCTCCGAGCCCGCCGCGGACCTCGCGCTGCTTCGCGTGCAGACGCCGCCGCGTTCCCTCATCGCGGCGCCACTCGGCAACTCCGACACCGTCGGCGTCGGCGACCAGGTCCTCATCGTCGGCGCCCCGTACGGGCTCGGCCGTTCGCTGAGCGTCGGCTGGATCAGCGCGCGCTACCCGCCGAACACGGTATACCGGGCGATGCCGCTCGCCGAGTTTTTCCAGACCACGGCGCCGATCAATCAGGGGAATTCGGGCGGGCCGATGTTCGACCTGGCGGGGCGGGTGATCGGTATCGTGAGCCACAATATTTCGAAGTCCGGGGGCAGCGAAGGCCTCGGCTTCGTCGTCACCTCGAACTCGGCGCGCCGGCTGCTGCTCGAGGACAAGACGTTCTGGACCGGCATCGAAGGGCAGGTGGTCACCGGCGTGCTCGCGGAGATCCTCAACGTGCCGCAGCCGGCGGGCTACCTGGTGAAGACGGTCGCGAAGGGATCCCCGGCATGGATGGCCGGCATCCAGGGAGGTGACCGTGCGGCGCGCATCAACGGCGAGGACATCGTGGTGCGCGGCGACATCATCCTCGCGGTCGGCGGTGTCGAATTCGGCCCGGGGGACGTCGTGATGCAGCGGATCCGCGAGCGCATGGAGCATGCGAAGTCTGGAGACACGCTCACGCTGACGGTCCTGCGCGCGGGCAAGGTGATCGAGCTGACCCTACAGGCCTCGGCAGACCGAGACGATGAGTTCGCGCAGCCAGCGGTGGGCAGCGGAGCCATCGAGCCGGCGGTGCCACAGCATCGAGGTCCGCACCGTCGGTGACGTGAAGGGCAGCTCTCTGAGCTGGAGCGTCGACTCCGACTCGCGGACCATCGCTTCCGCGACTCGCCGGCTCAGCGTGGCCACCATGTTCGACGCGCCGAGGACGACGCCCGCGGAGAGATAAGGCAGCCGCACCGCGATCCGACGTCGCGCCCCGCGGCTCACCAGCGAACGGTCGAGGAAGCCAGTGTCGTCGCCGCTCGACGAGATCTCGATGTGCGCGAGCGCGCCAAACACCTCCGCCGAGAGCTTTCCCCGGCCGGCCGGGTGTCCCCGTCGCATCACGGCGACGAAGCGATCCTCCAGCAATGCCGCGCTCCCGAAGCGCTCGCCAACGGCACCGAAGGTGCCGATCCCCAGCTCGAGCTCACCGCTGTCGAGCCGGTCGAAGACGTCGAGGGTCCCGCTCGGGCGGAGATCGAGCTGCGCGACGGGGGCCGCGGCGGAGACCGCGGCCACCAGCGGCGCCGCCACGACGATCGCCGCGTAGTTGTTGATGGCGATCGAAAAACGTCGGTTCGCTTGCGCCGCCACGAAGGTCTCGGGCTCGAGCGCCTGCTCCATTTGCGCGAGGGCATGGCGCAGCGGCAGGGCCAGTTGCTCCGCGCGAGGAGTCGGCACCATGCCTTTGGGGGTGCGGATGAATAACTGATCCTTCAGCAGATACCGCAAGCGGTTCAGGGCATGGCTCAGGGCGGGCTGGCTCATGCCGAGCCGCCTGCCCGCCCGCGTCACGCTGCCCTCTCGAAACAAGCCGTCGAACACCACGAGCAGGTTGAGGTCGAAGGCGCGCCAATTCATTTAAAGCATCTCCACGTGACGACAATGAATTTGCCGCATTATAGCCCGCCGCGTTAGCGTGGGGGTGGGTCAAAGCAATGAACCATTCGCCAACGGAGGAAGCGCAATGATCGACTGGATACACGCCGGTCCCTCGGTGACGGCCGCGTTTCTCGGATCCCTCGTGGAGTGCGTCGAGGCGGTGACCATTGTCCTCGCGGTCGGGATGGTGCGCGGGTGGCGCTCCGCCCTCCTCGGCGCGGCCGCCGGACTCGCCGCGCTGACCGCGCTCGTCGGTGTGCTCGGCCCGGCGCTCGGGATGATTCCCATCACCGTGCTCCAGGTGGGCATCGGCGCCCTGTTGCTGCTGTTCGGTTTGAGCTGGCTTCGCAAGGCCGTCCGACGGGCGGCGGGGATCATCCCGCTTCACGATGAGCGCCGAGTGTTCGAGGGCGCGACGGCGGCGCTCGGCGCGACTGCAGTCGCGAGGGCGACCCGGTGGGACACCATCGCCATGATCACGACGTTCAAGGCCGTGGTTCTCGAGGGCATCGAAGTGGTGTTCATCGTGCTCGCAGTTGGAGCCGCCGGTCACATGATCGCCCCCGCGAGCCTGGGAGCCGCCGGGGCCGCCGTCGCCGTTGCCCTCGCCGCGCTCGTGCTCCGCCGGCCGCTGACGCGAGTGCCGGAGAACCCGCTGAAGCTCTCGGTCGGAGTGCTGATCGGCGCCTTCGGGGCGTTCTGGATGGGCGAAGGCCTCGGCGTGCGTTGGCCCGGCGGCGACCTGGCCATCCTCGGCCTCGCGATCGTGTTCCTGACCATGTCGCTGCTCATCACCACGGTCCTACGGCGAGCACGTACGAACAGTGCGGCGGGCCGGCCGGCGGTGTTCGGAGGAGGTCGAGCATGAGCGTGCTGGCGACCGAATCAGTCCTCGGGACCCGACGGGAGGCGATCCGGCCGCGCGTCGATCCGGATGGCGCGCTCCTCGAGGCGTTGCAGCGTCGTGATCCGTCGGCGACGGAGGAGCTCGTCGCCCGGTTCGGGGCGCGTGCGTATCGCCTCGCGTGGGGGATCACTCGCAACGTCGAGGATGCCGAGGAGGCCGTACAGGACGCGTTCTTGAGCGTCACCCGGAAGATCGACACGTTCCGGGGGGACTCGGCCTTCCGGTCGTGGATCTACCGGATCGTCAGCAACGCCGCCTATCAGAAGCGGCGCGGCCCCGCCAACCGGCCAGCCGAGCTTTCCCTGGACGCGGTGCTGCCGCTGTTTCACGAGGACGGCCGGCACAGGGAGCCGATCGCCGACTGGTCGCACGCCGTGGACGACCCGTCGCGGCGGATCGAACTCCGACTCGCGTTGACGGCGGCGATCGCCGGCCTGCCCGCCGACTACCAGGCGGTCGTCCTGTTGCACGACGTGGAAGGTCTGTCGAACGGCGAGGTCTCCGAGACGCTGGGCATCAGCGTCGGCAACGCGAAGACGCGCGTGCATCGCGCGCGCCTGTTTCTTCGCAAGCGACTCGCGGAGGCCATGACGGCGTGACAACCAGCGTGACGCGTCCCGACGTGTCGTGCGCTCGCGTCGCAATTCCGGCTCTCGGACGTGATGGCATGCTCGTCGTGCTCGCCGGCGCCGCGGGCGTCATGGACGCGGTTGCCTACCTGGGGCTCGGCGTCTTCACGACGATGATGACTGGGAACACGGCGTTGCTGGCCTTGGCCATCGCTCGAGGCGAGCTCGGGCCAATCCTGCGAGCGGGCCTCGCGCTCGCCGCGTTCGGCACCGGGGCGGCCATCGGGGCGCTGATCACCGGGGGGAGCCCGTGCCGAGGCGAGTGGCGCTCCGTCGTCACCCGCGCGCTGGCCTGGGAAGCCATCCTCCTCGGCGTATTCGCGGCCGTCTGGCAGGTGGCCGGCCCGGCGCGTGGCACGGGGACGACCGGGCTGCTGATCCTCCTGTCCGGTCTTGCGATGGGGATTCAGTCCGCCGCCATCCGCGATCTCGGAATCCCCGGCGTGGCGACCACGTATATCACGTCCACGCTGACGAGTCTGAGTGCCGAGCTCGTGGGGTGGGCGCGCTCGAATGACGGAACACACGCCCGGCGCGTCCGGCTTCTCGCCGCCGTAGTCGTCTCGTACGGTCTGGGAGCGCTCGTCGGCGCCGTTTTCGAGGTGCGATCGTCGCCGCTGGCGGTCTGGCTGCCGCTGATCTCTGTCGTCGTGGTCGTCGTGAACGCGTTTCTCCGCCATGGTCATGAGCCACCCCAAGCAGCGCCGCGAGACGACCGTCGATCGGCGTTGGCGGCCGCATCGCGCGAGTAATGCAGTGAGCTGTTTCTGGGCTTTCTCTCCGTCGGCGCGCGCTCGTTCGGCGGAGTGCTGCCGGCGGCGCACTACGTGATGGTGGAGCGGCGACACTGGCTGACTCCCGCGGATTTCACGGAGACGATCGGCCTGTGCCAGGCGCTCCCGGGCCCGAACGTCAGCAATGCGGCGATCGTGCTCGGCAAGCGGTGGTTCGGTCTCCGCGGAGCGATCGTCGCGTTTCTCGGCCTGTTCGCGCTGCCGTATCTGTGGGTACTCGCGCTCGCGCTCGTTTACACAGATTGGGCCACGCGTCCGCTCGTGTCGGCGGTCGTGACCGGCGTCGGCGCATCGGCGGCTGGTCTGCTCGTGGCCACGGCCGTAAAGCTCGGCCGGCCGATTGCCCGCAAGCCCGCGGCGGTTGCGTTGATGGCCAGCTGCTTCTTCGCGGTCGCGATCGGCCGTGTGCCGCTGCCCATCGTGATGCCGATTGCGTTGAGCGTCGGCATCGCGCGCTCGCGGGGGCGCCTGCTGTGATCCTGCTCGAGCGCGGGACCTATTTCGCGCTGCTGTCGCTGCTCACGTTCGGCGGCCTGAGCTCCGTCGTTCCCGACATGCAGCGCTACATCGTCGACGTGAAAGGCTGGACGAGCGCGACCGACTTCATGCGGCTCTTCGCGGTGGCGCAGGCGGCGCCCGGGCCCAACGTGCTGATCACGAGCCTGATCGGATACCGGGTCGCCGGCGTCGCCGGCTCGCTGGTCGCGCTCTTCGCGTTGTGCCTGCCCGCGGGGGTGCTGACGTGGGTCGTCTCCGCGCTCTGGGGGCGCTTTCGCGATTCACCATGGCGCGGCGCCATTTCAACGCGCCCTCGCGCCGCTGGTGGTCGGCCTGACCTTCGCCGCGGGCTACGCCATCGCGACGCCCCACGCGCCCGACTGGCGGTTGTGGCTGATTGCGCTCGCCACCGCTGCCGTCATGCTGAGGACCCGTATGAATCCGCTGTGGCTACTGGCCGGCGGAGCCGTCCTCGGCGGCATGCTGCTCTGACCGCGACGGATCCGCCTTTCGCGTTCTTGCGACTCGACGCCGGCGCCTGTCACCCCTGTTCGTGGCCGCGCGTCCCAAGGGTGGGGAATGGACAGAGCCGAGACGCGCATGACTGGACGAACGTCCCTGACGATCGCGGCAGTACTGCTCGGGACGGGGCTCGTGATGACCCTGCCTGCGACGGTCCGGGCCGCGGGCGAGGCTGAGCCTCACGTCGCCGCCCAGGAGACCACCGGTCCGGCGTTGGCCGACCGCTTCTTTCACATCGAGTGGAGTGCCGGCCCGTCCGAGCGGGATCAGGCGCGTATCGTCGGCTACGTCTACAACGACTATCGCGAAGACGCGGTGAACGTGCAGCTCCGGATCAGCCAGCTCGACAAGTCCGGGCGCACGGTCGCGAGCATCCTGCAGCCGGTGGGCGATACCATTCGCGCGGGAGGCCGCGCGTTCTTCGACGCGCGGATCCCGGGTCACGGTCCGTCTTATCGAGTGGCCGTGGCGTCGTTCGACTTCATGGCGGACGGTGAGCGGACGACCGTGACGACGGAGCAGCTCCTGACGGCGGCGGGCTTCGACAAGAAGGTCGCCGATACTCCCGAGCGGCTCGCGCACCTCGAGAGGCTCACGCCGGCGCGCAAGCTCGTCGCGCGCCGGCGCGACGGGAAGCTTTACTACGTGTATGCGGATCCCGAGATGTGCAAGTGCCTCTACGTCGGAACGGCGACGTAGTACCGGATCGCGCTCGAAAAGCGAATGGCCAACGAAGAGCTCGTCGCGATGCAAGAGCACCAGGAGGACGACGCGCTCCTGTGGGCCCTCTGGGCGCCCTGGCCCTGGCCCCGATAGAAGGGACGACGATGAGACACAAAGTCCTCATTGCGCTGATGGCGCTCGCTCTCGCGGGCTGCGCAACGACCGCACCGAGCGCTATACGGGTGAACAGCGCCGGCGGTCAGGTCGACCCCGCAATGCTGCCGCCGAATCTCAGCGACGACGTGACAGGCGGGATCCAGACCCGAGCGCTGAACTCGGTGATCCGACCCGGGCGCTGAGGAGCCGCCAGCAAGCCGGCGGCCTGCATGATCTGCCCGCTCTGGCAGTAGCCGCACTGCGGGACGTTCAGGCCGCGCCACGCATCAACAACGCGTTGGCCGATCGGCGTCGCGCCGATCGCCTCGATGGTCGTGACCCTCTTGCCTTGCGCGGCCGAGATCGGCGTGACACACGCGCGCGTCGGCGTCCCGTCGAGGTGCACGGTGCAGGCACCGCAGAGCGCCATCCCGCATCCGAATTTCGTGCCGGTGAGCCCGAGCTCGTCACGCAGCACCCAGAGGAGCGGCGTGTCGGCGGGCACCTCGAGGCTCACCGTTTTGCCATTGATGTCGAGTTGCGTCATGTGGAACCTATTCCTTCCGCGTCTCGGGCGTGTAGTGGCTCTTCAGATACGCGATGATGGCCTGGGCGGCGGGTTCGGGGATCGGTGCGCCGAACGTGGCGATCATCTTGTCCACCAGGTGCTCCCACGTGGCACCCGGGAGTGGGGGCTGCATCGTGATGTACGTCGTGCTGTGACAGATACCGCAGAAGCTTTGCACGAGCGCCTTGCCGTCTCCGTCGACCAGTGGAGGCGTGTACGTCGGCCACGCCCCGACGGCATAGACAGCGCCCGCATCATCGTTTCGGGGCGCCGGCTGCATCGACATTCCGAGGTTCCCGGGATCATAGTTGCCTTCCTGAATGACGCCGGGGACCTTCGTCGCCTGACTCAGCGCTGTCGAGGCGGGGGCGAGCGCCCCGGCCGCTGCCAGGAGGCCGATCGCGAGGCTTCGATGGCGGGTCATCGCGTTCTCCCTCAGCTGACGGCGCCGACGATCAACGCCTCGCGCTCGATTCTGTTCCACAGGTAGCCGCCCGGGTTCCAAACCGGCGCATCGGGCTGCACGTTGCCTTGTACGTCAGTGGCCCTGACGGCGATCACGTGCTTGCCGGGCCGCGACGGCTTCCAGATGTGCTCCCACGTTCGGAAGGAATACGGGCCATGATCCGCGCCGAGCGTCGCCTCGACCCAGCTCCGCCCGTCGTCCTCGGAGAACTCGACCTTCACGACCGGGCCGTCACCACTGAAGGCGATGCCCTGAACGCGCACCGGCAGCCCGGATGGCAGCTTGCTGCTGCCGTCGGGCACGACGATGAAGGATCGCACCGGCATGCGCACGTGGCCGATGGGAACCGTCTTGAGCGTGCCGCTCGCCGCTGCGGCGGGCGTGGTATTCGCCTTCGGCGTATCGGGAATCCGATACGCGCTGGCCATCCAGTAGCTGGTGTCCTCACTCGTGAGCGCGCGGATCCAGGTGAGGTGCTTGGTCCAGTACACGCCGAACTTTCCCGGCACGACGAGCCGAACGGGGAATCCGTTCAGCATCGGCAGAGGCTCGTCGTTCATCAGGTAGGCGACGAGTGCGTCATCCAGCGCCGGGTCCGTCAAATCCAGTGACTTCATCACGGCGTCGGCGCCCTTGCCCTCCGGCCCCGGCCCGCGGTCGAGACCCTGGAACTGCAGCTGAACCGTCCCGGACTTGATCCCCGCGGAAGCGAGGAGCTCTCTCAAGCGAACCCCTGTCCAGCGGGCATTGCCCATACCACCGTTACCCCACTGCGCGCCAGGGACGCGTGGCTGGAATCGACTCCGACTGTTTCCCGAGCACTGATTCACGGCCGCGACTGATACGGCCTTGTACTTCTTCACGAGCTCATCGAAGCCGAGCTGAAGCGGCCGCTCGACGTTGCCCTCCACGCTGAGTCGCCACGTGCGCAGGTCGACGGCATTGGGAATGAGGTCCAGGTGATAGCGCACGTAGAACGCCGCGTTCGGGGTGAACGGCGTCAGAAAGTATGGACGCGGCGTCTCGAGCTGGATGCCCCGGTCGGTCATGCGAAGGAGCGGGAGCTTCTGCGGATAGCTGACGAACGGGTTGATGCTGTTCCAGTATGGATTGGCGCTCGGGCCGGTGAAGCTCGGGAGCGCCGTCGCCGCCGGTGGCGCGGCCTGGGCGTCAGCCCGTCCACCGAAGGCGAGACCGGCCGCCCCCGAGCCCAGCAACGCGAGCAGAGATCTTCGCGAAAGGCGCCTCATCGACCCGAATGCTCTTCGGATGGGTCCCACCCGCCGCCGAGGGCTTTGATCATGTGGACGCTGGCGTTCATCTGGAAGTTGACGGCTTGCGCCAGCGACAGCTGGTTCGCGAGTAACGTCCGCTCCGCGTCGATGACGAGGAGATAGTCGGCCAGCCCCTGCCTGTACTGGACCTGAGCGAGGCGGAGATAGTTCCGGGACTCGGCCACAGCGTCGCGCAGGCTTGCCACCTGATCGCCGAACGAGTGCAAATCGGTGAGGGCGTCCTCCACGTCGCCATAGGCGACGAGGACCTGCTCGATGTAGACCGCGACCGTCTGCCGGTAGCGAGCCTTGGTCGCGTCGAGATTGGCCCGCAGCCGACCACCCTGAAAGATCGGAATCGAGATGCTCGGGAGGATCTGCGCGACGCGACTCTGCCAGCTGAAGAGCATGTCGGCGTTGAGGCTCTGAAATCCGGCCGACGCCGTCAGCATGAAGCGAGGATAGAACTCCGCGGTGGCCACGCCGATCAGGGCGTTGGCGGCCGCGACGTTCTTCTCGGCCTCGGCCACGTCGGGCCGTCGCGTGAGCAGCTGCGCCGGCAGCCCCACGGGCACCGCGGGTGGCGAGACCTCCTGCAGGGGATTCGACGCCACGGTGAACGCCGGCGCCGGCCGGCCGCACAGGATCGCGAGCGCGTGTTCCGTGTTGGCGCGCGCGCGCGCCGTGTTCGAGAGCTGCGCCTGCGTGGCCTTGAGCTGCGCCTGGGCCTGGGACACGACGCTTGCGCTGATGAGGCCCGTCCTGAACTGGACCGAGAGGAGCCTGACCTGCTCCTCGTACGCGGTCACGGTGTCCTTCAGGATCTGGATCTGGGCGTCCAGCGCGCGAATCGTGTAGTAGTACTGCGCCACGTCGGTCTCGACGGTGAGCCGCACGACCCCGACGTCGTCGGCGGTGGCCTCCGCCGTGGCACGGGCCGCCTCCAGTGATCGGCGCACGCGACCCCAGACGTCGATCTCGTACGAGAGGTCGAGCGGGATCGTCCAGTTGCTCACGTCGACGCCGCGGGCCACCTGTTTGCCGGTGATCGTGCTCGCCCGGCTTCCCGAATAGCGCGTTCGGGAGTAGCTGGGATCGAGCGAGACCGTCGGATAGAGGTAGCTGCCGGCCACGCGCGCGAGGGCGCGAGCCTCGTCGACACGGGCGACGGCTTGCCGGAGCGTCTGGTTCGACGCCTGAGCGCTCGCGATGAGTCGCTCGAGCTCGGGCTCCGCGTAGAGGCGCCACCAGTCGGCCGCGATCGGTGGTCCCGCCTCACCGGCCGGCTGCGACTTGAAGCCTGTGGGCTGCTCGACCGCGGGCCGCACGTAGCTGGGACCCACCATGCATCCCCCGGCGAGGAGGCTCAGGCTCGAAAGCGCAGCGAGGATGGCGCGGTGCCACACGGCCGGTCAGCCTCCGGCCGCCGCTGGGGACGCGATGGGATTGACGATTTGACCTTCCTGGAGCGAGACCGTCGGCTGCTTGACGATCGTTTCGTTCCCCTCGAGCCCGGACTGCACATCGATCGCGGTCCCGAGGTCGCGGCCGACCACGACCTGCTGGAAGTGCAGCTTGTTGCCGGCTCCCACGAGGATGACGCGGGTTCCCTGGGCGTCGAAGATGAGCGCGGTGGAGGGGATCCGCCAGTGAGTGCCCGAGGGACCGATCTCGAAATCGACGTAGACGAACATTCCCGGCAGCATCCGGTGCGACGGGTTGGGGATATCGACCTGGGTCAGGAGGGTGCGGCTGCCGGGATCGAGCGCACTGGCGGTGCGGGTCACCGTGGCCTTCACCGGTTGCATGAGCTGCCCTCGCACCGTCACCCGGACCGGCAGGCCGACCTTCACATTCGGCGCGTAGGCCTGGGGGACGTTGACGAAGACGCGGAGCGTTTCGATCTGGGCGACCTCGAACAGGCCGTTCGCGGCGCCGGTCACCGTGCTGGGCGCCACCGCGGTGTTGTTGACGGGGCTCCCCGCGGTGATCAACGCACCCACGTCGACGTTGCGCTGGATCACCGTTCCGGCGAACGGGGCGACGACGCGCTGAAACGAGGTCAGCTCCAGCAGGCGCTGGACGTTCGCCGTGAAGGACTGGACGTTGGCCTCGGCGGCGGCCACGGCAGCCTGGGCGGTGCGGAACGTTGCCACGCTCTGATCGACGGCCTGCTTGGCGACCGCCCCTTCGGCGTCGGCCGCCTCGTAGCGGGCCATCGTGGCTCGCGCGAGATCGAGATTGGCCCGCTGCAGGTCCAGGCTTTTATCGGATTGCTGCAGGTCCGCGCGGGCCTGTCTCAGCTGCTGCTCGACCTCGGGCGAGGCGACCTCCGCCAGCAACTGCCCGGCCGTCACACGGTCGCCGATGTCGACGTGCCGTCGGGCCAGGTAGCCGCTGGTGCGGGCGTAGATGATCGAGTCCTGGATCGCCTGTGTCGTGGCGGCCAGGGTCAGGTCGGCGACGGATGCCGGCTCCGGCCCGACGACGTAGACGTTCGGGGGAGTGGTCCGCAGTTGCTCGGTGGCCAGCGCGAGCTCGCGGGAATTGCGCAGCCGTGGAATGACGCCCACCGCGAGCAGGACGAGGAACACGGCCAAGGCGCCGAAACCGAAGAGCATCATCGTTCGCCCTCGAACACGTGGCGCACTCATCGCTGATCCTCCGCGTCGAAGTCCTTGGGCGCCTTGCGGCGCAGCACGCTGTACGTCACCGGCACGAAGAAGAGCGTGTAGAAGGTCGCGACCATCAAACCGCCGATCACGGCCCGGCCCAGCGGCGCATTCTGCTCGCCGCCTTCGCCGAGGCCCAGGCTCATCGGCAGCATGCCGATCAGCATCGCGAGCGCGGTCATGAGAACGGGGCGGAGCCGGGTGCGGCCCGCGAGGAGGGCGGCCTCGCGCGCCTCGTGCGCGCCGAACTCCGGATGACGCTGCTCGTTGGCGAATGTGATCATCAGGATGCTGTTGGATGTCGCCACGCCGATGGCCATGATGCAGCCCATGAGCGCCGGCACGCTGATCGTCGTGCCGGTGACGAACAGCGCCCACAGAATGCCGGCCAGGGCGCCGGGCAGCGCCATCAGGATGATGAGCGGATCCAGCCAGGACTGGAAATTGACGACCATCAGGAAATAGACGAACAACACCGCGAAGGCGATGCCGAGCGCGAGCGCCAGGAACGACTGGTTCATGCTCAGGACCTGACCGCGGACGACGATGGAGCTCGCCTTCGAGAGCTGTCGCTGGTGCTTCGCGATGATGCCGCTGATGTCGCTGGCCACGGACCCGAGATCGCGTCCCTGCACGCCGGCGTACACGTCGAACACCGGTTGCACGTTGTAGTGGTTGAGCGATAGCGGTGTGACCGTGCGACGAAAGTCGGCGAGGTTGCCCAGCAGCTGCGGCGTCGCCTGGCCGGCGATCGCCACCGGAGTGCGATGCAGCGCGTCGAGCGACGCCACGCGGTGCTGGGGCGTCTGCACGACCACCTGGTAGCTCACGCCGTTCCTGTAGTTCAGCCAGAAGTTGGTCGTCGTCGCCCCGCTGCCCGTCAGCGAGATCAGGAGGCTGTTCGCCACGTCCCGCTGGGTCAGGCCGACCTGCTGTGCGAGGGCCCGGTCGGTATCGATCATGATGCGGGGCGCATCGAGGATTTGCTGGACGTGCACGTCCACGGCGCCCGGCACACCCCGAAGCTCCGCGGCGATCTGCGTGGCGACCTCGTAGTTCTTGTCCGAGTCGGCGAGCGGGCCGGTGACCTGGATGTCGATCGGCGCCGGCAGGCCGAAGTTCAGGATCTGACTGACGATGTCCGCCGGCTGCGCGAAGAACTCCAGATCCGGGAACCGCTTCGGCAGCTCGTCACGCAGCCGTTTCAGGTATGCGGCCGTCGGCCCGTGCGGCGTCTTGAGCGAGACCAGGATCTCCCCGTCGGCCGGGCCGACGGTGACACTGTCGCTGAGCGCCAGGTTGATCGAGTTCGGGACGCCGATGTTGTCGATGATCGCGGCGACCTCCCCGGCGGGGATCACCCGGCGGATATAGTCCTCGACCTGCTGGAAATACCGCTCCGTCTCCTCGATCCGGGTCCCCGCGGGCGCCCTGACGTGAAGGCGTAGCTGCCCGGCATCGACGGTCGGGAAGAAGTCGCGCCCGACGAACGGGTACAGGAACAGAGAGACCGCCGCGAACGCGAGAAAGACGGCGATAACCGTCCGCGTGTGCGCCAGCGCCCAGTCCAGGACACCCTCGTAGCGGGCCGTGAGATTCCGGAAGCCGGCCTCGAAGCCGTCGGAGATGCGTCCGAAGAGCGACCGCCGCACCGGAGCGTCGTCGCCGGCCTCCCGGCTCTCTCGTGCCCGCGCCTCCGGCGCCAGGAGGTACAGCACCATGGTCGGGACGAGCGTCCGTGAGAGGAAATAGCTGGCGAGCATGGCGAAGACGACGGACATCGCCAGCGGCGCGAACAGGGCTCCGCCCACACCGCCCAGGAAGAGGATCGGCACGAACACGATGCAGATGGACAGCGTCGCGACGAACGCGGGCGTGGCCACCTCGGCCGCGCCGTCGAGGATGGCCCGCCGCAGCGGCTTGCCGAGCTCCATCTGGCGGTGGTTGTTCTCGATCTCGACGGTGGCGTCGTCGACGAGGATGCCGACGGCCAGCGCCATCCCACCGAGTGTCATCACGTTCAGCGACTGGTGCAGGATCTTGAGCATGATGATCGAGGTCAGGATCGACAGCGGGATCGACGTGATGACGATCAGGGTGCTCCGCCACGACCCCAGGAACAGCAGGATCATCAACGCCGTGAGGCTGGCCGCGATGGCGCCCTCGCGGACGACCCCGGTGATCGCCGCCCGCACGAACACGCTCTGATCGAACAGGAAATCGACCTTCAGGCTCGAGGGCAGGCCCGCCAGGATCTTCGGCATCAGCGCGCGCGCGCCGCTCACCACCGACAGCGTCGACGCGCTGCCGTTGCTGAGGATCGGCAGCAGCGCGGAGTGGCGGCCGTCGCGGCGGACGAGGTTCGTCTGGGGATTGAACCCGTCGTGGACGAAGGCGACGTCCGCCACGGACAGCAGGGACCCGTTCACGTAGCGGATGGGGATCTTGTTCAGGTCGTTCAGGACCTCCGGGCTGCTGTTGGTCGCGACGTCGTACTCGCGCGTCCCGATCTTGGCCGTGCCAGCCGGCAGGATGACGTTCTGGGTCAGGATCGCATTGCTCACGTCCTGGGGCGACAGCCCCCGGGCATAGAGCGCGTCGGGGTCGATGTCGACGTTCACCACGCGCACCTTGCCGCCGTACGGCAGCGGGACGGCGGCCCCCGGAACGGTGACGAGCTGCGTGCGGATGAAGTTGTTGCCGAGGTCGTTGAGCTGCTGCTCGGGCAGCACGTCGCTGCTCAGGCTGGCGAGCACGACCGGCACGCTGGCCGCGTTGTACTGGATGATGAGGGGCGGAAAGATGCCGGGCGGCAGCGCGCGCACGATCTGCTGGGCTTGAGCGTTGATCTGCGCGATGGCCGCCTCGATCGGTACATTGGGATGGAAATACAGCCGGGTGACGGCGACGCCCCGCAGCGAGACGGACTCGATGTGCTCGATCCCGCTGACCGTGGTGGTGAAGGCGCGCTCGCTGGTGGTGACGATTCGATCCTGCATCTCGGTCGGCGACAGTCCGGAGTAGTTCCAGATGACGTTGACGACGGGGATGTTGATCGCCGGAAAGATGTCGATCGGCATGGAGGCGATCGAGACGATCCCCAGTACGGCGATCAACAGCGCCAGGACGACGAACGTGTATGGCCGGCGCAGCGCGAGTCGGACGATCCACATATCTGCGCGTTTCTGACGCTCGGACGGGGACAAAGGTCACGGCTTCGGGTTCTTGCGCGTGGCGGATGGCTGACGCGACAGCCGTGTAACCCGGGCCTGGAAGCCGGCGTCTAAACCGACGCCGAGGCGGGGGGCGGGGAATGCTCCCCGCCCACGCTTCGGCACTACGGAGACTGGGTGCCGACGATGCCGCTGCCCGTCTCGGTGTCGGCCAGGGCGACGCCCACGCCGCTGAGGGCCACGAGGGCCAGCGCCAGCGCGATGCTCAACTTCTTCATCCTCATCATCTCCCTTCTTCGACTCTCACCTCTTGTGACGATCGCGCGGGCGTGTGGGTTTCGCCGAGCGTGAGCGAGCGGGTGCGTTCGATTTCTTGCGCAAATCGCGAGGCGTCGTCGTCTCTGGAGCGCGAGTCCCCGTGCTCAGAACGTGTACTGGATCGCCACGTAGTAGAAGTCGCTGTCCTTGTCCTTGCCCGTCTTGGTAATGAACTCGCCGGTGAAGAAGTGGCTATAGCCCGCATAGCCCTGGATGTGACGGGTGACGTTGTAGGTGGCGAGAACGTCGGTCTCCGCGCCGACGTAGCGGGCGGTGGTGGCCGTCCCCGGCCGCAGCACGGCACCGCTCTTGTTGTAGATCGCGTCACGATCCGAGGCCCGCCAGAAGAAGTACTGCTGGAGCGACAGCGTGAGGCCCTGGATCGGGCTGATGGTGATCCCGGCGTTGGGGCTGATGACGTTCTGACGGCCGACGTAGTCGATGTACCCCAGGAACGAGTGGGCATTCGGGTAGAGCTGATTGAACGTCCCGACGTCCCCGCCGGGCCTGCCGTCCCCGCTCGCATAATCGAACTCGACGTAGACGCGCGGTGACAGCCGTGCGACCGGCAGGGTGTAGCCGAGAACGGTCGTGAACATCGACGCCGCGATGTCGCCGCGGCCGACCGTCCCGAACTGAGCCGCCCCCTCCACTTCGAAGTCCAACCCCGTGGCGCCGATCTTGCCCGAGACGCGTCCGCCGAGCGTGTGTCGATGCTCGCGTCCGGGGGTGCCGTTGAAGGTGGTGGTCTTGTTGTTGGCGTCGAGCCAGTAGAGGTCCAGGTTCACGGGAAGCACGTGAAGCGGCCCGGTGCCGAAGACGCCGAAGAACTCCAGGTCCGAGGTCGACTCGTTGAAGCGGTACTTGTCGATCACCACGGACTGGGTCCAGAAGGGCGTGATGGTCCAGCCCGCGATCTGGCCGATCGCGGTGCCGCCCTCGAAGGCGCGAGGGACCTGCGTAAAGTCCCCCGGCCCGACCAGTCGCTGGGAGCCGAAGATCAGCTCCTGCCGCCCGCCGCGCAGCGTCACGCTCGCCTGCTGGCCCAACGGGATCATGACGTCGGCGAAGCCGTTCATCAGGTCGAACTCATCGACGAACGCGGTCGTCCGCCCCCCTACCAGCTCGCGATCCAGCGCGAAGGCGCTCCTCCCCTCGGCGAACATGCGGAAGTAACGGGTCACGTGGAGGTCGGCGCTCAACCGGTACCGGGAGAGGAGATAGCCGTCGGATTGCTTGGGCTCCGAGTTGCCGAACAGGAACTGTCTGAAGTACTCCCCGCGCTCGCGAGCCTGCCCGCCGATGGTCAGCCACACGCTCTGGTCGGGAGTCAGGGGAATGAACTTCAGGCGGTCCCAGAAGTCATCGGTCTTGTCCAGGTCGACGCCTCTCAGCACCGACCAGTCTTCGTTGAACCGTCCGGCTGATCCGATCTGATACGCGGGCCGCTTCGGCGCGCCCGGAGGCTGACCGGCCTGGGCCCAGGCGAGAGGCACGCTGTGGATCAACGACGGCAGCAAGAGCGCCACGCTCATGACGACCGGCGAGAAGAACCTCATGTCAGCCTCCCGGGCGCGAGGTTGGGAAGTCGGACATTCAGACGGGGCAGGGCGCACCGCAGTTACCGCATCAGCGCGATGCGTACGACCACCGGGGTGGCCGAACCCGACCAAGGTAGGGTAGACGCCCCCCACCCGGCCAACTAGGATGACCGCAGTTCGCCTCTGACCGTCACCGACGGCCGGCGATCACCTATGGGCAAGCACGACGGGCGGGTGGTCTGCATCGTGGACGACGACGCGTCACTACGTCGGTCCCTCAGAAATCTCCTGATGTCGGTGGGCTTTCCCGTCCAGACGTTCGAATCGGCGGAGGCCTTCATGGCGTCGCTCGATCGAGATAGTATCGGCTGCGTGGTGCTCGATGTGCGAATGGCCGGAATGAGCGGCATCGACCTCCTGAGGCATCTGGTCGCCACCGGCTCACGGATCCCTGTGATCATACTGACGGCTCACGCAGACGACGAGACGCGCCGGCGATCGCTCGAGGCCGGTGCGGTGGCGTTCCTCGAGAAGCCGGTTCGAAGCGCCGCCCTCCTCGACGCCGTACGGACGGCTCTCTCGTCGGCGTGATGCCCGTGTCCACATTCGCCGCGAGGCGCCGTACGCTCGACGAACGCGGAGAGCTCGCGAGCGTTCTGGAGAAGCCCAGCGGTTGCGATTGAGGGACGCCAGATGCAACGCCATGTCGCGCGGTTCGCGGTCGTCCGATACGGCGTCGCTGTGTTATGCGTGACGGCCACCGTGATCCTGGCGCTGTGGCTGCGACCCGTGGTGCTGGCGGCCGCTCAGCTGTTGCTCGTGGCGGTCTTGATCACGGGCTGGGTCAGCGGTCTGCGGCCGGCGCTGGTGGCCTGGGTGTTGGCCACGTTGGCCTTCGCCTATTATTTCACGCCGCCGTTCGATTCACTGAAGATCGAAATCGCCGAGATCCCGCGTCTGGTGATCTTCATGCTGCTGGCGGCGTTGTTGGCCACCATGAGCGCTGCCCGACGCACGGCGGAGGACTCGCTGAAGAGCGCCCGGGAGCAACTGGAAGCGCGAGTTCGCGAGCGGACGGCGGAGCTCGAGCGGAGCACCGAGGGTTTGCAGTCGGCCGTTGCCGATGCGGTGGCTGCGCAGCAGCGATTCAGCGACCTGGTCAACTCGGTCGAGGGGATTGTTTGGGAAGCCGACGCGACGACCTTGCAGTTCTCGTTCGTGAGCAACCAGGCCGAGCGCATCCTGGGCTATCCGGTGAAGCGCTGGCTGTCCGACCCGACATTCTGGAAGGATCACCTTCACCCGGAAGATCGCGAGTGGGCGGTGCCATTCTGCGAAACGGCGACCGGCGAGAAGCACGACGAAGATTTCGAGTACCGCATGATCGCCGCGGACGGCAATATGGTGTGGCTGCGCAATCTAATGACCGTGGTGCGGGAAGGCGACCGCCCCGCCCAGTTGCGCGGTGTGATGGTCGACATCACCGAGCGCAAGCGGACGGAGCAGAACCGTCGATGGTTCGTCGAGAGCATGGATCGGGTCAACCGCGCGATCCAGGGAACAAATGATCTCGAGCAGATGATGAGCGACGTCCTGGACGCTGCGCTGTCGATCTTCGAGTGCGATCGCGCATGGCTGGTGTATCCCTGCGACCCGGAGGCCCCCTCGCACAGCGTAAAGATGCAGCGTACGCGCCCGGAATTTCCGGGCCTCTTCGGCGTGGGCGACGAGGTGCCCATAGACCCGGACTCGGCCGGCGTGTTCCGAACCGTGAGGGCTTCGAGCGGTCCCGTGCGATTCGGGCCGGGATCGCAGTATCCGCTGCCGGCCGAGATGGCCAAGCGCCTGGGCATCCAGTCCAGGATCGTCATGGCCCTCTATCCGAAGGGCGATGAACCATACATGTTCGGTCTCAGCCAGTCCTCGTACCCGCGAATCTGGACGCCGCAGGAGGAGCGTCTGTTCCAGGAGATCGGCCGTCGGCTCACCGACGCGCTGACGAGCCTGTCGATCTTTCGCAGCCTGCGCGAGAGCGAGCAGCGATACCGCTATATCTTCGACTCGACCGGAGTGGCGATCGCTGAGGAAGACTACTCTCTGGTCAAGGCGGCGATCGAAGATCTGAGATCCGGGGGGGTACGCGAGTTCCGCGAATACTTCGCCGCGCACCCGGAGTTCGTCCGGCAAGCCATCAAGATGGTGAGGATCGTTGATCTGAACAATGCAGCGGTCACGTTGTTCGCGGCCGAGAGCAAGGAGGAGCTGCTCGCCTCCGTGCGCAAGATCTTCGTGCCCGAGACCCGGGAGGTCTTTGTCGAGCAGCTCATCGGTATCGCCGAGGGGCGCGCATCGTTCGAGGCCGAGAGCGCTCTCCAGACGCTGAGCGGAGAGCGGTTGACGGTCCTCTTCACCATCACGTTCCCGCCGCCCTCCGCTCGATTCGACAGCGTGCTCGTGACGATTATGGACATCACCGAGCGCAAGCGGGCGGAATACCTGACGGGACACATGTTCGAGGCCTCACCCGATGCGGTTTACATCGTCGGGAGAGACTACAGATATCAGCGCGTCAACGCCGCCTTCGCGCGGCGTTGGAGAATGCCGGCCGAGACGATCGTCGGCATGCGCGTCGACGAGCTCTCGGGCACGGAGCCGTTCGAGGAGACGTATAAGCCGAACCTGGATCGATGCTTCGCGGGAGACGAGGTCAGCTTCGTCGGCTGGTTTCCCACCCCTGCCGGCCGACAATACCTGGCGGCGACCTATTCGCCGCTGCGACCCGATTCGGAGCGGGTCGAAGCCGCACTCGCGATCACCCGAGACCTCACCGAGCACGCGCGGGCTTCGGAAGCGCTGCAGCAGGCGCAGGCTGAGCTCGCGCACGTGACCCGCGTGACGACCCTGGGCGAACTGGCGGCGTCGATCGCCCACGAGGTCAACCAGCCGCTCGCCGCCATCGTGGCTGATGCCAACGCATCGCTCAACCGGCTGACGACGGCCACGCCCGACCTCGACAGCGTCCGGGAGGCCCTCCACGCGATCGTAAAGGACGGCCACCGGGCGGCGGACGTGATCCAGCGGATCCGCCAGCTCGCGACGAAGACCGATCCACGGAGAGCCACGGTGGACATCAACGATGTCATCCGCGACGTGGCGGCGCTGGTGCGCACTGAGGTGCTCAGACATCAGGTGTCGTTGCGGGTGGAATTGGCGCCGGCGATGCCTCTCGTCCTGGCGGATCGCGTCCAGCTGCAGCAGGTCATCATCAACTTCGTGATGAATGGCATCGAGGCCATGGCGTCGGTCGAGGACCGGCCGCGCGAGCTCGTGGTTCGATCGGGGCCACACGACGGTGATGACGTTCTGGTGGCCGTGCAGGACGCCGGCGTCGGGATCGATCCGAAGAACGTCGACCAGCTGTTCAGCGCCTTCTTTACCACGAAGCCCGGCGGCATGGGCATGGGGCTGTCGATCAGCCGCTCCATCATCGAAGGGCATGGGGGACGGCTCTGGGCGACACCGAACCCCAATCACGGCGTGACGTTTCACTTCGCTCTGCCGGGGATACGATGACGCCGGGTTCGCCGATCGTCTTCGTCGTCGATGACGACGCCGCGGTCCGCGACGGCCTCCGGAGACTCATCAGCTCCGTGGGGCTCGGGGTGGAGGTCTTTCCCACCGCCCAGGCGTTCCTGCGCGCCCGCCGGCCCGATGCTCCGGGATGTCTCGTGCTCGACGTGCGCCTTCCGGGGCTGAGCGGGCTGGACCTCCAGCGAGAACTTGCCGACACGGAGGCGGCGCTACCAATCATCTTCCTCACCGGCCACGGCGACATTCCCATGTCGGTCCGGGCCATGAAAGCCGGCGCCGTCGAGTTTCTGACGAAGCCGTTCCGCGAGCAGGATCTGCTCGACGCCATTCGAAGCGCGATCGAGCGCGATCGCGCGGCGCGCGCCGAACGCCAGGAGCTCACCGAGCTTCGGGCCCGATACGCCTCCCTGACCCCGCGCGAGCGGGACGTACTGGCGGGGATCGTCGCCGGCCTCCTCAACAAGCAGATTGCTTCCGAATTGGGCACCAGCGAGGTCACGGTCAAGGAGCAACGTGGGCACGTGATGCAGAAGATGCGAGCCGGGCCGGTGGCTGAAGTGGTGCGCTTCGCCTCGCGGCTCGGAATAACCT
>Ga0137403_10002106_pt1 | contig 24524 bp, 19 predicted proteins | sample CZOMad2_1_16fung_FD_122057 | JGI IMG/M metagenome (GOLD analysis project Ga0137403, IMG submission 122057) | Vadose zone soil fungal communities from Angelo Coast Range Reserve, California, USA - CZOMad2_1_16fungal (Hybrid Assembly) | ecosystem: Environmental > Terrestrial > Soil > Vadose zone...
ATGCGTTTCGTGATGTGTTCCGTTCGAAATTGTTTACCGGACTCTTTGCCGTCTCGTTCGTCTGGCCGTTGGTGTGCGCGATTTTGATTTACCTGCATTACAACGCCGACGCGCTGGCCATCTGGCACATAAGCGTTCGCAATCTTCTGCCCATCGACGGAGTGTTCTTCCTGGAATTTGTAATGGCGCCCCAGGCTTACGTCGCCTTCTTCCTGGCCATGCTGGTTGGGCCGCAACAGGTTTCTCGCGATCTCACCAACAATGGTTTGCCGCTGTATTTGTGCCGGCCATTCACGCGCACTGAATACGTGGTGGGCAAGATGTCGATCATTATCATTCTGGTTTCGACCATAACCTGGGTGCCCGCGCTGATCCTGTTCCTGCTCCAGAGCTATCTGGAAGGTTGGTCCTGGTTCGTCGACAACATTTGGATTGCCAGCGCGATTTTTATCGGCAGTTTGGTCTTGATCCTTTTGCTGGCGCTGGTGTCCCAGACGATCTCGGCTTGGGTAAGGTGGCGCGTGGCTTCGCGGGCTGCTTTGTTAGGCGTGTTCTTTATCCCGACTGCGTTCGCGGCCATCGTCAACGAAATCTTCCAGACGCATTGGGGCCACATTTTTGATTTGCAGTCGTTGATTGCCAATGTCTGGGCGGGGTTGTTTGGCACCTTCGTAGGGCGGACGCCCATCGAGAGCAATGGGCGAGTGCTTCAGGAGGTGATGAGTGATCCGCCGTTGTGGGCTTCGTGGTTCATGCTGTTTCTGATTTGTGCCCTCTGTTTGTGGTTATTGTCACGAAAGGTTAAAGCCTACGAGGTAGTGAAGTGAATTGAGGCGGCGGGCCACGCCCGCCTCTAAACGGGATTTGGAAATTAGGTCTATGAGCGAGTCATCCGCACAAACGATCGTCTTCGACAATGTCTCGAAGTTCTACGGCGAGATACTCGGGGTGAATCGCGTCAATCTCACCATCCCACTTGGCATCACCAGTCTGGTTGGTCCCAACGGCGCGGGAAAAACGACGCTGATGAATTTGATGACCGGCCTGCTGCGGCCGTCGCGGGGCGAGGTGCGCGTGCTCGGAGTGCCCACGGACCAGCCCGAAGAATTATTTCGCAAAGTCGGCTATTGTTCGCAATTCGATTCCTTTCCGGCAGGGATGACCGGCCGTGAATTCATCAACGCGTTCCTGATGGTCTCGGGATTTCCCCGCAAACAGATCGGCGATCTTAGCGAGGGCGCATTGCAGCGCGTCGATCTGCTGCCGGCGGCTGATCGAAAAATTGGAGCGTACAGCAAAGGGATGCGCCAGCGGATTCGTCTGGCCCAGTCGATTGCGCATCAGCCCTCGGTTCTGATTTTGGATGAGCCGCTCAACGGACTCGATCCAATGGTGCGCGCTGAAACCATCGCTCTGTTCCGGCAGCTCGCGGCCGACGGGCTGCACCTGATCATTTCCAGCCATATTCTGCACGAGGTCGACATGATGTCGGACCGCGTGGTGCTGCTGAACAACGGCTACGTGGTGGCCGAGGGCGCAGTTCATGGCGTGCGCGATGAAATGGATGTCGAGCATCCAATGCAGATCCTGATTCGTTGCGACCAACCGTCGTTGTTGGCGGCGCGCATGTTCCAGAAGAATGAGGTGGTCGAAGCGCGCGTGCACGACGATCGTCATGGGTTATTCGTCAAGACGCGAAATCCCGATCGGTTCTATCTTTTGCTCAACGAGGTCGTGGCGACGGGTGAGATTGAGGTGGAGTCGGTCGCGCCGGTCGATGACGACCTGAGCGCGGTTTATGAGTATTTGATTGGAGCAGATTAAGAATGAGAGTTTAGAGGAGGGCTACCGCCCGCCATCGAAGGGAACCCGGCGGGCGGGAACCCGCCTCTAAACGAACGGTATGAGTTTTATGAGTTCAACGGCAGAAACAATTAATATCCAACCGGCCACTGCGATTGATTCTTCATGGTCGCTCTGGCTGCGTCAGATCGCCGCCATCATGCGCCTCGACGTGAAGAGAAACTTTCTGGGCAAGCGGGCGGTGCTGATCTACCTAATGGCCCTGATGCCGATAGGCCTGCTTTCGCTGATGGCTATTCTTCCGGTCGGGCATGCGTGGGCCGACTTTGCCGAGTATCCATTGCGTTTCTCGCTGATCTACAACGCGCTGATTCTGCGCACGGTAGTCTTTTTCGGCTGCGCCTGGATTTTCATGAACCTGTTTCGCGGCGAGCTGGTCGATCGCAGCCTGCACTACTATTTTCTTTCCGCCGTGCGACGCGAAGTGCTGTTGGCGGGCAAATACCTTTCGGGTTTGGTGACGTCCATCATCCTCTTCACGGCCGTCACGGTGGTGTCGATGCTGCTGCTGTTCATGCCCCACTTCTTTTCGGCCAGCGTGCGGTTCTTTCTCGATGGCGCGGGAATGGGACAGATGCTTACCTATATAGTTATCACCGTGCTGGCGTGCGTCGGGTATGGCGCGTTCTTTATGGTGGTGGGGTTGTTCTTTCGCAATCCAATAATCCCGGCGCTGGTGCTCTACGGATGGGAATGGATCAATTTTCTGCTGCCGCCGCTGCTAAAAAAAATCAGCGTGATTCACTACTTGAATTCCCTGGTGCCGGTGCCGCTGTCGGAAGGTCCGTTCGCCGTCGTGGCGTCACCGACGCCGGCATGGATTTCGATTCCGGGGTTGGTGATCGTGACGGTGCTGGTCCTGATTGTCGCCGGGCGGCGGATTCGCCGGATGGAGATCAGGTACGGCGGCGACTGATTGGCGGATTGAGCGAGATTTGTTCACGCTGAGGCTGCTTTCTGCTATGCTCAGGCCCGCGCCCGACTTTCTTCTTTGAGGTGTTATGCCCATGAAATCCTCCAGCGGCATTGTTCGCTCGCTCGCAATCCAATTTGTTTCGCTCTTGCTCACGACGGTCTTGCTGGCTGGGCCCATCAGCGCGCAGCAGCCTGCAGCTCCGGCCAAGGCGCCGGCGCCGCATGAGGCCGCGCCGCGGGCTCCCGAACCAACGTTCGACAATTTGCTCGCCGTCGACAGCTATAAAATGTATGGCGAGATCCGAAACGTTGGGCAACTGATGAGTAGCGGAGGTCTGGGCGAGATCGTCGATCCGATAATCAAACTCGCCGACCCGCCGCAGCAGTTTAAATCCATTATCACGTTCTTGAAAAAGAATGCTGAGGCTCTGGCTTCGGCGCGGCTGCTATTTGCCACCTGGCCCGCGCGCTCGGACGTGCCGGATGCTTTCGTCGCGATCGAGTTTGCCACCAATGAAGAAGCGGCAAAGTTCACACCCAAGCTGGAAACTTTTCTGCCAACCGTCCTGCCGCCGATACCAGAGCCAACCCCTGAAGCAACGGAGTCGCCGGCGAAACCGGCACCGGCCAAGCCTGCCGAGCCCGGCCAGCAACCATTGGCCGCGCAACCGAAACAAGAAACGGTGGCTGCGCCTGCCGCCTCGCCTGCGGTCGAACGCTTACCGTTTGTAATCAGTCACACCGGCAACCTCGTCCTCATCAGCGACAAATCTTTTAAGTTTGAAAAGCTTCATCCGGTGGGCAGCAAGTCGCTTTTTGAAGATCAAAATTTTCGCATTGCTCACGATCGGTTTTCGACGGAACCAGTCTTTGTCTTCTTCAATGTGGCTCTGGAAGAGAGACGCAAACCGGCAAATCAAAAGCAGGAACAAGTGGTGACCGTAGCTGACGCACAGCAAATGAAACCGGTGGAACCAGACACCGCCGACTCTCCGGACGAGGCGCCGGGAAAATCGCCGAACGTGAATGTGGTGGACATACCTCCGATTCGAAACGAGGGGCGTATTGGCGTGCTGGTGGGCGGTCCTGAGCCATCACCTACGCCGACCCCGACCAAAGAACAGCAAGCGCAAAGGATCGCGTCGTCGCAGGTCGGGCACATGCTCGACTCGCTGGGATTTGGAGAGCCGCAATGGCCCGAGGCCGTGGGTCTGGCGCTGGCGCTCGACAACAACGACTACGTCGTCAAGGCGATGCTAATCGACGCGCCGAACGCCAAACACTTGCCATTGCCGTTTGTGCCGCAACTGATTTCCGGATCTTCGTATGCGTCTGAGGCCCCTTCGGTGCTTCCCGACGACACCGAAGTATTTGTCACGGCTTCGATTGATTTGCTGCAAACCTATGACGGCATGAAAAAAGCGGCGGAGGCGAAAGCGAAAGCCGAGCTGAAGCAGTTACCAGCCAGCACGAAAGAAGCGCCGCTCGACACGTACGCGGAATTTGAGAAGAAGGCCGGCATAAAAATCAAGGATGACTTATTGCCGGCATTCGGCAACGAAATAGCTGTGGCCGGTTCGCTCAAGTCGTTACAGGGCATGGGTGGCATCAACATCGGGCCGGCTTCCGCCTCCAGGCCTTCGTCTGAAACGGGCGATGGTAAAGATGCTAAAGATAAAAAGGGAACCGAAACGTATCCGATGCTGCTGATTGCGGTCAGGGATCGCGAAGCAGCTCGGCGGCTGATGCCGCGCATACTCGACGGGCTCGGCATGGGTGAAATCAACCTGATTGCGCAGGTAGAAAAGCGCGGCGACACCGAAATGGTGAACTATGCCGGAGTGTTTGCCTATGCCTTCGTCGGCGATTTCGTGGTGATTTCAGAAGCCGGCACCGTGCGCCGGGTGATTGACGCCAGCATCAACCATCAGACGCTGTCGTCAAACAGCGCGTTTCGGAACTCGCGGCGCTGGGAACCGAATCGAACGTTGGGACAGATCTATCTCTCGCCCGCTTTGATGGAGAGTTACCACGAAGAGATCCGCAAACAGGGTGCGACGCTGGATCCGGAGATGCGCGACTTTCTCCTGGGATTGGATCCGACCGCCAGCGCGATTACTTATGCGCTGTCGAACGATGGGTTGGGGACCGCGCATGAGTTACACCTGCCCAAGAACTTGATCATCACGATGATCGCCGGCGTTTCCTCCGCAACCAAAAATCCGCCGCCGGAAATGAACGAAGCGATTGCCACTGGGATGTTGAGTTATATTGCGAATGTCGAGAACACCTACCAGTCAACGGCGGGCAAAGGTAAGTACGGCACGCTCGATCAGTTGGTCGAACAGAAGCTGGTTCAGAAAGGAATGTTCGACAGGTATCAGTATAACTTTGAGGTGGCGGTAATCGGGGATCAGTTTGAAGCCACCGCCACGCCCAAAGAGTATGGCAAGTCCGGCAAGCGGTCTTTCTTTGTAGACAAAACTGGCGTAGTTCGCGGCGACGATCACGGCGGCGCGGCGGCTACAGTGGCTGACAAGCCGGTGCAGCAGTAGACAACGAACTCATCCACCGATTACGCAGATTACGCAGAAACCCAATCGGGAATCCGTGGATTACTTTGTTCAACTACTCGACGCTCTCCAGGATCGACTCTACTATCTCGCCCGCCTCACCGCGCACGCCTTTCAGGATTCGCGCGGATGCCAAAGCAGCGGGCAGAATGCGCAGAGCCATCTCTGGCTGGGAACGCGCTGACACGGTATTCGACAGCAACTCCAGCACGCCCTTGCCCCGCGTTACCGGCCTTGGCTGCCAACGCGCTCCGGCTTTGTAATTGGTGGACACGACCAGGCCAACGCGCAGAGGTTTAGATCCCACCGCGGCGCCGATTTCTTCCGCCCGCACTTTCTTTGATTGGTTTGAGTTCGGCATCCGTAGACCCAGGGCTCGCGCGTAAGGATGCACGAGTCCGCGGCCATCCAAAACGGCATATTCATCCGAATAGTAGGTAGCTCCGGCGCGGATTAGTTGATCCACCAGCGTGGTCTTGCCGCTGTGACTCAAGCCGGGAATCACGATGGCGCGATCTTTCCAACCGACTACGCCGGCGTGAACAAAGACACGGCGGGGCGCATATTCTGCGACAGTCAACTGCACATGAGATTCAAAAGGATCCAGCACGCCGCTGAATTCGCGCGCGCGGCCAAATCTGATCAGGTTCCAATATCCAAGACTAAGCCGGCGCACCCTTGAGTCGGGTTTCGCGCGGCTGCCGATGATTGAATAAAGATGGTCAACCACCGCATACGCGGCAGGCTTCGATCCCGGCGGCAGCCGCGCGATCACGTCTTTGAGGATCGCCGGATCGTTTACCCGCACGCCGAGACGCACGCCATAAGAGGTGAATGACAGTCCGTCCGCCCAGCCCAGGCGGTCGATTTTCGCCATTCAAGTAGAAGGTCTGCGATAGCGTGGGATCATTGTTTGTCAGGAGCCTGATCGTGAGGGAGGGCTTGATCGTGCAACTGGGCCTCGCTCATGGTCGGGCTTCTGCTACGAGATTCTCAATCGGTACCGGTTCGACGGCTTCCGCCAACTCAAATTCAAAAACGCGCGAATAAAAGTAAAGCTCGCCGTCGAGTGCGCGTTTGATGTTTTCCGCGCGGCGAAAGCCGTGCTGCTCGCCTGCGAAGGTTACATAAGCAACTGGCACACCTTTCTGGCGCAAAGCTTCGACCATCGTCTCAGCCTGGTTCGGCGGCACAACTTTGTCTTCCATTCCCTGGAAGAAGATGACCGGGCAAGACAATTTGTCGGTGAAGTGTATCGGCGAGCGCTGGACGTAGAGATCGCGGCGCTCAGGATATGGACCGATTAAATTGTCGAGATAACGCGACTCGAACTTGTGGGTTTCTTTCGCCAGGGCCTCGGCATCGCTGACGCCGTAGTGACTCGCGCCGGCTTTGAACTGATCGCGAAAAGTCAGCGCGCACAGAGTCGTATAACCACCCGCGCTGCCACCGTCGATCATCAGGCGGTTGCCGTCGGCGTCGCCCCGCGCTGACAAAAACCTCGCCCCATTGACGCAATCGTCAACATCCACGATGCCCCAGTTATCGTTCAGTCTTTCGCGATAAGCGCGGCCATACCCGGTGCTGCCGCCATAGTTAACATCGAGCACGGCAATGCCGCGGCTGGTCCAGTATTGAATGCCCAGCATCAACACGGCGACCGTCGCCGACGTGGGCCCCCCGTGGCTTTTGACCAGCAATAACGGCCTTTCCAGATTAGGCGCGACAAAGTCGCGGTTCTGCGGCGGATAGTAAAAGCCGTGGGCGGTCAAACCATTTTCAGTAGGGAACTCAACCGGTTGCGGCTCGGAAATGTAACCGGCTTCGATATCGATCTTGCTCGCGCGCTGCAGAATCTTTGTAGCGCGAGTTGCGAGATCCATTTCGATGATCGAGAACGGCGATTGCGGAGAACCTGCTCGAAACACAGCGCGGCCTGACGCAGCGCAGACATATGAAATCTCAGTGTACGGAGTGTCGATTCGTTGCAGCGTTTTGGCCAGCGTGTCGATCGTACCGAGGCGCCAGAGCCCTCGTTCAGCAAAAGTGCAGACGATTCTATCGGAGGATTCAAAAGCGTAAGTCGCCAGTCCAAAGATCCACTGCGGCGCGCCAAACTCAGCTTGTAATTCGCAAACCGGTTCGACTGATCCATCTGCTGTCGTGCGATAGAGGTTCCACCAGCCGGAGCGATCGGAAACGAAGTAGAGAGCGCCATCGGGCGACCACTCTGGTTGAAAAATCGATTCGCGCAGGCCGCCTGCTACCATTCGTTGATTGGTGATAACTCCATCGTTGGCAAAGTCGCCGGTCCAAAGTTCGCAGCCATCCCACGGCATGTTGGGATGATTCCAGGTGAGCCATGCCATTCGGTCGCCTTTGGGAGTAATTCGCGGCGAGGAATAAAAGTCGTTGCCCGAGATCAGAACCTGCGCAGCGCCTCCGTCGAGGGACAGGGCGACCAGAGTATTCACCGCCTCGCGAGCGGGCTCACGATGATCTTCGCGAACGCTGATCAGACGGTTACGGCTAGCATCAAACACCAAGTCGGCATAGCGAAGTTGGGCATCGGTACTACTCTCGCTAATCAACTGAGGGTCTGAGTTCGGCGCCTGCCGGTACAATTGCTGGTCAGCAAAGTTCGCAAAGTAAACGATCGAATCATGCGCGACGTAATCGCTGCCGCCGTATTCATGTACACGCGTGCGAGCGTTGAATCCCGGAGGATTTACATCGACGGTGCGGCCATCGCTGGTGCGGCGAACGATTACCTGGCGGCCGCCCTCGGAGGGGCGGCCTTCGATCCAATAAATGTCATCGCCATCCATCTTGACCTGGCCCAGACCGATGGATCCTTTGACGATCAAATCAGACGTAATTGGCGATTTCCACGAGCCGTATGGAGCACTCTGAACCTGAGTCATTTATGGATCTTTCGTGTTGCCGGATGGGAAAGCTAAGACTCGTGATTATCGTCAGAACGAAGGAAAGTGCAAGCAGACTAGTGCGCGGAGTGCGAACTGGCCTTAGAATTCAATGAGCGGGCTGCACAGGCTGGCGGACAGGGATGTCCGCTCGACACCCAAAAAGCAAAGGCGCCGACCTCCCCCGAAATCGGCGCCCTACCCTTCAGTCTCAGTTCTCACAAGGAGAATCAACGAATGCAGGCATCTTAAACTCGTCCGAGGAGGGAAGGGTTGCGAAAACATTGCGATGAAATTGTGAAGATCTTTCGAAAAGCGGATCACGGCGGACAACAAGGGCATTGACTCGCCGACTGAATCAGCATAAAACTCTTTCAAATCTGCTTAGCTCGGAGGCCTGTCGAATGTTGACCCAGCGTCGGTTCCTTTGTGTTCTCTCGATCGCGACTTCACTGGCAGTCTTTGGTGCGACTCTGCGTATTTCCAACGCTGATACGTTTCGCCCGGTCGTCCGCGGCCGACGGGGCGTAGTTGCCGGGGGCCAGCCGCTTTCAGTCGAGGCCGGCATGCGCATCCTCCAGCGCGGGGGCAATGCAGTCGATGCCGGAGTGGCGACAATCCTGGCGGCGTCGGTCATCGAGTTTTCGCATTTTTCGTTCGGCGGTGAAGTCCCAATCCTGATCAAGCTGAAGGGCAGAGACGTGGCCGTGGTCGAAGGAATGGGAACAGCGCCCGCAAAAGCTACGCGCGAATTCTTTGTGAATCGCGCGCAGCAGCGCGGCGCCGTCACCACCGCAACCGCTCCCGATTCCGGGGCGACGCTGCGAGCGGGCAACCCTGGCAACACTAATGGGGACATGCCGACCATGCCCGGCGCCAAGTCTGGGATGATTCCTTCGACCGGTCCGCTGGCGGCTACGGTTCCCGCAGTGCTGGATGCTTGCGTGACAGCTTTAGATCAGTTCGGCACCAAATCACTTTCCGAGGTTATGCAGCCGGCAATCGAACTGGCTGACGGTTTTCCGATCGATGAATTGCGCGTGCAATACATCGCAACGCGCGCCCCGATCTTTTCACAATGGCCCGACGCCAAACGGATCTTTCTGCCTAACGGCGCGGTTCCAAAAGTTGGCGACGTGTTTGTGCAAGCGGATCTCGCGCGCACACTGCGCTCGATCGCAGCGACCGAAAAGCAGAACAGTCGTCGTGGCCGTCATGCGGCACTGATGGCCGCGCGTGACTATTTTTACAAGGGACCGGTGGCGAAACGCATCGGTGATTACATGCAGACGCATGGCGGATTGTTGGCGGCGTCAGATCTCGCCGGGTGGCATGCGAAGGTCGGCGTGCCGGCCAAAGGCGAATATCGTGGCTATGAAGTTTACAAGACGGGTTTCTGGGCCCAGGGACCGATGATGATCGAAGTGCTGAATCTGCTCGAAGGCTATGACCTGAAGAAAATGGGGCAGAACTCGCCCGAGTACATTCACACGATTACCGAAGCGCTGAAGCTCGGCTTTGCCGATCGCGATCGCTTCTACGGCGATCCGGACTTCGTTAAGGTTCCGGCGCAACAGTTATTGTCGAAAGACTATGCCGCCATGCGCCGATCTTTGATCGACGGCCAGAAAGCTTCGCTGTCGCAGCGCCCGGGCGATCCGACGAACATGAAACCTTTAATGGCGAGCGCCGGACAAATCTCCTACAACGCGCCGCCGGTTCCGGAGATTGAAAAAGCGAACGACACGACCTGCGTGAACGTGATGGACAAAGACGGCAACATGTTCAGCGCCACTCCCAGCGGCGCATGGCTGCCGGCGGTCGTGGCCGGGGACACCGGAGTTTTGATGGGCCAACGTTTGCAATCGGCCCTGACTGATCCGAACAGTCCGAACGTAGTGGCGCCGGGAAAACGCCCTCGCATAACCCTGACGCCGACGCTCGTCCTGAGGGATGGCCAGCCGTACATGGTCCTCAGCACGCCTGGCGGCGACAATCAGGATCAAGGCCTGATTCAAGTGTTGCTGAACATTATCGAGTTCGGCATGAACCCGCAGGAAGCCGTCGAATCTCCGCGTTTTGACACGCAGCATTACGTCAGCTCGTTCGATAATCACGAATTTCTGGCGGGCGTGCTCAATGTCGAATCGCGGTTGCCGGCGGAAGTAATGAGTCAACTGGTTCGGCGCGGTCATAAGATTACCGTCCAAGCGCCGTGGGGCACCGGGTCATCGCCGACCGTGATTGTTTATGACGCGAAGTCCGGCGTAATTTCAGGCGGCGCAGATCCGCGTCGGGGACGATATGCGGTAGCGTGGTGAGTAATCGGGCTAATGCCCCGGTGAAGGTGAGAGAGAACATGAAGTCAGCTGCAAAGCGCGTGATTCGCATGGGTGCGGTTGCTTCGGTCGTCGACACCCAGCTAACCACCAAAGCGCGGGGCGATCTCTAGGACATCGTTGAACTGAGCGGACAGATCAAGAAGAGTAGTGAGCAGTTGGGGAAGACCAGTAACCAATAACACCACAATGCCGGAAGACAGGAGAGTGTGATGAGCGCACCTAAAGCGGCCGTGCCCGCTCCCGAGTTAACCGTTCGGTCCATCATCGTCGGCCTCGTCGTCGCGCTAATCATTGGCAGCGCCTATCCCTACTGTGTCCTGAAGCTGGGGTTTGGACCGAACCTTTCAGTGGTCTCGGCCTTCTTTGGCTTCATCGCGCTGGTGCTGATCCTGCGCGCCGCCGGCACCAACGCGCGCGAAAACAATATCGTGCAGACGATGGGCACCAGCGCGGGCCAGACCGCGTTCATGGCCGTGTTGCTGGCCGCGTTTGATTTGCTGAACGCGAAAGGGGTGCTCAATCCGCCGATTCATCTCGGCACCCTACAGATTTTTTGCTGGCTGTGCAGCGCCAGCCTGCTTGGCATTTTGTTGGCCGTGCCGATGCGCCGTCATTACATTGACGAGGAGAACCTGACCTACGCCGATGGTCTGGCGGCGGGCGAAACGATCAAAGTGCTACACGAAGGGCGCGAGACGGGAGTGTCATCCGGACCGCTACAGGCACTTGGACTCGGCACCTTTGCGTCCGGCGCGCTGATGGCTGTTACAACTTATTTTAAGTGGATTAGAGACACGTGGTTTCTTCCGGGCATGCAGCCGATGAATATTGGGTTCAATTTCAGCCTGCTGTCTTTTGGCTCGGGCCTGCTGGTCGGATTTCGCATCTGTTTGTCGATGGCCATCGGGACGGCCATCAGTTGGTTTATCCTGCCGCCGTTTCTTTTGAAGCACGGAATGATTGCCGAACAGACGTTTCCGATTACGCTTCGTTGGGTAATGTGGCCGGCGACGGGTTTGATGGTGGCCGGAGGACTCACATCTCTCCTGCTAAAGTGGAATTTGATCGTCAAGACTTTTCGTGGGCTGCGGGGAAGCCAGGTGGATCGGAATGACTTTCCGATGCAGTGGGTCGTGATCGGTTCGCTGGTAATGAGCGTGGTGATCTGTCTGGTCCAGTATTTCAGCATGGGCATTCCCGTCTATCTCTCGTTTATCGCGATCGTGCTTTCGCTGCCGCTGATGCTGGTGGGCCTGCGCGTACTCGGAGAAACAAACTGGGGACCGATCAGCGCGATGTCGAACATGATGCAAGCCGTCTTTGCCTTCATCTCGCCGGGCAACGTGCCGGTGAACATGTCTTCGAGCGGGCTGACGGGAACGATCGCCGTGACCTCTGAAGCGCTGATGCAGGATTTCAAAGCCGGACAGTTGCTCAAGTCAAATCCGCGGAACCTGACGATCGCGCAACTGATCGCCGCTCCCGTCGGGTCAATCGCCGTGGCCATCGTCTACCCGATCCTGCGTAATAAGTTCGGCATCGGACCCGACGGCCTGTCCGCGCCCATCAGTGTTAAGTGGGCGGGCTTCGCGGAGTTGCTAACGAGAGGCTTCAACGCTTTGCCGCCCGGTTGTTTGCTTGGTCTGGTGATAGGAATTGCAGTAGGGATTGTGCTCACTCTGCTGGCGGAAAAATGGGGCGAGAAGATTCCTTCACCATCGGCGATGGGTATCGGCATGTTGATTCCGGCGTCGGTGCTGATGACTTTCATTCTCGGCGGCGTCGGACAATTTATTTGGGCGAAGGTGTCGCCAGAAACTGAGAAGGACTATCGGATTCCGCTGGCTTCCGGACTGATTGCCGGCGAGGCGATCATCGCCGTAGTGTTGGCGATCATGGCGGCATTTAAGTTTCAGTTCTGATGCTGTGATGAGGTCAGTACCGGGAGTGAACCGGGGTCGCCGCGCGGGCAGCCCGCGTGGGGTGGTGGTAGCGACCGGTTCTCAACACATTTCGAGATCGCGAGACGAGAGCCGGTCGCTATCCCGACGACTCGGGGGTACTAACTTCATCACAGAGTGGAAGGACAAAATAGTCTCATGAGTACGTCTATTAACATGCACACGGCAAGGATGGCGCTTAATCAAGATCCGGAAGTTCGACGATGGGTCGAAGAGTGGCTTAAGACAAAGGAGCGGACCTTGTCAGCAACCATGACTGACGAAGAGTTTGAGAAGCACTGGCTCTACGTGCGGCCCGAGCGAATGCACGAAGGCGCAATTGCAGGTGTGGCGGCGTACCGTGAGAATAAGTCTGCGCCGTGAAAGTGAATTTCGGTCTGCTTGCCCTGCGTCCCCTGCGAAACCCATCGGTCAATAGATCCGCTCGACATACTCGGCCACCATTCGGTCGCTGCTGAAAAACGGCACCAGAGTTTGAATCGATCGCTTCATCATCGCGACCCAGCGGCGCGGAGTGTCCTGATCGTCGCGGTCGTAGTAGCGCGGGCCAACTTCGTCCGACAGAATCGCGTACATCGACTCCGCCTCAATATGATCGGCAGCTTCAGGAGTCAGCTCGCTCAAGTCTCCGATCGCAAAACCGTTATCGCCTTCGTAGGCCTCGATCCACCAACCATCGAGCACTGAAAAATTCAAGCCGCCATTGATCGCAAGTTTCTGCCCGCTGGTGCCCGAAGCTTCCATGGGCCGGCGCGGCACGTTCATCCAAACGTCGACCGACTGCACCAACTGACGCGCTGTTTCCTGATCATAGTCTTCGATGAACGCAACTCGATTCTGCACTGAACTGTCGCGCTGCCAATCGATCAGTTTTTGCAGGACTCGCTTCGCTTCCTGATCCTGAGGGTGAGCCTTGCCGGCGAACACAAATTGGATGGGCCGTTTCTGGTCGTTGATAAGTTTGGTCAACCGCTGAGGATCACTCAGCAAGAGATCCCAGCGCTTATAACCGGCGACGCGCCGCGCGAAGCCGATAGTCAGAATCTGCGGATCGAACATCGTTCGCGCCGCTTCGATGTAGTCTTCGCTTTCGCCGCGAGCCAGGCGCGCGTCAAACGAATGGTCGCGAACATAAGCCACCATCCGCTGCTTGAGCAGAGAGTGCGCCTGCCACAATTCTTCGTCGGAAATCTTCTCGACGCCATACGCCCAAACCTTCGCATCACGCGATCGGTCGATCCAATCCTCGCCGACGCTTTGTTCATAAAGCCGGCGCAGCAGCGGCGCGACCCACGTCGACGGATGCACGCCATTGGTGACCGATGTAATCGGCACCTCGTCCACAGTGCGGCTCGGCCAAATCCGCTGCCAGAGTTGGCGCGAGACTTCGCCGTGCTTGCGACTGACACCGTTGGTCGAACGGCACATGCGCAAGGCAAGCGGCGTCAATCCAAATGACTCTTGCGATTCGCCATCGACCCGGCCCAATTTCAGAAACTCTTCGCGCGATAGTCCCAGAGCCGTCCCCGGCCAGTCACCAAAACACTTTTGCACCAAAGCGCCGTCAAATTCATCGTGCCCGGCCGCGACCGGCGTGTGGGTCGTAAACACGCACCACTCGCGCACGCGACTGGCGGCTTCAGCAAAACTCACACCCTCGCGTTCGATCAATTGCCGCGTGAGTTCGAGTGTGAGAAAAGCCGAGTGCCCTTCGTTGAGATGACAGACGCCGGGATCGATTCCGAGCCTTTGCAATAGACGCGCGCCGCCGATTCCCAGCATCATCTCCTGGACCAGACGAGTTTCGCGATCGCCGCCGTAAAGATGTCCGGTTACCAGGCGATCGGTCGGTTCATTCTCAGCCACGTTGGTATCCAGGAGGTAAAGCCTGACGCGGCCGACATCCGCGCGCCATACCCGCGCGCGCACCGCTCGGCCACGCATCACAACTTCTATCAACAGAGGCTTTTCGTTTTCGTCATTGACGCTATGCAGCGCTAGCTCGTCTGAGTGGTTCTCGCGATAGGTCTCCTCCTGCCAGCCGGCGCGGCTCAGGCGTTGCCGAAAATAACCGAAGCGATAGAACAACCCGATGGCCACCAGTGGCAGGTTCAAGTCGCTTGCCGACTTCAAATGATCGCCCGCCAGTATTCCCAGCCCGCCCGAATAAAGCGGCAGCGAGTTGTGTATACCGAACTCAGCACAAAAATATGCGACCGGAGTTTCAGCGGAGATGCGCGGCGCGAGTTGCAGCTTCGACCAGGGTTGCTGGTCACTCAGATAAGCGTTGAAGCCCGCTGACAGGCGCTTGATTCGATCCGCGAAAGCCGGATCGGCGGCCACCTGTGCGAGTCTCAGGCCGGAAACCTGGGCCAGTAAAATGCGGGGATTCTGCTCGCATTGTTGCCACAGTCCCGGATCGAGATCGCGAAATACTTCATTGCCATCCGGCGCCCAACTCCACCAGTAGTTCCAGGACAAAGGCTCCAGCGGTTGCAGTGGAGGAGGCAGCACGCGCGGCCGCGCGGGAGTTACAGGTTCGATATGGTTTTCGATCTCAGTAGACATGCTTTCGCTTTGACAAAGAGATTTACAGTTTGAATTTAGAGCATAAAGAAAGCGGCCGCGCCGCCAGAAGAGAATGAGTGATTTAGCAGAATTTCACCCATTCGGTCAATGTGGAAACGTGTCAGAAGCCCGACCGTGAGGGAGGGCAACTCTCGCCTCGGTCACTCATAGCTGGTCGATGAACGGCCCATCGCCCTGACCATTGACGACGTAATCAATTGCGTTTTGGACTTGCTCCTCGGTCCAAAGATACGGCGTGCTTCCGTGTCTTGCCCATGGCTTCATATCGCAATTCAACAAACCTGATTTTCGTAGCTGCCGCGTTGCGTACGCTTTGAAGCCATCCATTACATGCTCTGGCTTGCAGGGCGCCGTCACCACAGAATGAACATGATTTGTGCGAACGTTGACGGCATGGAGCAGATATGAACGATGTTTGCAAACTTCTCGGATCGCCAATTCCACAACGCCCCGTTGAGTACGATTTAGTACAGCGGCTGGGGCCACGAGTTCAGCTCTCTCATCGGCAAGCAGCTTCCTGTTTGCTGGCATGTCAGGCGCTCCAAATCGATTATAATTGCAACGGTCTACTACCGATCCACGCTCGTCACCATGCGGCCATGTTCCATAACACCGGAAAGTGATCAAGTACGCCAGGGGCTGAGTTCTTCTAGCTTGAAAATCGATATAGTCAGTTTTGGCTGTCATAAAATCCTAAAGGACTTCGGCTGCTCATTCAAACATGCGCTTGTGTTTTTCAGAGTTAGAGTTTCTGACCTTGCCCTCCCTGACGGTCGGGCTTCTGACACCTAATCGCTGAACTTTTGATTCCGCAAAAACACTTCGGCATCTTTGGCTTGAAAGAAAACCAGCCGCACTTCCTTCAACTGCCGGTCGGTCGCCAGAAAATTCTCAATTGTCTTTGAGGCCACCTCGGCTGCTTTGTCCGGCGGGTAACCATAGACGCCGGTCGAGATGGCCGGGAAAGCAACTGAAGTCAAATTCTTTTCCACCGCCACCGTCAACGAGTTGTGATAACAATTCGCGAGTAGCTCGGCTTCCTTTCCGTGCTCCTCGCCAAAGATCGGGCCGACTGTGTGAACGACATAAAGCGCGCTCAGCTTTCCGCCGGTGGTGATCACGGCCTCGCCCGTCGGCAGACCTTCGGGAAAACGGGTGCGGCGAATCTCGCGACACTCTTCCAGAATCTCCGGCCCGCCGGCGCGATGAATCGCACCGTCAACTCCACCGCCGCCGAGCAACGAAGAATTCGCAGCGTTCACGATTGCCTCGACATCTTGTTTGGTGATGTCGCCGACCACGACGCTGACGCGGCCGTCAAGAAAGGTTCGATCCTTCGATTCTGAGTTTTTCATTATGGCGTGTCCGGAGAGGTCTGTGCGGGGGCGAAGCTCGCAGTTGGCGGTTCGCGCCAAATGTAGAGGTACCAGTACACTGGCGCCGCAAACATCGCCATCGTGCACATCAGCACCATCCAGATAATCCTCATGTTTTGATCGAGACGATCTGTCTTCACCACGTGAATGATATAGAAAACCATCAATGCCAGCATCAGGAGAATCGTAAACACGTGGACGGCAAAGAAACCCATGAACCCAATTGGGATTATGGTTGGAGTAAATCTTTCAGGCCCCTCGTGCTCCTCTATTTTGTCGACCCGAGGTTTCCCGTTCGCGTCAATTTCACGGGCCAGCCTGATGATTTCAGCCTTGGTTCGCTCGTTGCTGACGTTGGCATGAAACTGCTGCCCGCCCACGCGATCGGTCGCGGTAATTTCACCGCGGGTGATCAGCAGTCGCGCAACCTCACCATTCTTGATTTTCTGTTCCAGTTTGATCAGGTCGATGTTCTGGAGTTCAGGGCCTGACCGTCGCTGCGCGAACGGTATCAGGAACATGAGCCCAAAAATCATCACGAAAAACAGAAACATGTAGACGATGGGCCAGATGGTGGCGATACCCAACCAGATCTTCGTAGACTTCTTCACAAGTTCTCGGCGCTCTCAACGTCTTCATCGCGCGGCTCCGCGCTCACGTAGTCGCCGGCTTCATCTCGCAGCAGTACGCTGACCTCGTCGAACATATCCTGTCTTCGCAGGGCTTCGGCGACGCCTTTGGCTTTGTGTTCGGTCAAGGGATGTTCGGGATCGACACTCGCAATTTCAAAGACGCGATCGTCGAGCATCACCACCCCCAGCGAGCCCAGGGTTACACCAGGCGTCACTTGAATGTCATCCATGTTATGAATCTTGAAGTGGCCCGTCTGCTCGACCCAATCCTCGACGAACGGATCACGCAAAGCGTGCTCGGCATCGCCTTCCGTTAGATAGGCGCCTTCGACGATCAGGCAATACTCGCGGACTTTGCTTTCGGTCATTGGTCAGGGCGGGATTCAGTTCGAAGAGCGGGCAAGTTGTCCGCTGGGTTCAGAGAGGGGGCTTGTGCGGCTGTGTTGACAGTCATGACAGAGGCCAACGTTAAGCAGTGCATTTGGCCTGGCTTTGTGACGGGCTAACTTTACCACCGGGGCGGCGCTTAGCGCCAGAGTTTTTCGCCAGGGTCCGAAACCGCCTGCGGGAGCGGGCGGGCAATTCCTATGTCATCAATCTGGAATTGGTAAGATCATAAGGCCCGCCCGCTGCCGCCGGCGGTTTCGGACTTAAGCATCGATGCTACTTAAGAGAAAACGCCGCCGGAGTTTCCTCCCGCGGCGTCTTTAGCGATCCAGGCACGCCTGGCATTAGGAAGCGGCGTACTGCCGGTTGAGTTCTGCCCGCAGCCGGCTGAAATACGAATCGAATGTGACGAAGCCGGTGGTGCCTTGAAAGAAGGCGCGACCGCCGGTCTCGTGCGACACGCGATTCAAAGAACTTTGACCGTAACTGGCGGCGAGGAAACTGTGACTAGTCAGGCCGACCGATGGCGCATAGAACGAAAAGATCGCCGCGTTGCGCCGGTTGGCTTCGCTAATCGTCCGGTCGATGCCCAGCGTGTGACCGGCTGCCGTTGCGTCAAAGCCGTTCGAAGTATCGAGACCATCGGAAATCAGCAGCACCGCATTGTGGCCCTGCCAACTTGAATCGAATTTCTTGAGCGCCTCGATCACTTCGACGTACGGGTTGTACGCCGACGCCGAAGTGCTGGCAATCGGAATCCGCAGCGAGTTCGCTGCGCGACTGAGATCGGTTGTGAACGGCTGTCGCACTTGCAGCGACCCGGCCGTGATGTAGCCGACCATTACGCGGGAACCCGCCGGCAGCGAACGAATAAAATCGCGCGTTACGCCGAGCTCGTTACCAACGCGCGAAGTCAAATCATCCTGAATCAGCACCGCGATATTAAGCGGTGTTTGCACGCGCAACGCTTCGGTCTCATTTGTTTTTGCGTTCGCCAAAGCGCCAAGACTCATCATGATCATTATTGACGCTACCAGGAGCGCGGAAGCTTTTCTAAACATACTTTCACCTCAATATGGCAAATAAATCACCACTAAAATTCAACTTGTTGCTGATGTTGGGGTCGAACCTAAGATGCAGGAGAGAGAGTTAAGGTTGGCAAGAATGCGCCAACCATTTTCCATTTGTCATCTTTCATTTCTCATTTGCAATTGATCGTCAAGATTTAGAGTACCAACTTTAGTTGAGCTTTTCCTGTCGGCAAAAAACTCGACTGAAGCCGGTACTCTCAACCCCGTCTGAAATGAAAAATGAGAAATGGCCAATGGAAAATGATCCGTGGTTGACTGAATGCCCACTACTTACTTTCGTGATAGTCCTCTTCGGTATTCACGGCCCAGATGTTCGATTTATCGGTACGCCCCGAGACCAGGTTGTCGACGGCGATCATTGCGGTGAGCATCGAGTGGTCCTGGTTGTTATATTTGTGCATGCCGTTGCGGCCAAGCAAAAACAAGTTAACAAACTTGTCGAGGTGCTCGCGCAGGACATCAAAGTGATCGTAAGTGCCGAAATATGCCGGATAGGTTTTCGGCACCCGAATCACGGTAGCGTCCAGCACGTCGGACTTCTCGATGATTTCGATTCGTGCCAGCTCATCCGCCGCAAAGGCGATCATGTCCGCGTCAGACTTGGTCCACAACTCGTCACCTTCATTACAAAAGTATTCGAGGCCCAGCCAAACCTTCGCGGGATCGGCCACGAGATACGGGCTCCAGTTGTTGAAAATCTGGAGCCGGCCCAAAGACACCTCAGGCTCCTGGATATAGATCCAGTTGTCTTTGATCAGCCGCCCGCCCTCCTGGTTGTTCTCCTTCACTTTGATGCCGTTGAGCAGCAGGCCAACCGTGATGAAGTCCCGGTAAAGCAGACCTTCGCTGATGCGTGAAATGGGCTCAGGCACGCTTGGTTCGAGCGCGCGCACAAGCTCCTTCACCGGCATCGTCGAGAAGAAGTAATCGCCATTGAAGGTGCGTCGCTCTAAATTCAGCGCGTTGCTGGATTCAACTGAATTTATTCGATCGTCGCCGGCGAGGATCTGGTCGACGACCTGGCTGGTGATTATCTCGCCGCCGAGTTCAATGACTTGCCGGGCGACGTTCTCCCACATCTGACCTGGGCCAAACTTCGGATAAAGGAACCGTTCGATCAGCGAAGTCTCGGTACCTTTTTGTTCGATGTCGTCCGACTTCGACTTGAACAGGTCCTTCAGCATGTGCGACACGGCCCGCCGGATTGACAGTCCCTTGACCCGCTGCGCCCCCCAGGCAGCGCTAATCTCCTCACACGGCACGCCCCAAACTTTTTCTGTGTAAGACTTGAAGAACGTTTGATAAAGACGGCGGCCGAAACGGTTGATGAAGAACTGCTCGAGGTTCTTTTCGTCTTTGATGGGTGCGACTGCGCTCTTCAGGTAACTAATACCAATGCGAAAAGTTTGCAGCAATCCCATTTTTTGTAACGTGTCGGCGCTGAGCGCGATTGGATAATCGAAAAACTTGCGCATGAAATAGATGCGCGACTTGCGGCTGCGCACCAGCATTACATCGTCGTCGCGCGCTGGATCGGCGCCGCGTCGCGCCGGCGCGCGAACTGTCTGGCGACGGCCGTGATAGGCAATCTCGCGCACGGCTTCTGACTCAGGCTCGCCTTCGGGCGGACGCTCGAGCGGCAACATCTCGAACCACCATTGCATGACTCGATCAGACTTGGAAAAGAACCGATGGCCGCCGATGTCCATGCGGTTTCCCTTGTAACGCACGGTGCGCGAGATGCCGCCCATGTACTCGCTTCGCTCGAGCACCACGGGATGAATCTCAGTGCGGCGGAGCAGCTCCAGGGCGAGCGTCAATCCGGCCGGACCGGCGCCGATGATGATGGCTGTCTTCTTAGTCATTAAAGATTATCGATCGTGAAGAAAGTAAACCCAGGCGTCAGTGTCGGCTATTCGTTGCCACCCGTCCAAGTCCTGGCCACGAGGGACCATTTCGGCAATCAGCGCGCGCGCGCCCGTCTGGGCGAAGAGGCGCAGGATTTGTTCTCTGTCCGCTGGCGTCGCTTGGCGGAATTGCCGAACGGCATTCTGTCCTCCGGGCGCCTCGGCGACTATCTGCACACGCGCCAGCCGGTACCAATGCGGAAACAGGGCGCCGCCCAGAGAAGCCACCTTGTCGCCCGGTTGAATTCCCATTTTGATAAGAGCATCAGCGATCTTCAATTGATCGGGCGCGGGCTCGGATTTGTTTTGCAGAAAGTTGTGCACCGTTTCCGAAAATGGCGGTTGTGTCTGAACTGAAAAGACAAACACGATCGCCAGGCAGACGGCGAGATAGTCAAACCATCTTCGGGACCTCGGCCGTCCCGTCTGTAAGCCCGAAAAAATACTAAACCACAGCAGTACTTCGAATGAAGCGATGTACCTGGTGGACACAAAGACCATCGAATACATCAACAAAGCCACCAACGCGAGCAGCAGCAGGAACCATGACGACGATGCCATTTGCCGCAGCGACCAACGCCGGCGATTCATCGCTAACAATAAAAAAAGAAGAGCGAACAGATTGCCCGCAAGATCGACGAAGCCACTCAGGCAAACCAGACTCCCGTGACTTAGCACGTCAAGCTGCCGCCGAAGATCAAAAGTAATTTTGGCGCCGTCATACCAGTAAGAAGGATCGAACCACGGCGGATAGGAGCCGGGCGAGGGCGTGGCGAACTCATAGATAGCCGGCTGATCGAAGATCTTTCGCGTTGGATGTTTCGGCGCGCCGCTCGTCGCCGGCTCGCCGTGCCAATGAACGTACTTGGGAATTTGGTTTACTTCCCAGACATAGTTAAGTTTGCCCGACTCGCCAAAGGTCGGCCGTCGCTTTGACCAGGACAACGCAAGAATCAATGGCGCAGCGATCGCGAGAAAAACAATCAGGGCGAGCAGACTGGTCCGGTTCGCGCGGCGCCAGCCGCGAGCCATGATGAAACTCGCAGCTAGAATCACAAACGCCAACGGAAACATCACCGTCTTGGACAGATAACCAAATCCGAGGACGACGCCAAGAAAAATGAAATTAGACTTCTGCTGAGGATTCGCCCGGATGCGCAGCAGCAAAGCCGCGGCCAGATATATGCACGCGGCAACGCACATGTCCGGCGAAACGATCTCCAAATTGATCATCAACAAAGAGGAGCTGATGAAAAGCAGATAACCAATCGTCAGCCACAGATGCTCCGGCAGTCCTGAGTCCAGGTTTCTCGTTCGCGATTTGATGAACTCGCGCAGAAAGAGATCAAAACTCAAAAGGGCCAGCAGGTAAATCAGAAAGTTAACCAGATGAACGACGGGGAATTCCCAGTAGGCAGTAGGCTTCAGTATCTTCATCGCCAGACCCAGCAGGAAACCGTAAAGCGGGCTCCAGTAACCATTCAGCAGCAGGCGCAAATCGCCGCGCCAAAACCCATCGCCGATATCCAGGTACGACACGCCGTCCGGATTCATCGCAAAGCGGGTCACCCAAGCCTGGATCAGTCCCAGGGACACGGCGATAAACCAAAATATGATTCTTAGGATCGTTGACGAGCGATAGTGACGGAGGGTCTTAGTTCGGGCGTTGTCCAATGATGAGGCTGTGGTCATCGGTTATGCAACTGGCACGCGCCGCTTCGATCGCATGGCGGGGGCACGCCGAACAGAGTATAGCGCTGCGCGGCGAGCCAGTGATAGAAACTTGGATCCATTTTAGTGAATGGCCACAGGGAAAGAATGGGCGCCAACCACTTCCAACGCGGCAGTACGCGAATCAATTCGATCCAGGCAAAGTACCCTTTGGCCCAGCGGCCGTCGGCGAGGTGCGCGTGCATCGCGTCCGCCATCTCTTCGCGCGTGCGCGGCGCCGCGCGTTGCAGGATTTCGGGATCGTTGTAGTCCAGCCACTCGATGCGCCGATCGCGATCCAGCGGCTCAACCCGCGCGCGCGCATCCAGCGGCAGAGATTGCAATGGCCATCGGTGTAGACTTCGATTTTGTTCAGGTGGCTTCAGATTTGAAATTTCAAATTTGAGATTTGAGATGCCTTAGTACCACTTTTTCAACTTTGGCCAAAGGTTCTGAAGCGATCCAAACTTTGCGCCCTTACAAAGATACACCGGAATGTTGCGCTTAAGCGCGTAAGGATTGTCCGAGGTTCCCACGTACTCAACGTGTTCGAATAATTGATCCAGGACTTCCTTCTTGTCATCCAAAACGATCATGCATTTGCCGGAGTAGTCGCGCGGGCCCCACAGAAAATAAGTCTGATGACCGCTCAGCGCCGGAGGCAAGCCATAACGCGGGCCAAAGAAATCGATCGCTCCCGCCTGACCATAGTCTTGCGCAAATATGCCGCAGTCGCGTCTCTCGTCCAGCGGCACGCGCGCCCATGCCTGGGCCGTCATGGCGGTCATCTCTTCCCAGCCGAACTGATCCGCGTAATGTTGCGGCAGCAGGGCGCGTTCATGACTGTGTTCACTGCGCGGCACCTTGAACGGTAAGTTGTTCATGTACGAAATGAAATGGTCCACGGAGAAGACGGGAACTACCAGCGGCGTCAACCACGCTCCTCCGGCAACCAGCAGGACAATGATCGCGGGCCGCAGCCAGGCTTGGCGTGTTCGGACAATACCGGTTTCGATGATAACGGCGCCGGCCGCGAACAGCATCGGATAGATTGGCCCGAGATAGTAGTTCTTTCCTTTCAGCACCACGAACGCAGTGAACGCTATCAGGTAACACCAACCGAGCAGACGATATTTTTTCAGTCGCGGCGACAACAACAGCGCGAACACTCCGGTAATCCAGATCGGCGCCGTCAGCGGATGCAGCAGGAGGATCTGCTGCGCAAAATATTCGAAGGGCGAAAGCTGCACATCTTTTCCGGTGGCCTTGATGTTGTTCAGCTTGAGGAACGCAATGGCCAACATGAGGTGCTGCGCCCGCACCGGCTGCTTCTCCATCGCGGCTATGAGCGCATCCAACACTCCTCGCCACAACTTCCACAACGTGGACTGGATGTCCTCGTGGCGCGATTGTTCTGTGTTCATTAGAACTCCTCCTTGTCGTCGTGGTTGGTCCAGCGTGGCTCGAAACTCTCGGGCGGTGGCAGCGGTTCTGCCCGCAACTTGTGGTAGTGCCGTCGCAGCAATTCGGATAACAGCGGCATCGGTTCAACCTGCAACTCGTGCTCGGGAAACTTGCGCCAGGGCGTATCGCTGCCCCGGTTGGCGCTCATCACGCGGAATCGCTCTCGCATTCGCAGCCGCTCCACCCGCGCGCCGACCTCCTTGGCCAGCGCCGCGCCGACGTCGCCCTGGAGGTCGAGAAACGCCACGCGCGCGCCGTTGTGGGCGAAGGCGCGCACGAACGCCTCGCCGATGCCGCTGGCGCCGCCGGTGATGATGACGGTCTTGTCCTTCAAGCTGGCGTACTGGGTATAGGTCACGGGATCAGGCGCTCCGTCGCAGGATCGAACAGACAGGTCTTGCGGGTGTCGAGCGTGAAGCGGGCCCGTGCCCCGACGGTCAGGCGGACGTCGGGCGCGACCCGCCCGAGCACGCGCTCGCCGCCGAGCTCCATCAGCACGACGGTCTCGGCGCCGGTCGGCTCGACGAGTGCCACCGGCGCCTCGACGGCGAGCGACGCGCGGTCATCGCCGAACCGGCGGTTCGCCTCGGCGATGCATTCGGGGCGAATGCCGAGCACGCCCTCGCGATCGATGAACGCGGCCGCGGCCGCCGAGCCGTTGGCCAGCGGCACGCGCACTTCGTCGGGGCGGCCGGCACCGATCACCGCCGCGAGGCCCCCGTTGAGTCCTCCATCGGCGCGTATCAGGCGCGCCGGCACGGTGTTCATCGGCGGTGCGCCCATGAAGCGC
>Ga0137403_10002107_pt1 | contig 24510 bp, 25 predicted proteins | sample CZOMad2_1_16fung_FD_122057 | JGI IMG/M metagenome (GOLD analysis project Ga0137403, IMG submission 122057) | Vadose zone soil fungal communities from Angelo Coast Range Reserve, California, USA - CZOMad2_1_16fungal (Hybrid Assembly) | ecosystem: Environmental > Terrestrial > Soil > Vadose zone...
AGTTGAAGGGCGTCAGAATGATGGGCGACCCGAACTGACCCTCGTCAATCAAATTGTGCGATTGCTTGTAGTAGGTGTCGAGGCCCACGGTGAACTGCTGCGTGATCTTCTGCTGCACCCCGAGGTCGTAGTAATTGGCCTGTTCCGCGAGCGGCGAATTGGCCACGGTGACGGAGGGCGCGGCGGTGGTGTTCAAGAATTTCGAGATAGTTTCGGTACCCACGACTTCGAACGGTGGCGGCGACAAATAGCGCGAATAACCCAAGTGCACCGTCGTGTCATCGAGCGCCTGCCACACGGCATTGAAGCGCGGACTCACCTGATGGGCCGCCGTATAGGCGGTGAACTTGTCGAAGCGCAGACCATAGTTGAAGGTCAGCGCGGGAATAATCTTCCATTCGTCTTGCAGGTACAGGCTTTCGATCCATTCGGTCTTGTAGGTGTTGTCGATCACGGTGATCGGCACATCGCTGGTTTGAATGCCGCTCGCATCCAGCGCTATTACCTGCGAGTCTGTAAGACTTTTGGAATGATCGCTCTGTACAAAAATGCCGCCGCGCAGCGTGTGCATGTCGTCGAGTTTGTATGCGGCGTCGGATTGCAGCGCATAGGCGACATTCTGCTTGTAGGCATTCTGCGCGATGCCGGTGAACAGCAGATCACCGAGCGCATCGGGGACGAAGGTCAGGCTCGAGTAGCGTGCGGTCGCGGAAGTCTGCACGTCGAACGCCCCCTTCGAGTGCTGCCAGCTGACTACCGCGAAGTGGTTGAGCTCGCGTTGATTCTCATTGAGCGCTGCGCTCGGATAGGTGGTTTGGCCGTTGACGGTGAGCGGCGTACCGTCCCCATTGGCAATACCCGGCGTTTGTCCGGCGCGATTGGGTATTTGAAAATTGCCCGTGGAACTGCTCAACACTGCGCTCAAGCGATTGGATTCATCGAGAATGTACTCGAAGTAGCCAAAGCCGTGGTATTGCTTGGTGTGGTCATGGATGGGATTGGAGCTGCCGTCCGGCGACTCGATACCCAAATCATTGCGCAAAAAGTCGCCCGAGACGAAGTAATTCAGCCGTCCCGTGCTGCCGCCGTAGTTGAAGCTCGGGTCCACGGTACCGTGACTGCCACCGTAGATGGAGATGGCCCCGCCCGAATCGATCACGCCGCTCTTGGTCTTGATGTCGATGATGCCCGCGGTGCGAAGCCCGTACTCGGCCGGCAACGCTCCGGTGACCAGGGTCAGGGAGGAAATCAGGCGCGGATCCAGCGATTGTCCGAAGACGCTGATGCCCTCCGGCAGGATGATGCCATTCAAGCGGTATTGCAGGCCATTGTGCTCACCGCGCACGTGGAATTGCCCAAACGAGTCCTGGGCGACATCCGGCGCTTGCATGATCACCTGGTTGAGCAATTGATTGTCGCCACCGGGCGCAGCTCCGATGGCCGCCTCATTGATCGTATAGGTTGACGCGCCGGTCTGCGTTTGAATGCCGTTTCGGGCTTCGTTCAAGTGCTGGGCGATGACGACCACCTCGTCGAGTGGGGCCGACGAATTGCCGGGTCCACCTGAGCTTACGGCGGCATCTGCCGCTTCAGCATCTGCCGCCGCGTGGGCCAACGCAAAAGAACCGGACAAGAATAGAAAAGATAGCATCGCGAGCGCACGGCGCGTCGCGGCACGAACGGAATAAGTCATGGATCAAGCACCCCTGGTCGAATACGCCTAAGGCCGCAACAACGTGCGGCTCCATCAAGTCTCGTGAGGCTCAGCGTGTGACGGGCGGTGCTCGGGAGCGAAAGGCGAGGCAGGTACGATGATCGAGAAACGAGGCCGGCGGGGCCGGTGGCGGGGGGCTCTGAGTGAACTGCGGAGCAAAGGGATGTACTGCGGGTGTGCCCGCGGCCGATAGCAGTGGGGCGAAATTAAGGCACTCACCGCAATATTCTTGACTGTTCGAAGTCTGCCGATGAGTGGATGCCTGCTTGGAAGCCCCAAGCTGATGGGTATAGCCATGCGCGATCGCGCCAAATTGAGCGATGAATAGCGCCAGGACAGCAAGCGCTGTGATGCGAAATTCATGGCGATGGAACCGTTTGAACAACGTCAGGCCCTGGGGTCAACTCGGTGATGCGACCGCAGATGCTAGCACCGTCTGCACCAACAGTGCACCCCCTTTTCAACTTCAACCCTCAACTACGGAGATTGCTTTTCCTATGCCCTGGCCAAATCTACCGGCGAGCCCCTCCTGTTCAAAGGCAAGGATTTCGCCAAGACCGATTTGCTAGCCGCAAAATAACTGTCAGCGAGGCGTCCGGGCAGGCTCCGATGCGGCCCGCTTAGCGCGGACCGCATCGGGTTGTCGAGTGCCGAAGAATTTTCGGACTAAACTGGACTGATCGTCGATCCCTCGCTGCCGTGCATTGAAAGGCGGTTGCGTCAAACCGTCGGCGCCGCCGAAATTTTATACCGCGGCGCCGAATGTTTGCGCGATAGATTCGGCTGCAGGTCCGCCCGAGCTTTGACAAGGCGCTGCCAATCGCCGGCATCCGGCAACGCCGGCACCGTGACCCGCTCACCCTGATCGAAGCCCGCGAGCGCGGCGTCCACCATCTCGTCGACTTCCATTACGATCTCGGGCGGCAGGTCCTTCAGTTCCACGCCCGACCGGTCCCATAGAGCCGTGCGTGTCGCGCCTGGCAGCACCACCTGCACGCGTACGGCGGAGTCCTTCAATTCAAGCGCAAGAACTTCGCCGAAGTGCAGCAGGTACGCCTTCGTCCCTCCGTACACTGAATTGCCCGGTATCACCATCTGCGACATCACCGACGCGATATTGATGATGCCGCCATGGTTGCGCGCGAGCAGGCCGGGCAGCGCCGCATGCGCCAACCGTGTCGGTGCCACGATATTCAGCTGAATCTCCCGGTCGAGGCGACCGATGTCCGCGGTTGCCAAAGGGCCGAGCGTGGCGGAGCCCGCATTGTTGATGAGAAGACTGATGCCGGCGTGGTCGCGCAGCACCTGCTCCACTCGATTCAGATCGGCCTCGACCGTCAGGTCCTCGGGTAGCACTTGAATGCGCGCGCCAGTCTCGCCGACCAACGTTCTAGCGAGTTTTTCCAGATTGGGCTTGTTGCGGGCGACCAGGATCAAGTCGTAGCCGCGGCGCGCCAGGCGATCCGCGTACATGGCACCGATGCCGGTCGATGCGCCTGTGATCAGCGCGGTACCTAATTTGTCAGTAATGCTCATACGGCCCTCGAAAAATTGTGGATGATAATCATAATCCACCTTCAGCGTAGTCCTTCTAGATGTAGATGTCAAGTATCATCCAGATATTTGCTGAACGTCCGCCCTGTGCTATACAGACCGCTATGGGACACTCGAAGGCCAGCAAGGCAAATACTCATGCACGGCTCGTGGCGGTCGCCGCGGCTCGATTCAAGGAACTCGGTGTCGACGGCATCAGCCTGTCGGATCTCATGAAGGAGCTAAAGCTCACTCACGGAGGCTTCTATAAACACTTCGACTCGCGTGACGAGTTGGTGACCGAGGCGCTCGAGTTGGCACTCACCGAGACCGGTAAGGCCATGCGTGAGCACTTGTTCGACGGCGGCAAGCCGGATATCGAAGCACTGCTCGATTTCTATCTCAGCGAGACCCACCGCGACGGGCGGGCGGCCGGATGCGCAGTGGCGGCGCTGGCGGGCGATGCACCGCGCAAGAGCGCCGACGTGCAAGCGCAGTTTCGCCGGCAGATCGAGACCATCCTCGAGACCTTGATCCGGGCGCTGGGGCCGGGTGGTTCGGTCGGTGATTCACGCGCGACAGCGGTCCTGATTCTCAGCGCGCTCTACGGCAGCCTGATCGTGGCTCGCGCGGTGGGCGATTCGCCTTTGTCGCGCGAGGTTCTGCGTACGGTACGTAAGCGGGTATTGAATCTCAGCGGTGCGGCGAATAAGCCAGGTAGGCGGAGCTAGACCACGCTTTCCGCGCTGTAGCGTGCCAGCAGGCCCGTGCGCACGGCGTGCCGATACACTCGCCCATAAAAATACGCTGCAAGCAACAATTCGAGCACGGCCGCCAGCGATCCTTGCAGCAGCAGCATCCCGGGAAACGGCCGGCCAGCGAGCAATGCACGCATGCCCTCGAACACGTACGAAGGCGGCAGCGCACGCGACACCGATTGCATCCAGGGCGGCAGCACGGAGAGCGGATAAAACACCGCAGCGAAGGGCGACAGGAGCGCCGGCAGGGGCCACAGCAGCCATTCGGATGCAGGGCCCAGCCGCAGCACTAGGGCGCTCGAGAAGATGCCGAGCGAAATGCCGAACACGAACAGCACCATGAGGAAAGCGATCAACGGCAGTCCCATGGCAAAGAACTGCAAGTGGAAGATGCCGGTGGCCATGACCAACATCACGACGATCCCGATGGTGCCCGTGACCACGCTGGTGATCACGAGCCCGGTGATGTATTCGGCGATCGACAGGGGCGAGGCGAACAGATTCAGGAAATTGCGCGACCAAACGTCTTCGAGAAACGCGGTGGTGACGCCTTGCATGATGCGGGTACAGAAATCCCACAGCAGCACGCCGCCCAGCAGGGTGGGCACGAAATCCATGCCGGCGCCGCTCACGGCATTGAGATACCGAGTGATGAAACCCCACAGCACGATATCGATGGCCACCCAAGTCACCATGGGAAACAGGCGCACCGGGCTGCCGCGCATCAAATAGATCTGCCGCAAGACGATGCCGGCGATGGGGCGTACCTTCATGTAGCAACGTCCGCGATGGCCTTGAGCGGCTCGCGAGCCACCCGAATGAACAAATCCTCCAATGTCGCCGAGCCATGCTCCTGCGGCAGCGTTTGCGGATTGCCCTCGAGCAGTACCTTGCCGCGCGACAGGAACAGCACGCGATCGCAAACCGCCTCCACTTCGTTCATATTGTGCGAGGTCCACAGAATGCCGCATCGGTCGTCGGTGGCGAGTCTCCTGATCTTCGCTCGAATGAGCTGTGCTGCGGAGGGATCCAAGGAGGCCGTGGGCTCATCGAGCAGCAGCAGTTGCGGACGATTGAGCAAGGCCTTGGCGAGAGCAGCCCGAGTCTGTTCGCCCGAGGATAGTAGACCGCACTTGGTATGGCGCAAATGCGCGAGATCGAACTGCTGCAGCAATTCCTCGACGCGAATGCGCAATGATTCGATGCCGTACAGCAGCCCGAAAAATCGCAGATTCTCGATCACCGTCAAATTGCCGGGTAATGCCGCATAAACGGCGGCAAAATTCGTCTTCGCCAGAGCCCGGGCACGTTGCCTGGAGATGTCTATCCCATCGATTTCGACACTGCCGGTGGTCGTGGCGAGCAGGCCCAACACCATGTTGATCGTGGTGGTCTTGCCGGCCCCGTTGGGTCCCAGCAGGCCGACGATTTCCCCTCGATTCACGGTAAAGGACACGCCGTCGAGCGCAGTGACGCTGCCGTACACCTTGTGCAGCCGAGAGGCGCGAAGCGCGGGGCGATCCGTGGGCATGTGCAAGGTAGTGGTCGGCATGGTTGAGATTATGCATTGAGGCGCCCAATTATTCGCGAGCAGTGCGAATATCTGAACGGTTGCCGGCAAAACTGCAAGTGACACGAGACAGCTGAGCTGCACTGATCCTCCGCCTCGTGCGGCGTGCCCATCATCCGGTAACAGGCGGACGGCGGCGACAAACAGCGTGGCGCAAGAAACCGTTCGCGGAAGTTGCAGAGACGGAGGGGTGACGCTCTTTTCTCTGCAAACTCGATACATAATTGGATTCAAATTCTCGGGTACTCCTCCCAGACTGCCTGCCACGCGACGGATGAATCATCTCGAGTCGCGCAACACAACAGTCAAGGAGTAGTCATGAATAGCTTCACAGTAACCGCCGTCGGTAATCTCGCGAGGGATCCCGAGTTCGCCGTCAAAGGGGATACCACGTACACGCGGATTTGCCTGGTTGGCAACGATTACGCCGGCAAGGATGAACAAGGTAATGCGCGCGAGGCGGTTACCAGTCTCTGGTTCGTGGCGTTCGAGAGTCTCGGGGAGGCGATCGCGAAGAACGCGCGCAAGGGCGACCAGCTCATTCTCCAAGCGCAGATCCGCTCCAACAACTGGACGGACAAGGAGGGCGAAAAGCAGTACGACTATTCATTCGTCATACAAAATTTTCGTTTTGGCGCACCGGGCAAGATCAAGCGCGAGGAGCTGGCGGCTCGGCGCGACGAGAGAGAAGGAGCGCTCGAAACCGAGATCTGAGGGAAACCGACTGGCGCATTAGGCGGCCAGCGTGTCTGTATACATCCGGAAAAGGAATTCGCCGTGCATCACTCCCGTACGCATCGCCTCGGTCTGCAGCAGATCCTGCTGCCGTCGCTACTGGTCATCTTTGTGATGGGCACTCCCGACTTGGCGATGGCTCAAGCCTCGCCCTTCATGACGGGAGCGACCTCGTTACAGACCAACCTTCTCGCGTGGTTGACGCCGGTTGCCATCATTCTCGTGATGGTCCTCGGCGGAATGGCGATGGCAAACCGACTGTCCTGGGGGTGGTGCATCGGCGCAATTCTGGGTATTGCGATCGGTTTCGGAGCGCCGCAGATCGTGACCTGGGTTCGCGGCATGTTCGGCGTTTAGGAGAGAGCGGTGAGCGATCTCAATCCCGGGCTGATCGCCGATCCCCTGTTCGTGGGCGCGACTCGCCCGCCGATGCGGTGGGGCGTGACCTATTCGGCGCTCCTGTTCAACATGGTCTTCACCCTGGAGGTCTTCCTGCTGACGAAAAATCTGCTGACGTTGCTGCTCTGCGCGCCCATCCACGGTGTGTGCATGCTGCTCTGCGCACGGGATGCGCGCTTCTTCGACCTCGTTCTACTCTGGGCGCGAACTCGACTTCCGGCGCTGTTCGCCAATCTGCGCGTCTGGAAGGCCAGCAGTTATTCTCCGTTGACGCTCGATCTGCCGAGTCGCCGCGGCCGCCGACGACAGGAGGCGTCCAGCGTAAGCGTGATGCCCGCTGCGCGGGCGGGCGGCTGATCATGCTCGAGCAAAATCGCGCCACGGCCCTGCGCCGAGAGTTCACGGCCGCGGACAAAATTCCGTACACCGCTCACGTGGCGCCGACCGTGATCAGGACAACTTTCGGCGACTATCTGCAAGTGTTCCGGCTGGGCGGCGCCAGCTTCGAAAGCAACGATGACGAGGAGCTCAATAACTGGCACGAGCGGCTCAATGTACTGTGGCGCAATGTCGGCAGCCCCAATGTGGCACTCTGGACTCAGGTGATTCGCCGCCGCGCGGGAATTACTCCGAACTCGGACGAGACCACCGCGCAACGCCAATCGCGCCGTGCATTTGCCGACGCCCTCCATACGAAATATCGAAGCCGCCTTGCAAATGAAATCCTGATGATCAACGAGGTCTACCTCGCCGTCGTGTACAGACCGACGTCGGGTGTGACGACGAGCTTGGCGACGAAAGTCCTGGCCAGGGCTCAGCGCGACCGATCGCGGCTGGACTTCGTCGATGCACTCGATGCCTGCGAGAAGCTGGCGCAGACGCTCGCCGCCTCCTTGGCGCGGTACGAGCCGGATCTCCTGGGTACCTATCGATCGGGAAATGCCTGGTGCTCGTCGCTGCTCGAGTACCTCGGATTGCTGATCAATGGCGAGCGGCAGCGCTCGCCGCTGCGAGGAGGTCCGCTGAATCAAGCGCTGGCGACCACCCGCCTGTTCTTTGGCACCGAGGCCATCGAATACCGCTCTCCGACGGCGACGACCGTCGGTGCCATGCTCGGTATCAAGGAATATCCAACGCCAAGTGTGGTCGGGATGTACAACAGGCTCTTGTCCGCGCCATTTGCCTTCGTGCTGACACAGTCCTTTTCCTTCCTGACGAAGGCCGCGGGTCAGGCGCTACTGCAACGCCAATTCAATCGGATGGCGAATGCCGGCGACTTCAGTGTCTCGCAGGCTTCGGAGCTCAAGGACGCGCTGGACGCGCTCACGAGCAACGAGTTCGTCATGGGCGATCATCATTTCTCCCTCCAGGTCCTGGCGGACGTCACTGACCTGAGTGTCGATGCCGCCGGAGGAAGCCGCCTCAAAACGCTCAACGATCACATTGCCTTGGCGCGCAGCCTTCTCGCCGACACCGGTATGTTGGTCGCACGAGAGGACCTGGCTCTGGAAGCCGCCTTCTGGGCGCAGCTGCCGGGCAACTTCCCCGTTCGACCGCGCAAGGCGCCGATCACGTCGCGAAACTTCGCGGCGATGGCGCCTTTTCACAACTATCCCACCGGGCGGGCGACGGGGAATCACTGGGGCGACGCCTTGAGCCTGTTCGTCACCGGCGCGCGCTCGCCCTATCATTTTTCGCTGCACGCCAGCGACCCCACGGACCCCGATGGCGGCAGCCGTAAAGATACCGGCCACACGCTCATTTGCGGTCCCACCGGTTCGGGCAAGACCGTGTTCATCGGCTTTTTGATTGCCATGCTGGATCGTCAGAGCGCGACTCAGGTCATCTTCGATAAGGATCGCGGACTCGAGATCCTGGTACGCGCACTGGGAGGCGAATATCTGCCGTTGAAGAACGGTGTGGCCACCGGGTTCAATCCCCTGCAATTGCCGATCACGCCGGCCAATGTCGAGTTCCTCAAGACATGGCTGCGGAACCTGAGCGCGGGGCCGCTGCAACCGCGCCATTCCGGCTCTGCGCGCGAAACCGCCGATCTGGATCAGGCGCTGCGGGGTACTCTCGCTCTGGAGCCGGAGGCGCGGCGCTTGTCCCGCCTCGTGGAATTTCTGGATCCAACTGATCCCGAAGGACTGCACGCGCGCCTCGCACGCTGGTGCGAAGTCTGTCGCGGGGACTACGCGTGGGTGTTCGATAACTCTCGGGACACCGTGGTGTCGCGATTGGCCGGCCGCTCGGTCATCGGATTCGACGTGACGGAATTCATCGACCACTCGCTGACGCGGCCGCCGATCACCCTGTATTTGTTTCACCTGGTGCGCCAGCTTCTCGATGGCCGACGCCTCGTGTGTTGGATGGATGAGTTCTGGCGGCTGTTGGCCGACCCCGCTTTCGAGAGCTTCGCGAAAGACGGCCCGAAGACCTGGCGGAAGCTCAACGGCGTGATGTGTCTCGCGACGCAAAGTGCGAGCGATGTGCTCGACAGTCCCATCAGCCGAACCCTGATCGAGCAGACGCCCACGAAGGTGTTCTTTCCAAACGCCGACGCCAATCGTCGGGAGTACACGCAGGGGTTCGGGCTGACCGAGCGGGAATTCAGACTCATCAAGGAGCAGCTCGAGCCCGGTTCACGAATGTTTCTCGTCAAGCAAGCTCATCACAGCGTGGTGTGTCAGCTCGATCTCAAGGGCTTTGACGCCGAGCTGGCCGTGATTTCCGGCCGAGCCGGCGAGGTCAAGCGCATGCATCAGATCATGTCCGCGACGGGACCCGACCCGACGGCTTGGTTACCCCAATTCATGGCCGCGAGCGGCCGCTGACCGGTGCTCTTCCAATCAACTCATTCGGCAGGAGATACTCATGCTCACCCTCAATACTCGCTCGATCGCCATGTGCCTGGCCGCTTCGATCGCAATCGCCCCGGCCGCCCGGGCGCAATGGGCGGTCATCGATGTGCCGGCCATCGCGCAGCTGGTCCAGGAAGTACAGACCATGCAGCAACAGTTGGCGACCGCTCGCCAACAGCTGCAATCGGCCCAGCAAGCGCTGCAGTCCATGACGGGCGATCGCGGCATGGAACGATTGCTCTCCGGCACCACGCGTAACTATTTGCCTTCCAATTGGACGCAGGTGACGAGTGCGTTGCAGGGCCAGGGGTCGAGCAGCTACGCCGGACTCTCCGCCGACGTGCGAAGCACCGTTGCCGCCAACGCCGTGCTGTCACCACAGCGATTGGCGACACTATCGCCGGCTGAGCAGCGGCAAATTCAAGCCGAGCGCCAATGGAGCGCGATGCAGCAGGCTCTAGCCCGCGAGGCGCTCGCGAACACGAGTGCCCGGTTCGCCTCGATCCAAAGTTTGATCGCAGCCATTTCGACGGCGGGGGACCAGAAGGCAATTCTGGACCTGCAGGCGCGAATCAGCGCGGAGCTGGGGATGCTGCAAAACGAACAGACCAAGAATCAGCTGCTCTATCAGGCGACGCAGGCGCAGGAGTCGTCCATTCGACAACAAGCGCGAGAGCGCGTGATCGAAGAGCATGGGCGCTTCGAAACCCGCTTCCAGCCATCTCCCTGACCGGCGTCATTGGCTTTAAGGCATCGACATGGGATTCTTTGCGACATTTTGGACGTGGCTCAATGGCCAGCTGGCCACCTACATCGGCGACAACACGGCACGCCTGGCGTCTGCCCTCGAGCCAGCCATGGTCACTCTGGCGACGATCTATGTGATGGCGTGGGGTTACTTGCATCTCACCGGCAAGATTGACGAACCCGTGGTGGCCGGGTTGAAACGAATTCTCATGATGGCGTTGATCCTGGGAGTGGGACTTCGGCTGTGGCTCTACAACACGCTGATCGTCGACACTTTCTATCACGCGCCGGCACAACTTGCGGCGGCGATGGTGGGGAGCGCCGACCCGGTGGTCACGATCGATACCATTTGGGAAAGTGGCGGCGCCGTTGCGGGAAATTTATGGGCCAGGGCCGGTTCTCTCGATCTAGGCTTCTATATCGCCGGTGCTGTGGTCTGGTGTTTGGTGGGACTGCTGTGCGTGTATGCGATGTTTCTGATCGCTCTCTCGGCTATCGCCTTGGCGGTCCTGCTGGCGCTCGGACCTCTGTTCATCGGGTCGTTGTTCTTTGATGCGACCAAGCGATTTTTTGCCGCCTGGATCGCACAACTGACCAACTACGCCTTGATCACCGTGCTTACCGTCATGGTGGCGGCTCTATTGCTCCGGATCGTGCAATCGTACGCCACTCAAACCGCGGCCCGAGGCGCAGCGATCTTGACGGTCGACGCGCTGCACATGATGTTGATGGCCGTACTCGTGTTCCTGATATTGCGCCAAGTCATGCCGATTGCATCGGGATTGGCAGGCGGCGCTACCCTCAATTCTTTTGGCCTCGTGAGTCGCTCCTTTGGTCGCAGTATCGGCTGGGGACGGCGACGTGCCGGCGAGGCGGCCATTTCGCTGCCGGAGGTGTGGCACGGGCGGCGCGCCACATACGGTGGGGGCCACACGGACGACGAGGTGCGCGGCGCGGCCGTTCGTTCGGGCGGCAACGACTACGGAAAAGCCGCCTCCGACGTCAAGGCGTTGGGCCGCGGCTGGCGACAGATGGACCGCTGAATCGAATACCAAGGAGGGTGTCATGCGTCTGATCGTTTGTTTGATACCGCTGCTGTGCGGGTGTTCCACGCCGACCATACGCTGCGATGCGCATCTGCAGCCGATCAATCGGCCCGCCCCGGGCAGCGCCGCCGCTGCGGCGTCCGGAGCCCCCAGGGCGGCTGCGCCGACTCACGCTGCGCGGAGAGCGCCTTGATCACGGCTCCCGCAATCCAAGAGTATTTCCGCGAAGCCGAGTCATGGGATGCGGACCGCGCGGCGCAGTTTCGGCGCAGTGCGCGCACTGCGTGGTGGGTGGCTGCGGCCGGTTGGGTCTGCGCGGTGGCGAGTGCGCTGGCGCTCGCTCTGCTCATGCCTTTGAAGCGCGTCGACCCCTTCGTCGTGCGGGTGGACAGCAGCACGGGCATCGTCGATGTGGTGCCGGTGTACACGGGCCGCGCGACTCATGAGGAAACCGTGACTCGGTATTTCCTGACACATTATCTAACTGTCTGCGAGCGCTTCAACTTCGCCACCGCGGAAAGCGACTACGAGGAATGCGGCGCTTTTCATTCCGCGCAGCGCAATCAGGCCTGGTACGCGCAGTGGACCGCCACCAATCCCGAGTCTCCCCTCAATGTGCACAAAGATGGCAGCACGGTCCGTGTACAGGTCAATTCGGTGAGCTTCTTTACGCGCTCCAGCGGGTTGTCGGATCTTGCACAGGTGCGATACCTGAAGGCCGCGCGCCAGGGCGCCGGCGCCGAGGAATCAGTTACCCATTGGGTGGCGTCCATACAATACGCGTACACGGATCCCGCCAAAGACCCGAAGACGCGCCGATGGAATCCGCTCGGCTTCAAGATCATCGATTTTCGATCCGAACCCGAGGTTCTGGTCGAACAACCGGCTGCAAAGGAGTTGCACCATGAGCAATAGGATCCCAATTCGCCGCACTGCACGCACGATTGGGGCGGCAGCATTCGCCGTCTGCGGCTTGCTCCATTCCATCCCGGCAGCGGCGGAATCCGTGCCGGCGAAGGGCTTGGTCGACAGCCGCATCCGGATCGCCGCCTATGACGGTGACGAGGTTTACAAGCTACGCGGCTTCGTCGGCTACCAGATAGATCTCGAGTTCGAGGCCGGCGAGATCTTCACCGGCCTCGGCGCGGGCGATTTGGAAGGATTGTCCTTCGTCGGCCAGGACAATCATTTATTCCTCAAGCCGAAGGCAGCAAAGGTAGCGACGAACCTGACCGTGCTCACCAGCCGGCGCCACTATCAATTCGACTACATCGCGTTGTCGCAACGTCCGGCAACGGACGACCCAGGCGTCATTTACGCGTTGCGATTCACGTACCCACCGGCGCCGGCCCAATCCGCAACCGAAGCCGCCGCAAAGCGCGTCGATTCGCAATTGGAGACTGCCTCGGCCAAGCGGCCGCAGAACATCGACTATTGGTATTGCGGCAAGCCCGTCCTCAGACCGGTCGCCGCCTCCGATGATGGGGTTCACACGCGGCTGCGGTTCGCCGCCAACTCCGACTTGCCGGCGATTTTCGTCCGGAACGAAGACGGCAGCGAATCGCTGCTGAACTTCAGCATGGACGCAGGCGACGTCATCGTGCATCGCGTTGCGAAGCAGTTCGTTCTGAGGCGCGGCAAGCTCACGGGCTGCATCGTGAACCAGGGGTTCATCGGCGGCGGAACGCGCCTGGATTCTGGAACCGTGGCGCCCGATGTCGAGCGTCGGGTGCATGGCGGTGTGCCATGAGCGAGCCCAGTTCCACGGAGAATTCGGTGCGCGGCGAACGTGATTCTACCCCCGTCAATCGCGCCGCTTCGGTGCAATCTCGTATCAGCAGCGTGTTGGCAATCGGCCTCATGAGCGTTCTCGGGCTGGGGATGCTCGCCTGGTACTACGCCAATGCGATCACTCGTCAGAGTCGGGCGCGGCAGAGCGCGCAGACATTGTCGACGAGCCGCGCTCAAGGCGAGGCGTCCTTGCCCAGCCTGGGCCGGATCGATCCGCCGCCGCCGGCGCTGACCGCGTTCGATACCGCTCCCTTGCCGCCCCCGGATCCGGTGTCGTCATCGACCCCGCTGAATCCGCTGACGCTGCGTGAGATTCCGCTGGACGCGAGCTCCGCGGCGGCTACGTACGGCCCGCCGCCGCCCAAGACCACGGAGCAACTGACGTTGGAGCGTCAACTGTCGGGCGTCGTGTATTCCGCGCAGAGCGCGCTCCCGACCGCGGCGGGGATGAACGTGCCTCCGCCGTCATCGGCGGCCCCGCAGGAAGGCGAATTGGGCGCCCTGCTGCGGCCCTCGGTGAGCGCGGCGGCCCGTGCGCAAGTGTTGCCGACGCAACGGCTGTTATTGCCCAAGGGCGCCTTCATCGACTGCACGCTGGAAACCGCGATCGATTCGACCCTGCCGGGCATGACTACGTGCGTCATGGCGACGGATACCTTTGGGGTCGATGGCCAAGTAGTGCTGCTGGAGCGCGGCACCAAGTTGATCGGCGAGACTCGAGGGCAGGTGCAACAGGGATCGGCGCGGGTATTCGTTCTATGGACCGAGGCGCGAACCCCAACCGGGGTGATCGTACCACTGGCCTCGCCGGGCGCCGATGAGTTGGGCCGATCCGGACTTCCGGGCGCGGTCAACAATCATTTTTGGCAGCGGTTTGGCGCGGCCATGCTGGTCTCTGTGATTGACGGTGCCGTGGAGAGCGCGGTGCAGTCCGTCCGCGGCGGCAACGGAACGGTCATAGTCAATCCATCGGCGACGCAAGGTGTGTTGACCGAGGTGCTCAAGGGAACCGTCAATATTCCGCCCACCGTCGTGAAACGGCAGGGCGACCGGATTCAAGTTTTGGTGGCGCGCGACTTGGATTTCAGGTCGGTCTATGAGCTCCGATCCGTTACCGACCGTTAGACCCGGCGAGGAAGCGTCCGCGCTCGGCCTCACCTTGCGCGCACTCCGGCCGCTGCTCGCGAATGTCGATGTGATGGAACTCTGCATCAATCGCCCGATGGAAGCGTTCCTCGAAACTCGCGACGGCTGGCATCGCGAGCCGCTGCCGTTCGCCGATTTTGATTGGTGCAGCCGATTGGCGAAGTTGGTCGCCAATGCGACTCAACAGCGAATCGATGCGACAGCGCCGCTCTTGTCGGCGTCCCTGCCGACCGGCGAGCGCGTACAGATCGTCATACCGCCGGCCACCACGGCGGGTTGCGTGGCCATCGCGATTCGCCGTCCGGCGGACCAGGTGTGGAGCATCGAGGAGTTGGGGCGCCGCGGGATCTTCCGCGGCACTCGGCAGGCCGGTCAGAGGCTCGACGACACGGAGGAGGAGCTGCTGCGATTGTTGTCGTCGTCCGACTACGAGGCGTTCATGCGCCTCGCCGTGCGCAGCCGCAAGAACATTCTGGTTTCAGGGCCGACGGGTTCCGGAAAGACAACATGGACCAAGGCCTTGATTCGGGAGATCCCCAGCGACGAACGCCTGGTCACCATCGAAGACGCAAAGGAACTGGTGCTCGACCGGCATCCGAATCACGTGCGGTTGTTTTACTCCAAAGACGATCAAGGCGTTGCGCGCGTGACGCCGAAGCAGTTGTTGGAATCATGCCTGCGGATGAAGCCGGACCGGATTCTGCTCGCCGAACTGCGGGCCGAGGAAGCATTCGACTACTTGCGCAATGTCAATTCCGGCCACCCGGGCTCCATCACCAGCGTCCATGCAACCAGCGCCGAACTTGCCTTCGAGCAGCTGGTACTGCTCGTCAAGCAAAACCCGGGCGGCCGCGAGCTGGCGCGCCACGACATCAAGAGTCTGCTGTACCTTCTCATTGACGTCGTGATTCAATTCGGCGTCGAGCGGCATGAGCGCTTCATCAAGGAAATCTGGTTCGATCCCGAGCGTAAACGCCGATGATCGACGCAGCGCTGATGCACGGATGGTCCGGAATCGGCTTGGCGTACGCGGCCGTGCAGGCGCCGATGATCGCGGGATTGCTTCGTGTGCGCGCGCAGTTCCACCATTACGTGCTCTCGCCGCTGGTCGCGGCGCCGTTGACCGCAGTCGCAGCGGTTGGCATCGCCGTGTCGAATTACGGGCTCGCTCGCTTGGGGCTGGCGAGCGACGGCGTGGTGCAATTGATCGCCGCTACCGGCCTCAGCGCGGCGCTCGGCTACGCGGGCGGCGTGAGTGCCGCGCGGGGTGCAGAGAATGACCGACATCACCGGAGAGGCGCCCTCCTCGCCGATCGCCCGCCCGCTCCACGCTCGAAGGCTCACCAACAGGCGCGCGGCGCGGGAATCACCCTGGCCGGTACGGCGGTTCCGGCGCAAGACGAGACCAAGCACTTCAAATTGATCGGCACGACCGGCACGGGCAAGAGCACGGCGATCCACGAAATCATGACCAGCGCCTTGTCGCGCGGCGACCGCGCAGTGATCGCCGATCCGGACGGCGGCTATCTGCAGCGATTCTATCGGCCGGATCGCGGCGACGTGGTGCTGAATCCCTTCGACCCGCGTTCGGTGAAGTGGGATTTGTTCTCGGAGATCAACAGTGATTACGACGTCGAGCAGCTCGCTCGTTCCCTCATTCCCGATCACGAAGGCCAGGATCGCAGCTGGCGGGGCTATGCGCGCACGTTCTTCACGGCGGTCACCCGTCAGGCCCACGAGGCGGGGACCAAGGACGTGGATGAGCTCTACCGGCTGTTGCTGGTGGCGGACCCCGGCGAGTTGCGGGCACTCGTGCGCGGCACCCCGGCGCAACCGTTCTTGAACGAAGACAACAGCCGCATGTTCGATTCGATCCGTTCCGTCACCAGTTCGGCGGTCGGGGCTCTGCAATATATCGGGCGCCAAACAGCGCAAGGATTCTCGGTCCGGGAATGGGTCAGAGAAAGGACTCCAGGCGTCCTTTTCATTCCCTACAAGGCCGGACAGATCGCGGCCCTGCGCTCGACCATCTCGGCGTGGATGCGCCTGGCGATTTTTGAAGCGATGGACCAAGACGAGCCGCGCGACGTTGACTCACGCGATTCGAACAGCCGATTGTGGTTTGTGGTCGACGAATTGGATGCGTTGGGACAGATCGATGGATTGAAGGACGCGCTGGCGCGCCTGCGCAAATTCGGCGGTCGATGCGTGCTCGGCTTTCAATCGATTGCGCAGGTCTCGAACACCTACGGCCAGGGTGAGGCACATACAATCGTGGAGAACTGCGGCAACACGCTGATCTTGCGCTGTTCCGCCAGCGAAGGGGGCGGCACGGCCCGATTCGCTTCGCAACTCATCGGGGATCGCGAAGTAAGGCACGCCACGGTGTCCAGGAGCCGCCGGCTCACAGAGCTGTTTGGGTCGGTCACTCACAGCGAGCATCTCAGAGTGGAACCGGCGGTACTGCCCTCGCAAGTCGAACAACTTCCCGACCTCGCGGGATATCTGAAGTATGCGTCGGATCCAGAGTGGCAACGGGTGCGCCTCGACGCCAAGCGGGCGTGGCAGCAGCGCCGCGCGGGCGAAGCGGCGGCGGAGGGATTGCGTGATAGCCGGCAGAACGAGTACCAGATGCATGACTGACCGCGTTCCTGCCATCGATGACACGACCATGAGCGTCGGCCTCCTCATGGAGAGTGTGCAAGCTCATCAGAAGCTGGCAGAGAGTCACTTGGAACAGCTCCGTGCGCACACCCAGGATCTCGATGCAGTGGTGCGCGACGAAATACGGCGCACGCTGATCGAGGAGCTGCAGATGCTCTGGGCGGAGGGCAAGCGGGCGACCGAGGCCCTGCAGAGGATCCGACGCGGCGCCTCCCTGCGCTTTGGCCTCTGGAGCATCGTGATTTCGATCCTGTGCAGCGGCATTCCAATGGCAATTGCGCGCTGGGCATTGCCCTCCGGCTCCGAGATCGCCGCATTGCAGGCTCGGCGCGACGAGCTGTCGGCGAGCGTCGCGACCTTGGAGGGGCGAGGAGGCCGCATCGATTGGCGGCGTTGCGGCGAGAAGGCACGGCTCTGCGTTCGCGTGGATCGCAAGGCGCCGGCTTACGGCGAGAAATCGGATTATTTTGTCGCGGCCGGTTATTGAGCCCATGAACTGGTCTGCCATTCTCGGATGGGCGCGAAGCGGAAACGCAGTCCTCATTGCAGCCGCCCTGATGCTGGGCCTCGCCGGATGCTCGGCGTTGATGCGGCGCAAATCGCCGGAAACGTACAAGCGGGGCGTATTGTTGATCGACGGACGGGGATCACAACGCCGCGCCGCTCGCCGGAAAAAGTCGGGCGCCGAGGTGTTGACGCTGGCGGGGATTGGCATCGCGGCCGCGGATGAAACCAAGCACTTCAAGCTCATCGGCACCACAGGAACCGGCAAGTCGACGGCAATCGGCGAACTGCTCGGCACAGCCCTGGCGCGCGGCGATCGCGCCGTGTTCGCCGACCCGGACGGCGGTTATTTGACGCGATTTTATGACCGATATCGGGGCGACATCGTGCTGAATCCTTTCGAATGGAATTCGGTAAGGTGGGATTTGTTTGCCGAAATCCACAACAGCTACGACGTTGAACAGCTGGCCAGCGGATTGATCCCTTCGAGCGACGACCCTTCGTCGAGCGAATGGCGGGGCTATGCGCGCACATTTCTGACGGCCGTGGTGCGGCGCTGCCACGTCCGCGGTTGGCGGGACACCGCCAACCTGTGGCGGCTGCTGACCACGGCATCCGCGGAGGAACTGAGGCCGATCGTCTCAGGGACGCCGGCGCAGCCCTTTCTCGACCCCGACAACGCTCGAATGTTCGGCTCGATCAGGTCGGTGGCGGGATCGGCCATTGCTGCCTTCGAGTACATACAGCGCCAGCGCGCTGCACCTTTCTCGGTGCGCAAGTGGGTCCGAACGCGAATGCTTCCGGGAGCTCTATTCATTCCGTACAAGGCCGGGCAAATCGCGGCGCTGCGCTCGATGATTGCGGCTTGGATGCGTCTCGCCATATTCGAGGCCATGAGTCAAGCCGAAGGCCATGATCAGCGCCTATGGTTCGTGGTCGACGAACTCGATGCACTGGGCGCCATCGACGGCCTGAAGGACGCGCTGGCTCGACTGAGAAAATTCGGCTGCCGCTGCGTGTTGGGGTTTCAATCCATCGCCCAGGTTTCCAGTACCTATGGACAGAGCGACGCGCACACCATCGTCGAAAATTGCGCCAATACGCTCATTTTACGCTGCTCGGGAAGTGAAAATGGGGGTACCTCTCAATTCGCTTCCCGACTGATCGGTGATCGAGAGATCCTCAGGCGCCAAGTATCCCGCGGCAGCGACCGCGAGAGCGCCCTGTCGTCGCGCATACGCCGGTCCCGCAGCGTCACCGAGCAGCACGCGACGGAAACGGCTGTCATGCCTTCCGAAATTGAACAGTTGCCGGATCTCTGCGGCTACCTCAAGAGGGCCTCGTCGGCCAGTTGGTTGAAAGTCGCGTTTGGCGATCGCCTCAGCGCGGAACGCCGCAGGCCTCATTGAAAGCACCTTCCCGGAACCGTTGCGGAGCTTTGCCATGTCAGAAACCCCATCCCTCGCCGATGCCAACGTCCGATCGCAAACCTACTACGTAGCCCGCACCAATGTGCTCTGTCGGCACTGTGGCTCGTCGACCCGCCTGCTGGCTCTGGCGATACCGCACAACCACGAAACTCTGGATGAGGACGCGCAGGCCGACGCCGGCAGCGGCGACGCTGCGTCGGACACGTGGCAGCGCGCGGCCGTCAACGCAATGCTCTTTTACGTGGAACGCATTCCCAGTGACGTCCAGGACCGGTTGAATCGGATATCGCCGTTCTTCCGCTTGGCGCGCAGCGCGGCCACGTTGAATTCTTACTGGGCGAATCACTGCGAGCACTGCGGCACGCTGCTCGGCGATCACGAACTGCACTGCGAACCCGATGGCGCATTCATGCCCTCCAGCGAAGCCGCCGCGGCGAACATCCAGCTTCAGCAGATACGAGAACCCTTCGAAGCGGTGGCGGCGGGTTACGCGTTCGAGCCCGAGTTCTTCGGCTTCATGCGCAAGAGCTGACCGCCATGCCCGTCTATTTTCTGAACATGAAGACCTTCGGCCGCGCCGGCGGCAGCAGCGCGGCGAGTGCCGCTGCTTACCGTGCCGGTGAACGCATCCGCGACGAGCGCACGGGCAGGACATATGATCACTCCGAACGCCAGGACGTGCTGCACAAGGAGATCCTGCTGCCCAGTCAGTTCGCCGACGAGGATATGGCGTGGGCTCGAGATCGAGCCAGCCTCTGGAATGCCGCGGAAGGCGCCGAGACGCGCAAGAACGCCCGGGTCGCCCGTGAGTATCTCGTCGCACTGCCGGTCGAACTCTCGCCGCCCCAACGGCTCGAGCTGGTAAGGGGGTTTTCGCAGGAGCTCTCCGACCACTACGGCTTTGCCGTTGATCTCGCCGTTCACGCGCCGCGCGATTTTCCGGGGAGCGATCCCCGTAATTTTCATGCACATCTGCTCGCGACGACCCGCGAGGTGCAGATGGAGGGCCTGGGCGCTAAAACGACGCTCGACATGAGCGACCGCAACCGCCGTGAGCTCGGCCTCCCGCCCGCGATCAATGAACTACTGCATGTGCGGGAACGCTGGGCGGCTGTCACGAACGAGGCACTTCAGCAGGCTCACCACGCAGTCCGCGTCGATCATCGCAGCCTCGACGCGCAGGGCATCGATCGCGAACCGCGACCGCAGATCCCGCGGGCCGCATTCGAAATGGAGAGACACGGATACCAGAGCGTGGTGGCTGATCGGATGCGCCAGGAATATGAGTCGCGGGTGCAGGCACGTCTGGAGAGAGCCGCCGGCCGAGAGATGCACGTCCCCTCGGAGCCGACCGCCGCGAAGCCCATCGCTCCGGAGCGCACCGCTGCAGAGCCAGTCACCAGGGCACCGGTCGCCAAACCGCAAAGTCTCGAGGACATCCGGCGGGAAGCGCGGGAAAACTGGCTGCGCCTGCGGCAGAGCCAAATTCAGGGTCAGGGCCACGCTGAATCTGCGCCTGCCGTCGCGAAAGATCGTGTTCAGAATGACGACCTCACGCGCTGAGTTCTCATTGCGGCTCGAGGACGGCAGGTGATCCAGGCAGTCGCGTATGCTTCATGCTACGTGTACTCGCCCACCGGATCGGGAGCGGTGTGCGAGCGGTCACGTCTGCTGCGTGCGTTGCTGAAGGCCGCGGACGCGGGCTTCATGCTCAAGTATGCTGTACGCGTCCGCCAACAGGCGACAGACTCACCGCTGCTGGCGGACTTCTTCGGCGCCACGGACGTCCTGGTTCCGGTGCCGGGGAGCGCGCCGTCCTTGACAGGAAGGTCCTGGGTGGCCAAACGTCTTGCGGTCGCGCTGGTCAATGAAGGCCTGGGAGGCGCTGCATGGCCGGGTTTGCGCCGAGTACGCGCCGTGCGCAAGTCTGCCACGGCGGCACCCGGTGAACGGCCAACCGTGAATCTGCACTACGAGTCATTCTTCGTCGACCGCCCGGCGGTATCGCCCGAGAGAATCGTACTCATCGACGATGTGGTCACCAAGGGGAGGACTCTGCTGGCCGCGGCGACCCGGGTGCACGAGGCATTCCCTTGCGCTCAGATTCGTGCGTTCGCGCTGGTTCGAACCATGGGGCTGGTGGCCGACATCCAGCAGTTATTGGATCCGTGCAAGGGAGAAATCCGATGGAGGTCCGGCGATGCGCACCGTTGCCCGTAGGCAGACGGGGCTTTGGTCGCGGAGACCCCCGAACAGGTCAAGCGCAACCGCGATCGCTTTCCCGAAGACTTCGTGTTCCAGCTCACCGCCGAGGAGGTGGAGCGTTCAAGGTCGCAATTTGCGACCTTGAACAGTGGGCGCGGCCAAAACATCAAGTACCGCCCGTTTGCGTTCACCGAGCACGGCGCGGTCCAGGTGGCCAACGTCTTAAATTCCCCGCGCGCCATCGCCATGGGTGTCTACGTCGTCCGCGCCTTCGTGCAGCTACGCGAGTTGCTCGCCTCGAACACCGCCCTGGCCCGGAAGCTCAATGAGCTCGAGGGCAAGCTCAAGAATCACGACGAGGCGATCACCGCCATCCTCTCAGCAATCCGTGAACTGATGAACCCGCCGCCCCGTAAGCGTCGCGGGATCGGCTTCACCGCCACCATCAGCGAGAAGTCATAGCGACTGCACCACTCAATTGATCAACTCGCGTGGATCCGCCGGGTAGTTCGCTGCTATATTCCGAGCGTGCCTCACAGTTGCCACGGCAATCTTGGTTGCTTAGGAATCTGATTTTAATTTTGCAAAATGGTGGGCCACTCATTTAGCCGACACATGGGCGTCCAACGACGATCACATCTCCGGTGAATCGCACGCGTCTTCGCGGGGGGTGCAATCATCGACGCCAAAACGCCGCCGGGCAGCCGCCCGCTTCGAGGCCTGACCCGAGCCGACATTGCAAACCGCTTTGAGCGCGCGCTGGCGAGCGCCGATGGCCTGGTGGGCGCGCATTGCGTGCATGAACTCTGGATGCGCGGCGAAATGTCCATTAACATTGAGCGCGCGTTGGAGCGACTGTGGGCGCGGGCCGCGGTGTCGGTCCCCGAATGGCTGCCCATGTGCTACATCGACTGGTTGCCCACCGCGTATGAGATCGCGCTTGGGTGTAGCTCCTCCGCTAAGGGACGATCGAACATCTACTTGGTGCTTCTCGATTATCGGGACCGTGACGGGGCGTATGGCGTGTATGTGGGAATGAGCAAGTACAGTCCGGCGCAGCGCTTCGATCAGCACAAGGCGGGCATCCGCGCCGCGGGCAGCGTATTGAAGCGAGGCATCGAAGTGCTGACGGGGCCGACCCTGCATTTGCAATATATCAAACGCTCGGAGGCCTCTCGCATCGAGAAGGAGCTGGCGTTGGCGCTCGCTTCGGCGGGGTTGTTGGTCAAGGGTGGCCACTGAGGGATTTTTTCGGAGGCATCGTCGCTTGATTCTCATCGGCATGTTCGATTCGCCCTTCGTACGCCGCGTCGCCGTCAGCATGAATCTGCTGGGCATGACGTTCGAGCACCGCAATTGGTCCGTCGGCAAGGACTTCGAGTTGATCCGGCAATTCAATCCCTTGGGCCGAGTACCCACCCTGGTGCAGCCGGACGGCGAGGCGCTGATCGAATCCACCGCGATTTTGGATTTACTGGACGAGCATGCAGGCCCTGATCGCGCGCTGCTGCCGCGTTCGGGTAGGGATCGGCGCGAGGCGCTGCGAATCATGGCGGTTGCCACGGGCGCCGCGGAGAAGGGCGTAACTCAGGTGTATGAAACCGTGTTTCGCCCTCCCGAGAAGCGCCATCGGCCCTGGACCGAACGCTGCCATACCCAGATGCACGCGGCGCTCGCCGAGCTCAATCGCTTGTCTCAGGCGCGTACCGGCGAATGGCTGATCGGCAATCGCATGACCCAGGCGGATATCACGGTGACCTGTGTGTACACGTTCTTGGGTGACGCACTTGCCATCAATCGCGCCTCGGTTGCCTATCCGGCGCTCGCGGCGATCGCCGAGCGCTGCGAAGCGCTGCCGGAGTTTCGCTCGGTGAAGGCCGAATGGTTTCCGCCCGGCGACAACGGTTGATCGGCGAACCGACACGCGTGAGCATCGAATCCTGATGCGCAAGTCATCGCTGCCGGACCTGGCTTAAGGGTTCTCCTGCGGTGTTCACGGCCGAAGAATGCCCTACAATACGGCGATGATCATCGTGCACCACCTCAACAACTCGCGGTCGCAGCGGGTACTGTGGCTGCTCGAGGAGTTGGGGGTCGCCTATGAGGTGAAGCGCTACCAGCGGGACCCGAAAACGATGTTGGCTCCGCCGGAGCTGCTGGCGGTACACCCGTTGGGGAAATCCCCGGTCATTGTTGACGGCACGCTCACGGTGGCCGAGTCGGGGGCGGTCATCGACTATCTGGTCGATCGCTATGGGGGTGGGCGGTTGATACCCCCTGCCGGCACCCCGGAGCGGCTGAGTTACACCTACTGGCTGCACTATGCCGAAGGATCGGCCATGCCGCCGCTCCTGCTCAAATTGGTGTTCGACCGGATCGCGAACGGCCCCGCGCCGTGGCCCATCAGTGCCGTTGCCCGGCACATCGCCGGTACGGTGCAGAACTCCTTCATCGGGCCGCAGCTGAAACGGCATTTGGATTACATGGAGGCGGCGCTCGGCGCGCACACCTGGTTCGCCGGAGGGGAGTTCACCGCGGCGGATGTGCAAATGAGTTTTCCCCTGGAGGCCGCGTCGTCGCGGGCAGGCTTGAATGCCAGCCGCCCCCGATTGACGGCCTTTCTCGATCGCATTCACGCGCGCGATGCCTATAAACGGGCGTTGGAACGCGGCGGCCCCTATTCATATTAGGCCCGGAGAGGCCGAGGTTTGCGCATCGAGTCTTCATACTCATAAAGGGGGAGTTACCATGTGGAAGTCGCTGAAGGTTGGAGCGGCACTGTCGGGAGTCTTATTTCTCGGAATCGCAGCCTGCAATCAGTCGCCGCCGCCGTCGGCCGCGCGCAAGGGTCCCTCCCTTGCCAGTCAACAATGGGAAAAGGTCACGGCGGGCTTCATCCAAAGTTATCTCAATGCCCGGCCCTTCTTCGCCGCACAAGCCGGCCGCCACGAATTCGACGGACAGCTGCCGGACTTGAGCAACCACGGAATCAGGCGTGAGATCGCCCGGCTGCACGATCAGCGCGATCAAGTCGCCGCCGTCGATCCGAAAACCTTGGAGCCGCGGGAGCGCTTCGATCGCGAATACCTTCTCGCCGTCGTCGACGGGGACCTGTTCTGGATGGAAAAGGCGAAGTTCCCATTCAGCAATCCGAGCTGGTACCTGGACCAAATCGATCCGGACATGTACTTGAACCGCAACTATGCGCCGCTGCCGGTGCGCATGAAGGCCTACATCAAGTACGCCCGCGGTATCCCCAAGATGGTCAACGATATCAAAGCCAACCTCCAATCCCCCTTGCCCAGGACGTACGTGGAACTGGGTATCGCGCAGTTCGGCGGATTGGCTGACTTTTATTCGAAGGACGTAAAGGCGACCTTCGCGTCGGTGAGCGATCCCGATCT
>Ga0137403_10002108_pt1 | contig 24505 bp, 19 predicted proteins | sample CZOMad2_1_16fung_FD_122057 | JGI IMG/M metagenome (GOLD analysis project Ga0137403, IMG submission 122057) | Vadose zone soil fungal communities from Angelo Coast Range Reserve, California, USA - CZOMad2_1_16fungal (Hybrid Assembly) | ecosystem: Environmental > Terrestrial > Soil > Vadose zone...
TAGCGGTACCCAGCAAGCTGGTAAGGATGAGGGTTCGGATCGACGATAATGCCTTCCACCGTGGCGCCCACCTGGCGTGCCAGAATCTCCGCCATGCGATGCGCTGCCTTGCCAAAGGAAATCGACACTACGCGGCTGTAAGACTTGAGGTCATACAGGTCATCGCACACGCGCAACACGCCGCGCTGGTAATTCACCTGGCGGTCAAAGGCCTTTTCAATGCTGGCCTCAGATAAAGCGTGCAGAAAAATTTCCCGCGCCGCGGATCGCATGCTGTGGGCGATCGACATCAGCTGGCTTCCGCCTGCCGGCCTGGCGCGAACAGCTTGCTCACCCACGCTTGGATGGCCGCCTGCATTTCCGGCAGATGGCCTTCAAAGAAATGGTCTCCGCCTTCCACGATCACCATCTCCTTCGGCGGCGGCGCAGACTCGACCACTTGTTTCAGGCTCTCCGGCGGACCATATTGGTCGCGCGAGCCACTAACAAAAAGTTTTGGTCGAGTACAGCCGGGAAGATACTTATAAGTGTAAGCACGACCTTCCACGCCCACCGGTGTGCCTAGCGAGATCAGCCCAACCACGCGCTGGTCAGCGCAGCAGACGGGCAGGCCCGTCGCGGCCCCGAAGGAAAAACCGCAGAAGATCATGGGCAGGTGAAACGCCGCGTCAAGCCAGTTGAGCGCCGCCCTGACGTCTTCCTGCTCGCCATGTCCGCGATCATGCTCGCCCTCGCTCATCCCCGCGCCGCGAAAATTGAATCGCAGTACTGGGAAGCCAAATCCACTGAGCGTTTTCATGGCGTGGTACACCACCTTGTTGTGCATGGTGCCGCCAAATAAAGGATGCGGATGACAGACCAGCGCGGCGTGCATCGCATCCGGCTGGCCTTCATTCAGCAAGGCCTCCAGCCGCCCTGCGGGACCGTCGAGGAAGAAGGATTTGATTCCGTTGGCCACGTCTCTTTTTATCAGAGAATGCATTTCGTGTCTTTTCTGAAATCCCGAGCGTAGCGAGGGAGCCCTTTGGCAACAAGCAACTTTGGGGCGCACGAAGCGGAGCAGCTGTGCTCTAACTACCGTTCTGGTTGCAATAGTGATCCCTCGCTGCGCTCGGGATTTCAGAATAAGCTCCGTGTTCCTCTGTGTCCTCTGTGGTAAAGCTTGTTATCCTGTCCGTCTGAAGAAAATGGACCCTATCCACCTAACCCGCAGGCTCGTCGACGTTGAATCCATCTCCGGCAACGAAGGCGCCGTCGGCGCGGAGATTTATGAAGAGCTTTGCCGCCTCGGTTATGCGGCGCACAAAATGCCGGTCGCCCATGAACGATTCAATGTGGTGGCCACCCTGGACGACGTCAAGCCGGAACTCGTCTTCTCCACCCACATGGATACAGTCCCACCATTCATTTCTTCTTCAGAAGATCATGACAACATTTACGGACGCGGTTCGTGCGATGCAAAGGGCATCATCGCAGCGCAAATTGCGGCCTGCCAGCGCCTGCGTAAGGAAGGCGCGGCTGTCGGCATGTTGTTCCTTGTTGGCGAAGAGCGCGACAGTCTGGGCGCAAAAGTCGCGAATGAGAATCCCCTGCGCAGCCGCTTCCTGATTAATGGCGAACCCACGGAAAACAAGATTGCCACAGCATCGAAGGGCGCGTTGCGGCTTCAACTGACCGCGAAAGGCAAGATGGCGCACTCGGCCTATCCGGAGCTGGGCGAATCGGCCATTGAAAAGCTCCTTAATGCGCTTGAGCGTCTGCGCGCCATGGAGCTGCCGGTTCATCCGGAAGTCGGCCCGTGTACGGTCAACATCGGCTTGATTGAAGGCGGACGCGCAACCAACGTAATTGCCGATCATGCGCGCGCGCAGCTTCTCTACCGCCTCGTCGGCCCGTCAAAGGATTTGCGGCAACAAATTACCGCACAAGTCGCTGAACTGGCTGAAACAGAATTCGTTCTGGAAATTCCTTTCATGAAGCTGCGCACCGTGGCCGGCATTGAGAGCATGGTCGCGAAATTCACCACCGACATTCCTGCGCTGACCAATTGGGGTACTCCCGTGCTGCTGGGGCCGGGGTCGATTCACGTGGCGCACACCGAGCGTGAATACATTTCCAAGAAGCAGCTGCATGAAGCCGTGGACCTATATTGTTCCGTGGCTCGCCAATTGCTGAGGGGTTAAGCGGCGATCTTCAGGGAAAACGCAGCGGACGTTCCGTCCATGCTACGTCCCAGTATTTTCCAAACTTGTAACCCACCTCAGTGAAAATTCCCACGTTCTTGAAGCCGAACATCTCATGCAGCTTGGCCGAAGCTGCATTCGGCAGCGTGTAACCTCCGACGATGCGATTGATATTCTCGCCGGCCAGCGCCTCAAACAGCCCTGCATATAGCTTCCTGCCAATTCCCTTCCCCACCGCTTCATGACTGCTGTAAACCGTGGTTTCCACGGTAGTGTCATAGGCTGCTTTCGGCCGGAAACGCATCGTGCCGGCATAGCCCAGAACCACGCCGCCTTCCTTCGCTACTACCAGTCGATGCCGGCCCGTCAGAGCAAATTGCTCAAACCAAGCCGCCCGCCGATCCACCGTGTACGGCTCAATGTCGAATGTGACAGGAGTATGGATCACGTAGTAGTTGTATATCTCCGTCAGCCGCGGAAGATCGGCACGGTTCGCCGGACGGATTCGGATGGTCATCGAAAGCGATTCCTTACGTCGCGCACACTTCCTGAACGCAAAAACTCATGCCGTGATGGATCCCGCTGCGCTCGCGGATGCGGCAATCATCGGCAGACGAGCAGCGCCGATCAATCCCGCATCACTGCCGAGCAGCGCCCGTGTAATCATCGTGCCGCGGACAGAGCGGGTGGGAGCATGGCCGGCCTGAATATTTTCAGTGGGCGCGGTGGCGCGATACACAAAAGAATTTCTACCCACGGTTTCGAGCATCAGCGGAGCAAACGCATCCCAGGCACTGGCCACTCCGCCGCCAATCACGTACATGGGAAAATTGAAGATGTTCACCATGTCGGCAACCACCGTGCCCAGCGCTTTGCCCACGCGTTCAAAAATTCCACGCGCTGGCGCATCACCCTGCATCGCCAGATCGAAGATTACTTTGGAAGTGAATTCAACGTCCTCCTTGAGGGCGCGGGCCATCTGGGGCGCCTGGCCTCCGGCGATCGCCTCCTGGGCCATGCGCTTGATTGCTGTGGCAGAAGCATATTGTTCCAGACAGCCGCGGCTGCCGCACTTGCAGGGATGGCCGTCTGGTTCCACGTTGATGTGACCGAGCTCGCCGGCCATTCCTGTCATGCCGTGCCAGATTTGCCCTCGCATCACCAGACCTCCGCCCACGCCTGTGCCCAGAGTGAACATGCACATGTCATCCACACCGGCGGCCGCGCCCAGCCATTTTTCCCCCAGAGCGGCCGCGTTAGCATCATTTTCCAGCACGACAGTGGTTTTCAGGCGGCGCTGAATCTCATCGCGCACCGGATAGTTATGCCAGCCGGGAAGGTTCGGCGATTCGCGCAGCATGCCTGTCTGCATTTCAATGATTCCGGGCACGCCTATGCCGATTCCCGCCAGCTCGCCGGCGCTCTTCTGCTTGCCCACAACCTCCTGGATCGCGGTGCACATTTCGTCAATCACCTGATCGCGTCCGCGCGCGACCTGCGTGCTGGTTGTGATTTTCTCCAGCACCTTGCCCGTGCTATCCACCGCGGCGATGCGCAGGTTGGTGCCGCCCAGATCGACTCCGATGGCCAACGTCGTCATTTTGGATTATGACTCTCCTGGAAGCGTAGATGATGCCTGCACAAGCTTAATAGCTTACCGCTGCGATTGCGAGCTTCGGCGGACTGTTGAAGATTCAAAGCGAAGGGTCTATCTTTTCCGAATGCAAATTAAGGGGAAAGTTGTGGTTGTCACCGGAGGCGCTAACGGAATCGGCCGCGCGCTCTGCCTCAGGTTCGCCAAAGAGGGCGCTCGTCTTGTGGCCTGCGCAGACGTTGACGAAGACAACGGTTTCAAAGTGCTGCAGGAAATCGAAGAAGGCCGGGGCGCATTCTTCGCCTGCGATGTGTCCAAAGAAAACCAGGTCAAATTTTTGGTCGATACCGTCACAGAAGCGGGTGGCAAGATTGATATTTTCTGCTCCAATGCCGGCATCGGCACCACCGGAGGCCCTGAAGCTTCCGACCGCGACTGGAAGCGCAGTTGGGACATCAACATGATGGCGCATGTTTACGCGGCCAGGGCTGTGCTGCCGCAAATGCTCGCCCGCCGGGAAGGCTACCTGCTTCAGACCATTTCCGCCGCAGGGCTGCTGACCCAGGTGGGCTCGGCGCCTTACTCCGCTACGAAGCATGCGGCGCTGGGCTTTGCCGAATGGCTCTCGATCAACTATGGCGACAAGGGCATCCGCGTTTCCGCGCTCTGCCCGCAAGGCGTGCGCACCAATATGCTGCTGGGAGAAGAATTTATCGGCGCCCAATTCCTGAAGGAAGGCGCTATTGAAGCTGACCAGGTAGCAGACGACGTGATAAAAGCCATGGCTGAGGAGAAATTCCTGATCCTGCCGCATGCTGAAGCCGGCAAGTATTTTCTGAACAAAGCCACTGACTATGATCGCTGGATCCGTAGCATGCGCAAAATGCTGCAAGCAGAGATTGCATTCAATAGCAAAGCCACGAAACAGTAGCATTCTGCCGAAGCTACTTCTGGCAATTCGGACAATAATGCGTGCCCCTGCCGCCGACAACGATCTTCTTGATCGGAGTTTTGCAGGTCAGGCACGGCTTGCCTTCGCGGCCATAAGCGCGGTGCTGGATCTGAAAAAAGCCGGCTTCACCATCGGCGTCCACGTAATCTGAGATGGAAGATCCGCCGGCGGCAATCGCCAAGTGCAGGACTTTTTGCAGCGCCGCATGCAGCTTGCGTAATTCGGATTTTGTAAGCGTATTGGCCCGGCGGCGCGGCCGGATATGCGCGCGGAACAGCGCTTCATCGGCATAGATATTCCCAACACCATGCAGCAGCTTTTGATTGAGAAGCGCAGCCTTGACCGGCGCTTTGCTCGAGTGAAACAGTCGAGCGAATTGCTCAGCGTCGATACTCAGAGGCTCAGACCCCGGCCCGCTGAAACCTGCCTGCCGGACTTCCAATCGTCCGAAGCGTCGCGGATCAACGAACCGCAACTCCCGTCCTGAAGCAAGTTTGGCCACCAAATGAGTGTGCTTGGGAGTTTCAGTTTCTGGCGCAGCTACCAGCATTTTGCCTGTCATCCCCAGATGGACGATCCATTCGCTGCCGCTCGCGGCTTTTCCAGCGCTCAGATCGAAGACGATATGTTTTCCCACGCGCCGCACCCGTTCCACCTTCGCGCCTTCCAGAGCGCCGGAAATTTCCGCTGCCGAGGACTTCAGCGGTTCAGGTTTACTGCCTACCCAGACCGAGTCAATGCGGTCTCCGGCCACGCGCTTGTTCAGCCCGTTGGCAATCGTTTCGACTTCTGGTAGCTCTGGCATCTGAATAAATCATCTCATGAACTGCGGAAGGAAATTCACCGGTCGCAGACAGACATAGCATACAGAAGGATTGATGGAAGCTCTGCCCACAGCAGTTACAATGGGATCGCCGCAGGAGGCATTTGAAATTCTTCGATAAAAAAACGGCTCAGGCGCTTTTGACCATCCTGGTCTTTGCTCTGATCCTCATGTTCCTGTACGTTGCCTGGCGCGCGATTATCACATTTCTCTTCGCAATTTTCTTTGCTTACATCCTGGAAGCGCCAGTGTCACGGCTGCAAGTATGGCTGAAGGGATCGCGTCCGGCAGCCATTGCTGTGGTGTATCTGTTGTTTGTTGGCGTTCTGGTGGTTACGTTTTCTCTGGTTGGTCCGCCGGTAATGGAAGAAGTGCAGAAACTGACCCAGCAGACCCCGGAAATGGGCAAGAAGATCAGCCCGGGCAACCTGGTGCACGGGTTCGGCGCCAAACATGGCTGGAATCGCGACACTGTGGATCTGATTGCTCGATACCTGGATGAACACCAGAGTGAATTGATCGCCACCACCCAGAACTTCACGCTGCGTGCCGCCAAGTCAATTCAAAACATGTGGTGGCTGCTTCTGGTCCCGATCCTTGCCATCTTCTTTCTCAAAGACGGGCACCAGTTGAGCCAGAACATCATTAATTCAGTGGAGGATCCGCGCAATCGCCGGATGGTCGCGGAGACGGTGCAAGAGATGGACTCTATGCTGGGACATTTCATCCGCGCCCAGTTGACTCTTGCCGGACTGGCCATGGTGGTAGTCACTTTCGCGCTCTGGATCATGCGTGTGCCGTACGCGTTTGCATTGGGTCCGGCAGCCGGAGCGCTTGAATTTATCCCTGTGGTTGGACCCGCGCTGGGCGGATTGGTGGTACTGGTAGTTGCGCTGCTTTCTGGCTATGGCCACATGTGGTGGCTCTTGATCGTTCTGCTGGTATGGCGAGGCATCCAGGACTATGTGACCTCGCCGCGCATCATGGGCCATACTCTGGAACTTCATCCCCTGACGGTTTTGTTCGGGGTATTCGCCGGTGGAGAAGTGGCAGGGGTGATCGGCGTGTTTCTATCCATTCCTGTGCTGGCCACGCTGAGAATTCTTTGGCATACGTGGCTGCTCTATCACAGATCAGGGCAGAAAAGCAGTGGTTAAGCCGAACCTTCATAGCGCCGGAGGCGGCTTGGCGGGCGATGCGCGTTCCTGTGGCTAATTTGCCGGTAGTATCACTACAAAAAGGGAAGTATGAAATTAAAACGTTATAGCGGAATAGGGTGTGGTGATATAGATTGACCTTGTTGACCGCGCTCATGAGTCAGGAGGAATACGTGCAAGACCTCGGTACCAACGACTTTAAAGCTGATCCAAATGAGACTATAACCATCAAGGTTTCGGTTGACAAAAAACCCTTTCTCTGTGGATTCCAGGATCCGCCAGATGGGGCCGTGTGGAAAAACATTTCGCATGCGCCTGGCAGCCAGACGGCACAGCGTCAATTCACCATGCCCCCCGGTCCAGGCGGTGAGGTGGATTTCAATGTGCAGTTGGATACGCAAATTGCCGCCAGCGATGACGTGAAAAAGGCGACTTACACGCTGGTTTTTTCCGGTTCCGCTGGTGGAACCGCCACGCGAACCATCGTGGTGCCCGAGGACGCCGGTCCAGTTTCAACAGAGTACACGTTCACCAACTAACGTCCAAGGACAAGACGATGCGCAGACTGAAGAAAATTCTACCTTCATTATTATTGATGATTGCCATGGTAGTTCCCGCTCGAGCACAAAACACGGCTCCAGTGATAGCCCAAGAGAAGTCCCCCCAGGATAAGATCCTGGACAAACTCGCGAAACAGTACCAGGCGAACCCGTGCGATTTCTCCAAGGCCTCCACTTGTCAATTCTCCAGTCCTGACCATTACGCCGACTATCTGGCTGCCGCCCCCCAAACAGCAAAGGTCATAAAACGAGATCTCATGGTGAGAACTGAGTTGGAAAGGACCGACAAAAACGCTGGCCAAAGCGGTGCCGCCGGCAACTCCAGTTCGGCCGTGAGCACCGGTAGCGTTCCGTGGCTTTTGGGACTGGCATTGGAACACGGTGCAGTGACGCAATCGGTTGAAAACAACCTCATGACCTTCCGTGGCAATGTGGCCAACATCATTAAAGCAGCCAAAATAAAGGACTATATCGAGAGCTATCGCGCTGGTGAAGACAATCCCTTCGTCAACAGTATCTCTAAGACTTCTTTTTCGGTGTCATATAACATTGCCCAAGGTAGTTCCGCCTCCGCCCCTCAGGCTGGGAGCCTGGCAGGGTATTCATTTCATTTTGATCTCTATAATCATCGTGACCCCAGAGATAGTCGTTATGATCGTGACTGGGACAACCTTCTGGGGGACCTCACGGGCGTGGCCAATGCCACCGGAACGTTCTTTCAGACCATTCATAGAAACCACCGGGCGGATTTTGATTCATGGCGTCCAGGGGCAGATGCGACATTCAAGGCGCTGCCAGCAACGCCAACCCCGGACCAAATTCGAGAAGCGCTAAAGACCGTAGCGGATAGTTTTGTCGATACTTTTGGAGTCTTTGATGATGTTCAGGCGGCAGCTCACAAAGTCGCCACTGTGCTGGAGAATTATGCCAAGCAAAAAGGCAATGTCGTTTACAAGATCATGCATTCTCCCATCCTCAGCGCTGAGTATCTCAACACCAAACAATCGTCAACCCAACTGCCACAATCTTCTGGCACTACTCTCGGGGTGGCTGCTCAACTGCCAGACTTGTCGACGATCAATTTTATCTTTGAAACTTATCTGCTGAAAGATTCGCAGTTCACACTAAATGCCAGCACCACTCTCTTCAACTCACTGCCCGCGGGCAGCAAGATGGGCAATATACGGGACTTTCGTTTTGCCGGACAGACTGACATCCCTCTACCTGCAATCCCGAACCTCGGCAAACCGACACTTAGCCTGTCCGGACTCTTCCTGGCGCTTCTCGAAGAGCCGCTCGGTCAGCAGGTTCTGGTCAACGGGGTAGCTGAGAGCCGTAGGGGGAACATAGGTCTATTCCAGGCTAAGTTTTCGATGGGGGCGAAAAACGCTGGTGTCGCCTTTCCGATCTCAATCACAGCTTCAAACAGGACTGAGCTGATAAAGGAAACCGACGTGCGCGGAAGCATCGGTGTTACGTTTAATCTTGATGCTCTGTTTGCTAAACAATAGGTTTTTTCAACCATTCCTGTTGGGCGTGATTGAGGGTTATGGCTAGATCACGCCGCGCTCTTGTGTTTTGCCCTGCTTGCCCAACCCCTCCGGACAATGGCCAGCGTTGCATTTCAGCAATTATTTTCAATGGCTGCTTCAGACTTGCCCGGAAACATTGTGGGCAGTCGGCATCGTTCAGCGTGTTGAGCTACGCGCATGTGGTCCGCGGCTCCGGTTCGAAAAAGGCATGAGCCGATCGTCTGAGGGAGCGCCAGCTGCCCTGACCGTTTCCCTGGCTGTATAATCGAGCGTTCGGTTACTCTCTTTTTGAGGCTTTGAGCAATGGCAATATCAGGAATCGCGGCTATACCCGCGTTGAAAGAAGTTTATACGCAGCTCAAAACGCGCATGGACAAAGCGGTGGAAGACTTTCGCGCCAATCTGGCTTCTGCGCGCACGGGGCGCGCGACCGTGAACATGCTGGACCCGGTCCGCGTGCCTTATTACGGATCTGAGATGCCGCTCAACCAAGTGGCCACGGTGCATTCGCCGGAATCGCAGTTGCTCACGGTGCAGCCGTACGATCCGGGCATCATTGCCGATATTGAGAAGGCCATTCGTTCCGCCGGGCTGGGGCTGAATCCGCAGAATGACGGCAAGCTGATTCGTATTCCTGTGCCGCCGCTCACGGAAGAGCGCCGCAAAGACATGGTCAAGCATCTGCACAAAATTCTGGAAGACCATCGCACCGCGGTTCGTAACATCCGCCGCGACGGCAATGACGCCATCAAGAAGACCATGAAAGACAAGAAGATCTCAGAAGATGAAGAGAAGAAGGCGCTGGATGAGGTCCAGAAGCTAACGGATGCCGAGATCAAGAAGATGGAAGAGATGGCTGCCGCCAAGGAAAAGGAATTGATGACGGTCTAGATCTGTTTTCTAAGACTAAAGGCCCGGCATGCCGGGCCTTTTCTTTTTGTTAGCGAACTCAGCCCATGACCTAGTGCGGCAGCTTTTTCCAGTCGTCCAGAATCTCCGGTTTTCCGTCGCGGACAACCGTGGTATAGATCTGGTCAAAACCCTTGTGGCGCGTTGGACTGTATTTCAGCGTCAACTTCGGCCCCAGTCCTACATCTTTACTCTGAATCGATTCCAGAGAAGTAATCAGTTTCTCCCGAGTCAGGTCCTTACCTGCGCGCTTCAGGCCTTCCACCAGAACCATGGCATCCACAAAGCCTTCCAGACTCACGAAGCTGGGTTGCTCATTGGGATAATACGTTTTCAACGATTCGCGATAGAGCGCAACGGTCGGAAAGTCGGTGCGCGTATAAGGCGGTACCACCTGCGTGATCACAGTGCCTTCAGCATCTTTACCGGCTTCGGTGATAAATTTCTCCGTCCCTACAAATGAGACGGTGAGAAAGATGGGATGCCATCCGGTGGCGTGGGCTTTCTTGACGATTTCGGCCACGGGGGCATACGGGCCCACAATCAATACTGCGCCGGGGTTCATCGGCCGGACAGCGTTCAGGCCTTTTTCCACATCGAGCGTGTTGCGCGGGAACGTGCCCATACCTACAGGGGCGGCATTATGTTTCTTCAGCGCAAGTTGCAGGCCACTGAGCACGGCCTGTCCGAAAGCGTCATCCTGATAGATCACGCCAATTTTATGGATTCCCAGAACATTCCAGAGATTGTCCACTTGTTCACGCGTCTCATCGTAATAAGACGCTCGAACATTCATCACATAGTGCTTCAATGGCGTGTAAAGCATTTCCGCGCCGGTGAAGAGCCCGACTACGGGTATTTTGTTTGCTTCGGCCAGGGGAACGTACTTGGCGGCGGTCGGAGTGCCGACAAAAAATCCCGCGCTGAAAATGCCTTCTTTCTGCAACCGCTTGAAGCAGTTTTCAGCGTTAGCCGGTTCGTAGCCATCGTCGAAGGCAAGCAACTGGATCTTGCGGCCAAACACTCCGCCTTCAGAATTCACGTGGTTGAGATAGCTTGTCGCGCCGACAATGGTCTGCAACCCCAGGAACCTGGCGGGGCCATCCAGGGCGGAGCAAGAACCAATCAGGATTTGATTGTCACTGATGCCCGGCGTTTTCTGTGCCTGAGCGGTGGGCATAAAGGCCATGGCCACTGCAGCAAACACTGCCAGTTTGCGCAAATGCGTTTTCATACAGCACCTTTTTCTGCGTGGCATGCCAGGGACATCATGTCCCGGGCAAAACCCGCTTGGACCGCCGGTAAGGACATAAACTGGCGGCACTCATCCCCGATGACCGCGCTCGGCGCGGTCACCCAATAGTACCTCTTGTACTAGCGGTTCGAGGCGGTTTGTACAGGCGCTGGACTTGACTGCGCAGATTCATGCTGGACAGGCGTCACTTTCGGCTTGAGAGCAGCATGGCTTGCTGGGCTGGGCTTGCTTGCTGCAACCTGTTTGGTTGCTTTAGGCGCTGGTTTTGATTTTTTCGTGACGACTGGATTGTCGTCGAAATGGTCGGGGCTGACTTCTTGCTGCGCCGACATTGAGATGGATAAAAGGATCACGGCCGAAAACAGCAGGCCGATCCCTGGTATTGATCGTTTTGCGAATTTCATATTTTTCTTCTCCGTCTAACTGGGTAAATCGTTGTGGACACAGTCTCGTCCAAAGGGGAGATTTCCTAAAGATCACGAAGGTAATTCGAACTGGGATTTGATATAGAGGAAAGAAACTAAAGTAATCAAGGATGAAGGTGGTCTTCGGCGGACCTTAATAAGAAAGCACCTGTGCCCGTAAATGCTGTAATGGGAGCCCTGTCCAACTCTATAATGTCCTTATGAAGAAGGTCGTCCATTCCGTTTGCTCGCATGATTGTCCTGATGCCTGCGGAATTCTGGTGACAGTGGAGGACGGCCGGGCCACGCGTGTGCAGGGCGATCCGGCGCATCCGGTAACCCGCGGCTTTCTGTGCGCCAAGGTAACCAAATATCTTGATCGCGTGTACTCGCCGGATCGCGTGATGCATCCCATGCGGCGCACGGCCCCTAAAGGACAGGGCAAAGGCGACGCGAGCGACTTCGCAAGAATCTCATGGGACGAAGCTCTGGATGAAATCAGCTCTCGCTTCACGAAGATTTCCGATGAGTTCGGTCCCGAGGCAATTCTTCCTTATTCCTACGCCGGAAACATGGGTGTGCTGAGCTATTCGGGAATGGCGCATCGATTCTTCCATCGCCTGGGCGCCTCGCAACTGGATCGCACGATCTGCGCGTCTGCTGGCGGCGCCGGCATGCTGACGGTGGTTGGCCGCAATGTTGGGATGGAACCGCAACAATTTCGCGATTCCAAATACATCATTGCCTGGGGCGCGAACATTCATGCCACCAACGTGCATCTGTGGCCGTTCATTACCGAGGCGCGACGCAACGGCGCCAAGCTGGTGGTGATCGATCCCTATAAAACGCGCACTGCGAAGAGCGCTGACTGGTATCTACCTATCAATCCCGGGACGGACGTTGCGCTGGCGCTGGCGATGATGAATGTAATCATCACGGAAAATCTTTACAGCGCGGATTACGTCAGCAAGTACACACTGGGATTTGAGCAACTACGGCAGCGGGTGCAGGAATATCCACCGGATCGGGTTGCAGCGTGGACGGGGATCAGCGCTGAAGACATCCGCAAACTTGCGCGGGAGTATGCCACGGTACGGCCGGCGGCGATCCGCGTGAACTACGGTGTGCAGCGCTCGCAAAATGGCGGCTCAGCGATGCGAGCGATTGCCATGCTGCCCTGCATTACCGGTTCATGGGCGGAAGCCGGCGGCGGGTTGCAACTTTCCACCAGTGGCTCCTTTTATCTGAACATGCACGCGTTGGACCGTCCGGATCTGATGCAGAAGAGCCCGCTGGGACGCGCGGCGCGCGTGGTCAACATGTCAGAACTGGGGAAGGCGTTGAACACGTTAAGCGATCCACCGATAAAAGCGGTTTTTGTTTACAACTCCAATCCGGCCGTCGTGGCACCGAACCACAATGACGTAGTGCGCGGATTCATGAGGAAAGACCTGTTTACGGTGGTCCACGAGCAGTTTTTCACTGACACCACCACATACGCCGACATTGTTTTGCCGGCGACCACATTCCTGGAGCATAAAGACCTGAACAAAGCCTACGGCCACACGTACTTACAGATATCGAACCAGGCGATTGAGCCGCTGGGCGAGAGCAGGTCAAACACTGATATGTTTCGCGATCTGGCACAGCGCATGGGCTTTACCGATGACTGCTTCCAGCAAAGCACCGATGATGTGATCGACGCTACGCTCACAAAAGCCGCGAATCAGCAGATGCCCAATGGCTGGGAAAAATGGATGGAAGGCATCACGCGGGAGCGGCTGGAAAAAGAAGGGCACGTGCGGCTGAACCTGGGCGAAGGACCATTTTTGCCATTCGCGAAAGGTGGGTTCGCCACGGCCAGCGGCAAGGCAGAACTGTATAGTGACGCCCTGGCGGCGCAGGGGATGGATCCGGTGGTTTCATTTGTTCCTGCTGAAGAGTCGCGCTTGTCAGAGGGGGCAAAGAAATTTCCGTTGGAACTGCTTTCGCGCAAAGCTGATAACTTTCTCAACAGCTCGTTTACCAACATTCCTTCCGTACAGAAGATGGAGCAGCCGGAGTTGCTGGAAATCAGTACCGCAGACGCCCGACGCCGGAATATCCATGAAGGCGATTGGGTGCGGGTCTTTAACAACCGCGGCGAAGTACGGCTGCGCGCTCATGTGAACGGCGCGGTCCAGCCCGGCGTGGTTGCGGCGCGGCTGAATGCGGCGCGGTTTGCTCCGGACGGCAACAGCATCAACGTGCTGACCTCAGAAACACTGACTGACATTGGCGGCGGAGCGACATTTTATTCCTGCCTGGTAGAAGTTGAAGCTGGCCAGGAGCCGGAACGGAACGGAAATGCCGCGTCGAAATTCTAAGCACGGTTCTCTCTGGGCTAAGCGGGCCGCAAAAACGCTCTCACCTAACTGATCATTGATGCTGCTAAAAAAGCACTCCTTCTAAAAAATCTTGCAAGTTCCGCAATCTGGTGCGTTCCACTTACCGGGGAGTAGACCGCCCAAAACATGCCGGGGTGAACCCTGGAAAACACAAACTCCAGAAAACTGCAGTCGGTTTGGAAGATTTTAGGGTGAGGGACATGTCCAAGTGGCACTTCAGCGATAACTCCCGTATAATCTGGGTTTTCCCACCTTGCTCTGAGGGTAGTCATATAGCTTCGTCGTTAATTCAGGAAACCAGTCCTAAGCATGTCGCACGGATCGGGCCCTTGGCGCTGATCCTTGGCCTGTTGCTCCTTGGACTGGTTCCAAAGGGCTTTGCCGCGCCGCAAGCGGGTCAACTCATTCAAGAAATTGACATCACCGGCAACCGGCGCATTCCTACCGAAACCGTCAAATCTCGTATTTACTCCCGCAGTGGCGACGTTTATGACGAAGCCGCCCTGCAACGCGATCTGCGGTCGGTGTGGAATAGCGGGTATTTTGAAGATGTCCGGATGGAGCGCGAACAGTCACCCAAGGGCTGGATAATCCATATCTACGTGCGGGAAAAGCCGACGATCCGGACCATCGAGTACCACGGCCTGAATTCGGTCTCGCAAAGCGATGTGCTGGAGCGCTACAAAAAGGTCAAAGTTCCACTGACGGTGGACAGTCCGTACGACCCAACCAAGGTCATCAAGGCCAAAGTTGTGCTCCAGCAATTGCTGGCCGAGCACGGACGCCAGTTTGCTACGGTGAACATACAAGTCCAGCAGGTTCCCCCAGCCTCAGTCTCTGTGACGTTCAACGTGAAAGAAGGACCCAAGGTCAAGGTCGGCAAGATCAAGTTCGTCGGCAACAAACACGTGAAGAGCCGTACGCTGCGGACCGCCATGAAGAATCTGAAACCGCTCGGTGTGCCCCGGTCCATTTTTCTGGAAAACGTTTTTGCCCGGACGTTTGACGCTTCCAAGCTAGAAGAAGACGCGGAGCGCGTCCGCGAAGCCCTCCAGACCTATGGCTACTTCCAGGCCGTGGTGGACGATCCCAAGATACAACTGCGGGACACCTCGTCGAAGTTTCACCTTCCTTTAATCCAAAAAGGCCAAGGCAAGGTGATGGACATCACCGTGCCAATCGAAGAAGGCGACAAGTACAAGCTCAAAGCGATCAATTTCACAAACAATAAAGCCATTCTCAACAAACAGTTGCTGCGCAGCGTTTTTCCACTCAAGGACGGAGACACTTTTAACAAGCAGTTGGTGGGCAAAGGGCTTGATAACCTGCGCAAGGCCTATGGCGAACTCGGTTATATCGACTTTACGCCAGTGCCCACGACAGAAATCGACGACCAAAAGAAACTGATTACGCTGAACATTGAGATGGAAGAGGGCAAGCCGTATTTTGTCCGCCGCATTGAATTTCAGGGCAACACAACAACGCGCGATCGCGTTATTCGTCGTGAGCTGCTGGTGCAGGAAGGGCAGGTCTTCAACAGCCGCATGTGGGACATCAGCATCCTTCGCCTGAACCAATTGAACTATTTTGACGCACTCAAGCCGGAAGACGACACGGAACGCAAACTTGATACCAAGAATGGCACAGTCGATCTGACGGTAAAGGTTAAAGAGAAGGGCAAGAACAGCATTGGCCTGACGGGCGGCGTGAGCGGACTGGAAGGTTCGTTCATTGGCCTGAATTATGAGACCAACAACTTCCTTGGCCTGGGGGAGACGCTTCAGGTACAGGGCAACGTGGGCAGTCTGTCGCGCGTGCTGCTGTTCGGCTTCACTGAACCTTATATGTTTGACCGGCCCCTGACGATGGGATTCACGGTGTACAGCCGCAGGTTCGATTTCAACCAGGCGCGCCAGGCATCCATCAATGCGGGCCAGAACCTGAACCTGCCGCAGTCAGTGCTCAACCAGTTATTGAATTACAACCAGTCCAGCACGGGATTCACCGCTTCATCGAGCTACTTGCTGGGGCATTCCTTCAAGCGCGTGGGCCTTACATACACTCTGGATAACACGACAATTAACACGTTCAGCGATGCTTCGCGCAATTTGTTCCAGACGCTGAATTTCCGCAGCATCTCCGGACCCGACGCGCTAAAGGGCATTGTTACCAGTTCGGTGACACCTTCCTTTGGCTTCAGCACGATTGACAGTCCGGTCCGCCCCCACCGCGGTAAGAGCCTGTTTATCTCTAATGAAATTGCCGGTTTGGGCGGCAACGTTAAGTTCTACCGGCCACTGGTCGCGTTCACAGAGTGGAAGCCGCTCTATCACCAGAATACTCTGGGCATTCGGCTCCAGGGCAGTTTCATTAATGGCTTTGGCGGATCTGAGGCGCCTCCCTACCAGCGCTTCTACATGGGCGGAGAAAGCGACTTGCGCGGTTTTGACGTTCGCACGGTTTCGCCTTACGTCTTCGTGAGCACGGTGCAGAATTTCCAGCTGACGAATCCTGACGGCAGCCCGGTACCAGTTGATCCCACAAACCCGCGGCGCGGAAACGTGACCGTGCCCTTGCCGGTCAATAACATTACCTTGCCCGGCGGCGATACCCAGTTTATAGCCAATGTTGAGTACCGCATCCACGTGATTGGGCCGATTACGCTGGCGCCTTTTGCCGATTTTGGCATGGACATGGTCACGCGGCCTTCGCAGCTGAAAGTAAGCAGCGATTCGCTCACTCAGCTGAACAGCACTGTCTTTGGCTGCCCCGCAATCGTCAATTTCCAGTGCTCCGGTGGGCAGCCATTTCCCTTCAGCGGTGACCTGAAGCCGGTTGCCGGCACCAACTATGTCCCTCGGATGTCCACGGGGCTGGAGCTACAGGTGCTGCTGCCGATTGTCCAGCAGCCGTTCCGAATTTACTACGCGTTGAACCCGCTCACCCTGAATACGATTGTGCGGTCACCCAGCCCGATCAGCCGCAGCATGTTTCCGGTGGGTTCGGTGGGCGATTTTACATTTCAATCCGCGATCTCTGCTTTGGCCCCAGATTTTCGCCTGCAGGAACCGCGTAAGACGTTTCGATTCACCATCAGCACCACTTTCTGAGGAAAGCATTGTTTGACGCTGGCGGAGGCGACAACCTATAATTCACGTACCCGTTCCCACCGCAGATTTCACGCATTCATTGAGCAGTCTCGTGACGTGTATTGCGAAGAATAGTTACCTGAGAACACTAAGGAGTCCAATATTCCATGGCAAGATACATCAATACCCGCGTCCTAAGTCTGGCACTGATCCTGCTCCTGGGCATTTCTGCCGCTCGCGCGCAGGTGCCCGTTGCCGGGGCGCCCACCGGCAATAAAGTAGGCATTGTCAGCATTCAGGACGCTATTGCAAGCACCAATGAAGGCAAGAAGGAACTAGATGCCTTGCAACAAAAGTTCGCTCCCCGACAGACAGCCTTGCAGACCCAGAATGACGAACTGGAAAACCTGAAGAAGCAACTCCAGGCCCAGAGCGACAAGCTGAGCGATGAAGAGCGCAACAGCCGGGTCCGGTCCGCCACGGAGAAGCAGAAGAGCCTGCAGAGAAGCGCTGAAGACTTCCAGAATGAAGTGCAGACAGCAGAACAGGAAATCCTGAACCGGCTGGGCAAGAAGATGCTGGATGTGATGGAAAAATACGCCAAAGAGAATGGTTATGCAGTGGTGTTGGACGTCTCCAACCCGCAAACTCCAGTGCTCTACGCAAATCCAGGAACGAATATCACCAAGAACCTGATTGACGCTTACAACGTGGAATCGCCGGCTGCGGCCGCGGCACCGAAACCGGCGGGAAGCAATGCTGCACGTCCAGCGGGCGCGGCTGCCTCCAGGCCTCCGGCATCAAGTGCAGCAACACCGAAAAAGCCGTAAGCTTTCGGCGTCTTCAAGCAACCGGACGCCGCAACTGAACCCAAGGAGCATGCAACCCATGAGCATCACACAATTCAAAAATCTGGCACTGGGCCTCGGTCTAAGCACGCTCTTAGGCACGTTTGCTTTTGCGCAAGGCGCAGCAGCTCCAGCGCCCGGCGCCGCCGCAGCGACAGGAGCGGTGCCCACTAAGATTGGCGTGGTCAACATTCAGCAAGCCATCCAGGAATGCGCCGAAGGCAAGAAGGAAATTGACGCGTTACAGACGAGATTCGCTCCCAAGCAGGTCGAACTCAAGGGCCTGAATGATGACGTCGAAAACCTGAAAAAGCAATACCAGGCGCAAGCTGAAAAGCTCAGCGACGAAGAAAAGGGCCGGCAGGCCAAGGCCATCGATACCAAGCAGAAGTCCCTGCAGCGCAACTATGAAGACGCACAAGCGGAATTCCAACAGGCTGAACAGGATGTAATCAATCGCATCGGAGCAAAAATGGTAGGCGTATTGGAGAAGTATGCCAGTGCCAACGGCTTTGCGGTGGTGCTGGACGTTTCCAACCCGCAAACATCGCCCGTTCTCTGGGCCACACAGGGAACAGTCATCACCAAGGAACTGGTGGATGCCTACGATAAAGCGAACCCAGCCGGCGCGCCTGCTCCCGCAGCCAAGCCAGCCGGTGCCACACGTCCAGCCACACCGCCCGCTCGCCCGGCTGCGACGCCTGCTCGTCCGGCAGCTTCGCCGACACCGAAGAAACCATAATTGTTCCTGAGAATCACATGGGCCGCCTGCGCAGGCGGCCTTTTTATTTTTGCTCGTAGCAGAACTTCGCCGGCGCTCTCCGGTGTCAAATTCCTTCCATGGAGGTGAGAAGAATGTTCGGAGACACGCTGCTTGAATCATCATCCGCGCCACGCAAAGGAAAGCGCTGGCCCATGGCAACTGCTTTCACTGCGGAAGCCATCATCGGAGGCTTACTGGTAGTAGTTCCACTGCTTTCTACCGGAGTGATACCGATGTCAGCGGCACCCCGGCCCCCAATCATCCTGCATCCAGTCCCAATTGAACCGATCAAGCCGGTGCCTGCTGCTTCCGATTTATCGCACGGAACCGCGAACTCGGAGCCGAGATCAACTGCGGTGGTGTCGCTCGGCAACAATAATCCTTCAATCATTTGGGGCCACACAATTCGGGCAACTGAAGGTGGGCCCGAAATCACACCCCCGGGACCAATTGGCCCGCGCAACCTGCCTAAAGGCATTGGTGATGGTCTGGGCACCTCGAACGTAAAATTCGCTGGCCCAAGGCGCATCATTTCGCGATTGACTGAGGCGCAACTTGTAAATCGAGTGGAACCGGTTTATCCGCATATCGCAGCTGTGACCGGCATCCAAGGGCAGGTAAAACTGCATGCCATCATCGCCCGCGACGGAAGCATTCAGAGCTTGAACGCAATCACCGGACATCCTCTACTGGTGCGCGCTGCTGTTGAAGCGGTGGAACAGTGGCGATATCGGCCGTACGTCTTGAATGGAGAAGCTGTTGAAGTGGAAACGTTCATTACAGTCAACTTCAGGAAAGACGCGCACTGACGGAATGCACTGATCGGAGGAAAGTCATCTGTGGAAAACTCTGTGCATATTTGTTGGGTCCTGCGGAGTAGCACGATGATTTTTCAATAACTTAAACGCTTTGCCCCACTAGCGCTGCACTTTATAAAAGCCTTATTTTCAACCGGTTAGATAGGCGCGGAGCCGAGCGAATGGCATTGCACCATAATGGGTACAGACTTTGGTCGAAGAAGAACAGATTTGCACATTTAGCCCTCGCAACTTTTCTGTACCTGGATGCATCACGCATGGTCGCCAACTTTGAGCACGGCAAGGAAAGCTTCCTGAGGGATGTCGACTTTGCCGATGCGCTTCATCCGCTTCTTTCCTTCTTTTTGCTTCTCCAGCAGCTTGCGTTTTCGAGAGATATCGCCGCCGTAACACTTGGCCAGCACGTTTTTGCGGATGGCCACTACGGTCTCACGGGCAATGATCTTTGCGCCGATAGAAGCCTGAATGGCGACTTCAAACATCTGCCGCGGAATAAGTTCCCGCATCTTTGACACAAGAGCGCGCCCACGATCATAGGCGAAGTCGCGATGCACGATGATCGAGAGTGCATCCACCGGATCACCGGCAACCAGAATATCGAGCTTGACCATGGGCGATTCCCAGCTTCCGGCAAGATGGTAATCGAGCGACGCGTACCCGCGCGAGATGGTCTTCAGCCGATCATAGAAATCCAGCACGATTTCATTTAGCGGGAGCTCATAGCTCAGCATGACGCGGTTAGCGCTCACGTATTCAAAACCTTTTTGCTTCCCGCGCTTGTCTTCCACCAGTTTAAGGATGCCGCCTACGTATTCTTCATTAGTCAGGATCGTAGCCAGAATCACCGGCTCTTCAATCTTTGCGATCTCACTCTGGTTGGGCCAGCGTGAAGGGTTATCGACTTGAATTTTCTCGCCGTCAGTCTTGGTGATGTCATAGCGCACACCGGGCGCGGTGGTAATCAACTCCAGGCCAAATTCGCGCTCCAGACGTTCCTGAATAATTTCCATGTGCAGCAGGCCGAGAAAGCCGCAGCGGAAACCGAAACCAAGCGCGGCGGAACTTTCAGGCTCGAAGAAGAAGGAGGAGTCGTTGAGCCGCAGCTTTTCCAGTGCCTCACGGAGCGCGGTGTGTTCATGCGCGTCGACGGTGTAGAGTCCGGCAAAGACCATGGGCTTGAGTTCTTCAAAGCCGGGAAGCGGCTCAATGGCGGGACGCGCATCGTCAGTGATGGTGTCGCCAATCTTGGTGTCAGAAACCGTTTTGTTGTTGGCGACCATGAATCCAACTTCGCCGGCAACCAGTTCGTCGATCTCTACGGGCTTGGGAGTGAGCACGCCGAGAGTTTCGACGTCGAGCGTTTTGCCGTTCCACCAGAGCCGCACCTTCATGCCCTTGCGCAGAGTTCCCTGGAAGAGCCGGGCGAGCACGATGACGCCACGATAAGGATCGAACCAGGAATCGAAGATCAGCGCCTGTAAAGGATTGTTGGGGTCTCCCTTTGGCGGAGGCAGGCGCTTGACGATGGCTTCCAGCAGTTCCGGCACGCCGAGCCCGCTCTTGGCGCTTACCAGCATGGCGTCTTTTGTGTCCAGCCCAACGGTCTGCTCAATCATTTCTTTTGCGCGTGGAATATCAGCGCTGGGCAGGTCGATCTTGTTGATGACAGGAATAATTTCCAGCCCGTGATTGATAGCCAGGTAGGCATTGGCCAGGGTCTGGGCTTCCACGCCCTGGGAAGCGTCGACGATGAGCAGCGCGCCTTCGCAGGAAGCCAGCGAACGCGAGACTTCATAAGAAAAATCAACGTGGCCGGGCGTGTCGATAAGGTTGAGCTGGTACTCCTGCCCGTCTTTGGCCGTGTACTTCATGCGTACGGCATGTGCCTTAATGGTAATTCCGCGCTCACGCTCCAGGTCCATGGCATCGAGCACCTGCTCCTGCATCTCGCGCAGGGCGAGCGATCCCGTCAGCTCCAGGAGCCGGTCGGAAAGCGTGGATTTGCCGTGATCGATGTGAGCGATGATGGCAAAATTGCGGATGTGTGCGCGGTCCATGAGGATGGGCTAACAATTCATTTTAGCATCTGGCAATCAGCAAATAGCATTCAGGAATCAGCATTCAGCAATCAGCATTCAGTAATCAGCTCTGAAGCAGTCAGGTCCCAGGCGAAATCAGCAGTGAGAGAAAGATGACCCTAAAAAGCACCAGACCGTTTCAATGACATTGCCATCAGGACATTTCCCGGTTAGCTGATGATCGCTTTAGGTTCCAGGTATTCCTGCAGCCCAAAGATCCCGCCTTCTCGCCCAATTCCCGATTGTTTAAACCCGCCGAAGGGAGCAAACGGATCGTGGCCTATTGTATTGATCAGGACCCGGCCGGCGGCAAGTTTGCGTGCCACGCCGTTTGCCCTTTCGGCGTTCGCCGAGCTTACGTAAGCGATAAGCCCGAATTCCGTGGCATTGGCCATCTCAATGGCTTCGGCTTCCGTCTTGTATGTCAGTATCGACAAGACGGGTCCGAAGATTTCTTCCTTCGCGATGCGCATATCGCGGGTCACATTGGCGAACACGGTCGGCTTCACGAAATTCCCGCTCTCAAGTCCGGAAGGATGACCTTCGCCGCCGATAACGAGCTCCGCACCTTCCTCGATGCCTGATTTGATGTAGTCCTGAACGCGCTTGTACTGTTTTACGCTTGCCAATGGGCCGAGGGTAACATCCTGGTTCCTGGGATCGCCCATTTTAATTTTTTCGACGGCCGCTTTGGTCAATCTCTTCACTTCGTCCAGCCGGTCTTCCGGCACGATCAGGCGCGAAGCCGCGATGCAGGCTTGACCGTTGTTCAGGTAACAGGCTGCGACAGCCATCGGAATGGCAGTGGAGAAATCGGCGTCGTCCAGAATGATGTTCGGCGACTTGCCGCCGAGTTCCAGCGTCAAGCGCTTCATCGTGTCCAGGGAGTTCTTCGCGACCAGTTTTCCGATCTGCGTCGAACCGGTGAACGCGATCTTTTGAATGTCGGGACTTTTCGTCAGCTCCGTCCCGACGACCTCACCGAGGCCGGTCACGAAATTGATAACGCCAGGAGGCAAACCGGCTTCATGAAAAGCGTCCATCAACACTTCCGTTTGCATCGCGCTCATCTCGCTGGGCTTGATAACGACCGTGCATCCCGCAGCGATTGCCGGAGCCACCTTGATCGCGATCGAACCGGCGCTCGAATTCCAAGGCGTAAATATGCCCACCACGCCCGCCGGTTCCATGACGACTTTGGAAGTCCCGACAGTTCTTGCCAGATCGAAGTCCTTGAGAACTTCTTTGAAGTGCAGGAAAATGTTCGCCGCGAGGTTGTTCGAGCCCTTCGCGCGGTCTTGCGGAGCGCCGTATTCCAGAACCGTCGCGTCAACGAGTTGATCCATTCGCTTGGCAACGGCATCATGCAACCGCTGCAAGCAGTCCATGCGGTATTCCTTGCCGCTTTGCGAAAAGGTATTGAACGCCTCCTTGGCCGCGGCGATGGCCTGTTGGGTGTCGATCTCATCCGCCATGGTGACCTTGCCGATAACCGTGTTGTTGGTCGGGTTCACTAGGTCAACGACCTGGGTTCCATGGGGTGTGACGAACTTGCCGTTGATGTAGGCGCGATCAAAGGCTCTTACCAGAGCTGCGGTTTCGTTTTCGTTCATTTGCGTTTACCCTTATGACATTCAGCAATCTTTGCCCAACTTCGCCGAGTCTCTCTGGACCCGGCTACAATTTCATTCTGGCCGAATAACGCACGGGAGTAACCAGCAAAAAACGCCACTCTTCTTGCAAAATATGCCAAACGGAGCGATATGCTCATTCGCCGTTGAGGTAGTTCCACCGGACAACCCACATACTAACGACAGTCAAAATCCGGGCTCTTGCCGATCAGTCCACTGAATGATAAAGGACGTTATCGATCATACCCGGCGAATTTGAGCTTGCTGGCATGCTTTTTCATCAGCTTCTTGAAGCTTCGGAGCGCCACAATCTCCCGGAGCGCCATATGCACAGCATCTGTACGGGACTTGGCACCGAGGACTCTTGCAGCTTCACCAACTAACCGGCTATTAATCCGGACCACCGTTCTGGTTCGAGTCATTAGATTCACTCGTATCATCTTATACGCGCTTGCATGAGTCCACGCCTGCATTTATGCTGCATGGTTCTTGAACCACTGGAGGCTTCTTCCATGCGCCGTTTACTCTTCGCTTTGATCGTCGTTAGCTGTGCCACATGTCTGGCCCAGCCGCAACCGCAGCCAACGACCAAAGACTTCATCCGTGTAGAGTCGCTGGTGATTGCGCTGGAGCATGTGCGCGTGATTGATGGAACGGGCGCGGCGGCAAAGACCGACCAGACGATCGTCATTTCCGGCGGGAAGATCACGGCCATGGGCAATGCGGGAGTAGTACCGGTCCCGGCCGATGCGAACCGCATCGACATGACGGGCTACTCCGCGCTGCCCGGGCTGGTGGGCATGCACGACCATCTTTTTTATCCCAGCGGCGGCGGGCTCTACCATGACATGCCGTTCAGCTTTCCGCGGCTCTACCTGGCGCTGGGTGTGACCACGATCCGCACGACCGGCAGCATGGAGCCTTATGCCGACCTGGAAATCAAGAAAGCCGTGGACACGGGCAAAATGCCCGGTCCAAAGATCAACGCCACCGGTCCATACATGGAAGGCGAAGGCATTCCCTTGTTGCAACTGCATCAGCTTACCGGACCCGATGACGCCAGCCGTACGGTCGAATATTGGGTGGCCGAGGGCGCGCGCTCGTTTAAGGTTTACAACTACCTCACGCGCGCGGAACTGAAAGCGGTGATCGATACGGCGCACAAGCACGGCATCAAGGTGACAGGGCATCTTTGCTCCATCGGATTCCGCGAGGCCGCGGAGCTTGGCATTGACGATCTGGAGCACGGGCTCACAGTGGATACGGAGTTTCACCCAGAGAAGAAGCCTGATGTGTGTCCTAACTCGAACCAGGCAGCAGCAGCTGCAGCCAAGCTGGAGGTTACGAGCGAGCCGATTCAAACTACCATCAAGACACTTATCGCGAAACATGTGGCCGTGACTTCAACTCTGCCGGTGTTTGAGCAGTTTGTTCCGTCACGCCCGGACGTGCCGCAAAAAGTTCTTGATCTGCTGAGCGACGATGCGCGCAAGGCATACCAGGCGAACCGCACACGCATCGC
>Ga0137403_10002109_pt1 | contig 24500 bp, 24 predicted proteins | sample CZOMad2_1_16fung_FD_122057 | JGI IMG/M metagenome (GOLD analysis project Ga0137403, IMG submission 122057) | Vadose zone soil fungal communities from Angelo Coast Range Reserve, California, USA - CZOMad2_1_16fungal (Hybrid Assembly) | ecosystem: Environmental > Terrestrial > Soil > Vadose zone...
GTATTTCTCGTATCGCTGGCACCCGTACGCGATCGACCCCGCGGTAGACTACTCGGCCGAGCCCACCACGCTCGTCGAGTTCACTCTCCAGGACACAGAGGGCGGCACCGCCCTCACGATTGTCGAGTCCGGGTTTGATCGGATCCCGCTCGCCCGCCGGGCCGAGGCGTTCCGCATGGACGACCAGGGGTGGGCCGGGCAGATCAAGAACCTCGCGCGGTATGTCTCGTAGCCGCGGCGCGGCGGCTGTGAATGTGACCGAAGCCGTGCCGGTGTTCGCCGCCCTGGGAGACGCAACACGGCTCAGCCTCCTGCGGCGCCTGTCCGTCGACGGGCCGGTCTCGATTACGCGTCTCACCGAGGGCACCGGGGTGACGCGCCAAGCGATCACGCGGCACCTCCACGCCCTCGGTGATGCTGGTCTGGTGCGCAATGCCCGCCGCGGGCGCGAGCGGGTCTGGGAACTGGACCTGAAGCGCCTGGAAAAGGCAAAACGGTACCTCGATCAAATTGCCGCTCAGTGGGACGCGGCGGCCGACCGCTTGAAGGCGTTCGTCGAGGACCGCCATGACGCGCGATAGGACAACCGCGACGGCAGCCGCGCTGACGGCGACGCTCGGGCTCGCCGCCGCATCCTGGGTCGTCGCGGTCCGGCAGATGAACGGGATGGACATGGGCGTTGCGACCCGGCTCGGCTCGTTCGCGTCCTTTGTCGCCCTGTGGGTGCCGATGATGGCGGCGATGATGCTGCCGGGCGCGGCCCCGGCAGTCTTGAGACGCGCTCATGCCAGCGGTCGTGTGCCCGCCGTGCTGCTATTCGTCGGGTCGTACCTCGCCGTCTGGACACTCGTCGGCGTCGCGGTGTATACGTTGTATCGGCCGCACGGGTCGTTCGCCGCCGGCGCGATTGCGATCGCGGCAGGTGTCTACGAGTTCACGCCGCTCAAGCAAGTCTTCCGCCGGCGCTGCTGCGAGAACGTCCGCTCTGGATTCGAGTTCGGGCTATACTGCGTGGGCTCGGGCATCGGACTAATGCTGATGCAGGTGGCGCTGGGCGTCATGAGCGTCACGTGGATGTCCGTGATCGCCGTCCTCGTCCTTGCCCAGAAGCTCCTGGCCGCGAGAGCCGCCATCGATGTGCCGCTGGCGCTGGCGATCGTCGGACTTGGAATCCTGATCGTCATCGCGCCCTCGTCGGTTCCCGAACTCACGCCACCGATGTGAGACGTCATCGGTGGCTCTCGCCCAAACTCCAGCCGATCCGTCGACTACATTGCCTATCGCCGTTGCGGTCTTGGCGCGGTTCTCTGGCCTCGCCCGGGTCGTCCATCGGCTGGGCGGACTTTACGGGGATCCGATTCCTTGCCAAGTGATTGAGGTGAGGAGAACAGCAGCAGCCTTCTGGATCCTGGTTGCTGCGGAAGCGTCGGATTGTCCTCGGGGCGGGAGTGCTGGCGGGCCCGGGGCGCCCGGTTGCGATAGGCATCGAGTGCTCGAAGGGAGCGCCGCTTCCTCGAGCTGCCAAGCCGGGAGGTTGGCTCGGCTGGCCTCGCCGGAGTCTTGGAGGCTCAACCAGGTCAAGCGCTCGACTCGTCCCACCTCTGTTGTGAGTTTCTCACGATAAGGGGCCCCGAAGGGCCCCTCAACCTCAACGCCGATCCCCAGGACAGCGCGTAGGTTCAACAACTTGTAGAATTCGGGTACCTTCTGAGTCGGCTTTGCAAGCAGGGGGTCACCGGTTCGATCCCGGTCCGCTCCACTAAGCCAAAGCCAATCCCCACAATCACTTCTCGTCCCTCCGCTAACTCCTTACTGCTAACCTATGGAGGAAAGGGGGCACGGAGCACGGAGGATGGGGTAGGGATGGTACCGAGGGATGCTGGTGGCCTTATGACGGGGAAAGCCCGCCACGCCTGCCGACGGCCCGTTAGACAAACCATCGCCTAGCGGGCCTTGCGTGTCCGGCATAGGCCAGGAGTACGGCGGGGAGGTCGCTAGGCTCCCTGAACTGCCCATCCCGGTCTCACGGATACGGGTTCGTTGGTGCGTTGTTCAGCTGAGTCGCTGCGTTGTTGAACACGTTGCCGATGCTGTTCCGCAGTACTAGCAGAATCGCGATCAGACCGACCGCGACCAGCGCGATGATCAGCGCGTACTCTACGAGCCCCTGACCGGACTCGTCACTCCAGAAATTCCGCCACAACGACCGCATGCATTCCTCCTAAGGCCACTCGGCCTGAAGCGCTTGGATCCAAGAATTGGAGCAGGGGGTTGGCCCAACGTACTGTTCGCGTTCAGAGCCTGTCTAGTCAGGAAATCCCCCGGGGCCATTGGTTGATCCGCCCCCAGGGCGCACCCGAGATCCACGCTAAACGCGCGCGAGCCACTGGCCGTCCAGTCACTGGCCGTCCAGTCACTGGCCTGGCCACGCAGGAGCGAACCGCCGCACTGGCAAGCGATTACGCTAGGGGGAGGCCCCCTTCGAGGGAAAGCGGCACGCCGGGGCTGCCCTAGTTCACAAACCTCAAGCCAGGCACCACTCAGATAAAGCGCGCCGCCGGAGCCCTCCGACGGGACCCACTCTCCCGACGCTAGTGGCCCAGTTTGAGCCGTGACCTTGAGAATGGGTTACGTCTGGACGGTTCAAGGTATCGTGGCGCTGATGGACCCAGCTGTAGCTCGGATCGAATAACAACAGGGCCGGGACTACTTCCCCGGCCCTTCTTTCCCTCGCTCTCGGTTTCGTGGGCCTTGTCGGGCTACTTCGGCACGCCAACGAAGAGAGCACCTGTCAACTTGCCGTCCTCACCCATGAGCGGAGCGTAGTTGGCCTGATACTCCCGGCCAAAGATATTCGCGTCCCCGGTGAAGGAGTGCTTGTCTGTGAGGGCTTTATAGGCTGGCGAGTCATGGGCGAGTTTCGTGTTGACAACAGACTTCCCGTCTTTGGAGAGGACGGTGCTCTCGGTGCGGACAAAATCCTTCCCGTCGTAAGAGAAAATCGTCGCGTCGAGCTTCCCTTTCGTGTCTGCCGGGGTGCCGCGAGTCTCCGCGAAAGCCAGGAGCGCACCCGAGAACGCCAAGACCAGAGCCACAGCGATTCCCCTGCTTACCCCACTGGAAACCCACTGCTGTACACGCATAGGTGCCTCCCGGCTGAGGAAACTTGCGGATACCCTACGGCTAGCAAGCGCAAGTTACCTGCTGGACCAGCGAGCACTAGACCCGCACTCCCGGAGGTGAATAGCCCGCCAGGTGGAGGGTAGGCAGACCCCGCCCCAAACTCCCGCTAACCTGTTACAGTCAAAACCGGACACTTACCCTCCCGACCTGAAATGGCGGGGTTTCGGCCCGGGCCACATATTAGGGCCCCCCGACAGGTGCTTCTCGGCAAGGGTGATGCGCGTCCTTCGACCCTCTACGGAGCAGCAAACCATTCTCCTCGCCGAGGAGAATGCCCCGCTGCGCGAGGTGCTGAGCGGACTACTCGCCGAGGCGGGTCATCGCGTGATCGCGGTGGGTGGGGCGCAGGCGCTCATCGAGCAGCTACGGGCCCCCATCCGTATTGACGTACTCATCACAGACACTCGAATCCGGGGCTTGCCCGGGTGGCAATGCATGCCCGCGTGGGAAGTCATACAAGAAGCTACCTGGCGGCGACCTGGGATTCCGGTGCTCCAGCTCATTGATAGTCGCGCCGATGCAATGCCGAGGTGTTCGGGCGGGGCGGGGCCTGTTAGGCTCTTGCAGAAGCCATTTTCGGTGACGGCGCTTCTGGAGGCGATAACGGCCCTGGTCCCGAAAGGGAGGGCGTCGTCTCCTGGCGAGCCCACAAACCCCGAGCCAGCTCCCGCCAGATAAGCGGGCCCCCGACCAGATGACCGGTGGGGGGCGTCTTCCAGCCGCGCAGCCACGGCGTTCGCGAGCGGGACCTGCTTTCGCTCGGTGACCCCACTTCCGCTGGCACGTGTGCCAACCGCCGATCAGAGGCGTCGCGGTGTAGCCACAAACGGGCTAGCTTCCGCTGGGGAAGGCGTGTCGCCGAATCTGTCACCGATTGACGCCGGCAGACCCCGGCAAGTGCGGCAGATCACAGTCTCCGTCCTCTGAAAACCGGCAACTTGCCGGAAGTCAGGAGCATGGCCCCGCAAGCAGGGGTCACCGGTTCGATCCCGGTCCGCTCCATTCGCATTTCGGGCGCGCAGCCCATTCGCTGACGCGCCGCACCCGTTCGCGGGGCCCGTCATCGGCCACTGAAGTCGCTCGCTCCCGGGCTCGCCCGGCAGCCCGCCCTCCTCAGGTCCGATCGCCGCCGCTCTCTGGCGGGCCCCCACTGCCAGCCGCCAATCATCGTGCGAGGGTGCCCTGCATCCGCACCCGCGACAACGGTATGCGGCATGGAGGTGAGCGATGTCTCGGCTCATTCTCGCATCGATGCGACTGCCGGTCACCGTCCGGCAGACGCCCGAGGGCCCCCGGGTCAGCGAAAGCGTCGGCGGTGTCGCGACCGGGCTCCGCGCGATCCAAATCAAGGGCTGCGGCCCCTGGGTCGGCTGGGCCGGCGCCGCGGATGAGTCGGAGGCTGACCGTCGCTCGCTGGAGAAGCAGCTTGACGAATTCGGGTGTGTTCCGGTCCATCTCACGCTGCCGGAGATCAAGGGCTTCTACGTAGGCTACGCCAATGGCGTCCTCTGGCCCCTGTGCCACTACCTGATCGATCAGCTTCCGCTTCGGCCCCGCCACTGGAGCACCTACGAAACCATCAACGCCCGCTTCGCCGACGTGCTGGCCGAGCTGTACCGGCCGGGTGATGTGGTGTGGATCCATGATTATCAGCTGATGCGGGTGCCGGCGCTCCTCCGGGAACGGATACCGGGCGCCCGGATTGGATTCTTCCTCCACATCCCGTTTCCCTCGTTCGAAGTGTTCCGGGTCCTGCCGACCCGGGAGCTGATCATCGAAGGTCTCCTTGGCGCCGACCTGGTCGGCTTTCACACCGCGGCCTACGCCAAGCATTTCAGCATTGCCGCGGCCGAGCTGCTCGATCTCGCGGTCGAGCGCCCGGGCGAGGAGTCACTCATTCGCCATCCGGGCGGCGAGACTGCGGTCGGCGTGTTTCCCATGGGCATCGACGCCGAGCGCTTCAGCGGTCTGGCCGAAAAGGCCGATCCGGCGGCGCAGCGCCGTGCGCTGGGCGTGAGCCGGCGCGAGCAGTTGCTGGTCGGCATCGATCGGCTCGACTACACGAAGGGCATTCCCCGGCGGCTCCTGGCGTTCGAGTACCTGCTGCACCGCCATCCGGAGTTGAAGGAGCACGTGACGCTGCTCCAGGTGGCGGTTCCGTCGCGCACCGGCGTAGCAGCCTACCGCCGGCTTCGCCGCCAGGTGGACGCACAGGTAGGCCGTATCAACGGCCTGTTCGGGACCCCGGCGTGGACCCCGGTCCGCTACCTCTATCATGGGTTCGCGCAGACCGAGCTGGTCGGCTTGTACCGGATCGCAGACGTGATGCTGGTGACGCCAATGCGGGACGGAATGAATCTGGTCGCGAAGGAGTTCGTGGCCTCACGGCCGGACGAAGACGGCGTGCTGCTGCTCAGCGAGTTCGCCGGTGCCGCGGCGGAGCTGGCCGAGGCTGTGCTGATCAACCCCTACGACGTCGAGGGCACTACCAGCGCGCTCTATCGCGCGCTCACTATGTCGCGGGAGGAGCGCCGGAGCCGCATGCAGGCGCTGCGCCGGCGCGTGACGCAGCACACCCTGGACCGCTGGCGCCGGGCATTCGTGAGCGCGCTCGAGGCGCGCGGCCGGCCGACCGCCAGCGACGAGCCTCGCGGGCGGCCCAGTCCGGCCAGCCAGGTTCGCGCGGCGCTGGAGGAGATTCGCTCCGCGTCGGATCTGGTCCTGCTGCTCGACTATGACGGCACCCTGGTTCCGTTCGCTCCCGCACCGGAGCTGGCCCGGCCGGATAGCTCGCTGATCGAGCTCCTGGCCCAGCTCGCCGCCCGCCCCCATACCGACGTTCACCTCGTGAGCGGCCGCCAGCAGAGTGTGCTCGAGGAGTGGTTTGGCCGCCTGCCCATCGGGCTTCACGCCGAGCACGGCGCCTGGTCGCGCCTGAACGGGGAGCGGACCTGGCGGCGGCATGAGTCCGTTCGCCCACTGCCCTACGACGATCTCCTCGCCCTGCTCAAGCGGTACACTCGGGAGACGCCGGGTGCGCTGATCGAGCGCAAGGCGGCCGGGCTTTCGTGGCATTTCCGGATGGCTCGGGCGGAGCAGGGCGCCCGCCATGCGGAGCGGCTGCTGGAGGAGGCGGCGGAGCGCTGGCCTCGCGATGTCGTGGAAGTGCTGCGGGGCAATCAGGTGCTGGAGTTCCGTCCCGCAGGGGTGCACAAAGGTCTGATCATGCCCCATGTGCTCGCGGCCGCGCCTCCCGATGCTCGGGTGGTGGCGATCGGGGACGACCGGACCGACGAAGATCTCTTCGCGGCGCTGCCCGAAGGCGCCGTCAGCATTCACGTGGGGCCTGGGCCGAGCGCGGCGGCGATCCGCTTGCGCGACCCCGAGGCCTGCCGCGCTCTGCTTGCGGGCATGCTCACCCCGGTCCCCGCCGGGGTGTAGGCCCAACCGGCTCCCCTATCCCGATCGCGAAGTTTCCCTTACGTTTTGGGAAATTCTCGTGCTGTTCCGCTGCCCATGGCTCGGGGCTGCCCCTGCCGTGCCGGAGGTGCCGTGTCGCAGTGGCGGTCGGCCGTGCCCAAGCGGGAGTCCGGTCAAGCGGTGGTGGAGTACGCCCTGGTGCTGGCGCTGGTGGCCGCCGGACTGCTCATCGCCCTGTTATTGCTGCGCAGCTCCCTCGGGGGTGCCTATGACCGCATGGCGCACCGGGTCAGTCCCCGAGCCCCGGGCAGGAGCCCGGAAACCGGCGTGGTCTCTTCGGAGCGGGACGAAGGGCGGACCGAAGCCAAGTCGCCCGGGGGCGGGAAAGGCCACTGACCCATGGGACCAGGGCGCCCTCGTAGCCATGCGCGGCTCCGCTACCCGCCCGCCGTGCGGCCCAGTCTCATCCTTGACAGTGGCGCGCTCAACGTCCTCGACCTCTCCGAGCGCGGGCTGCGGTATCGACAGGATTCCGGTCCCGAGCCGCCCGTGGGGGCCACGCTGGAAGGCATCCTCCGGCTGAGCAGTGGCGAGACATTGCCGGTGCGTGGCACGGTCGTCCGTGTGGTGCACCCGGACACGCCCGATGGTCCCGGGATCATCGAGGTCGCCGCCTACCTCAACGACGTCGGCATCCCCCGCCGGGTGATCATCGCCGAACGCCAGGCCCTTCAAGCATCGCCCGACCAGTGACCCCAGGTCTGTCGTCAGCCGCATACTGACTCTTCGCCGATAGAGGACCACCTGCCGCACGGCGTTCCCGCCCTCCGCACGGTCATCGTGGTCCCGTGCTACAACGAAGCGGCTCGTCTGGACGTCCCGCGGTTCCTGGAGTTCGCCCGGGCGTCGGCCGACGTCGGGCTGCTGTTCGTGGACGACGGCAGCATCGACCGGACCGCCGACGTGCTCACCGAACTGGTTCGGGAGGTGCCCCACCGCATCCGCGCGATCCGGCTGGCAGCGAACCAGGGCAAGGCAGGGGCGGTGCGTGCGGGCATGCTCCTGGCCCTGCCGGGTGAGCCGACCTTCGTGGGATTCTGGGACGCCGATCTCGCGACCCCGCTTTCGGCGGTCGCGCGCTTCGTGGCGACCCTCGATGCCCGCCCCGAGTTGGTCGGTGCGATCGGCGCGCGCGTGCGGCTCCTCGGCACCAATATCGAGCGATCGGCGGTGCGGCATTACCTGGGTCGGATCTTCGCGACCGCCGCGTCGGTCGTGCTCCAGCTCGCAGTGTACGACACCCAGTGCGGCGCAAAGCTGTTCCGCGCCGGGCCGCTCCTGCGGGCGGCCCTCGGGTCGCCGTTCCGGAGTCGGTGGGCGTTCGACGTCGAGCTGCTCGCTCGGCTGGATCAGGCTGGGCGGCGCGGGGGCCCGCGGGCCGCGGGCGAGCTGGTGGTGGAGCTGGCGTTGCAGGAATGGCGCGATGTAGGAGGATCGAAACTCGCGCCGCCCGCAATGCTGCGGGCGGCGCTCGATCTGGCGTTCATCCGCCGGGATGCCCGGCGGGATGTCGGGCGGAGTGTGCCGCCGCCCGCGTTTGCCTGGCTCTAGGCCGAAGCCCAGGTCGTCAGGTCGTCAGCACGCTCTCGAAGCGGGCGAAGTCGTCCAGGATTAAGCCGGTGCCCCGCACTACACAGGTGAGCGGGTCGGCGTCGCGCCGGACGGTGAGCCCGGTCTCCTCGCTGAGCAGCCGATCCAGCCCGCGAATGAGCGCGCCGCCGCCGGTGAGGGTGATGCCGTGGTCCAGGATGTCGCTGGCGAGCTCGGGCGGGGTCGCCTCGAGCGCCCGCCGGACCGCGTTGACGATCTGGGAGATCGGTTCCTGGATCGCATCCCGGATCCCGGCCGAGTCCACCCGCACGGTCTTGGGCAAACCGGAGATGAGATCGCGGCCCTTGACCTCCATCTCCACCTCGGGATCGAGCGGCGCCGCGGAGCCGATCGTGATCTTGACCATCTCGGCAGTGGGCTCGCCGATCAGCAGACTGTAGTTCTTGCGCATGAACTGGACGATCGCCTGGTCGAGCTCATCGCCACCGGTGCGGATCGACGCATCGCAGACGATCCCCGACAGCGCGATGACGGCGACGTTGGTGGTCCCGCCGCCGATGTCCACCACCATGTTACCGCTCGGCGTGTCCACCGGCAGCCCAACGCCGATCGCCGCCGCCATCGGCTCGGCGACCATCAGCAGCCGCTTGACGCCGGCCGACTGGGCCGAGTCGCGCACGGCCCGGCGCTCCACCTCGGTGATCCCGGAGGGGACGCAGACGATGACCGTCGGCTTCACCCGCAGGATCCGCCGGTCGAGCACGGCCCGGAGAAAGTGCCGGAGCATCTTTTCCGCGACCTCGAAGTTGGCGATCACGCCATCCTTCATCGGTCGCACGGCGAGAATGCCTTCCGGGGTGCGACCCAGCATTCGCTTGGCTTCGAGGCCGATGCCCATGATCTCGCCGGTGGCCTGGTTTACCGCCGCCACCGAGGGCTCGTTGAGCACGACCCCCTCGCCCTTTACCAGCACCAGCGTGTTGGCAGTGCCGAGGTCCACCGCGATCTCGCTGGCCGGGCGCCAGGTGCGCTTGCGGTTGGGAACGATGTGTGGGCCATCGGGGGAGACTTTGCTGCGCTCGTCGCTCGGCGCCGGCGGGGCTACCGGCGCAGTCGGCGTGCGAGTGGGTGGTTCCAGGGCTGCCGTCACAGAGGGAACGTCCTCGTGGTCGTGGTGATTGGCCTGCGCTTATGCGTTAACGTCAAGCCCTGCCTTGCAGATATCCCGTGCGGTTGCGGAATACCCACGGCGGACGTGGGCCCAGCTGCAACCGTCGCGGTACCGGTCTCACTCTCGGCAAGATGTGATCCAAGCAACAGTCCGCTCGGCGATCGGCATCGGGTCGGGCGGGGGAGCCTATCGGGCGGTCTGGCAAGGTGGCGTTTTGGGGGACTGATGCTGGACTGTAAGATGTTACGCTTCAACCGCTTTGCTGACGATAAGCCGGGGCGCTGATGCCGGTCGGCCTGCTCCCTCTCTACGTCCTGCTGGTGCTCGCCGCGACCGCCGTCGAGCCACCGGCTGCCCGGCGACTCGCCTTCGTCGGCCTGGTGTCGTTTGCGCTTGGCCTGGCGGCGTACGCCGTCAGCCCGGGCAGCGATGATCTGATCGGCATCGCGCGCGCTGCGCCTGCCTCCGCCGATGCCTTCTTCCGGGTGAACACCGGACTGCTCCTGCTCGGGGCCATCGTGTGCGCGGTTGCGGCGGCCCACGCCATTCGGCGTGGACCGACACCGTCGGCGGGACGGGCTCTGGCCCTGCTCGGGATCGGCGGGTTCGTCCTGTGGAGCTTGGCACCGCTCATTGCCCGCAGCGGGGGCTGGCTGGCTGCCGTTGCCGCTGGGGCGATGGCCCTGCTGGCCCTGCTGGCTGGCGTCGCCATCCGGGGTCTCCGTGGCGCGCGTAGCCAGCCGGACCCTGCTCCGGTCGAGTGGCCAGGTGCGCGGAGCCGTTCGCCCGCGCTTGCCGCCGGCTTTGGGGTGGGCGCTCTGGCGACCATCGCCGGGCCCAATGCCGGGGTGGTGTTCGTCGGGCTCGGATTAAGCGCCCTAGCCGACTTCCTCGACCGCCGCCGGCGTGGCGCGGGCCGGTTTCCGTGGCTCCCTGTGGCGACCCTCGCGCTGGCGCCTACCTGGTGGTTCATGGCCACCGTCGCGGGCCCGGCCGGATTGAGTCTGGCGGCGCTTCCGGAGGTCCCGTTCAGCCCGGCCGCCGAACGGCTGGTCGCAATCCCGCTCGGGCTGGTCTCCTGGGCCTTCCTCGGTCTCTGGCCGATGCACCGGCCCTTCCCCGATGGCTTGCTGGCTCCTCTTGGGATCGTCCTGTGGCTCAGAGTGGCGAGCCCAGCGGTCGCCGGAGGGCTGGAGCACTGGCAGCCGCTGTTCGTCCCGCTGGGAGTCCTGGGGCTCTGGGGTGCCGCGGTGACCGGTCGCGGCCCGGCAGCATACAACGCCCTCGCGTTCGTGGCGCTGGCCAGTGAGGCGCCGAGCTCCGCGGCGGCCGCGCTGATCCTGGGGGCCAGCGGACTCGGGCTCAGGATCGCGCCGGCTCGGGCTCCACGACATGCGGCCCAGCGACTGGCGTGGATGCTGGCGGCTCTGGCGCTGCCGTTCGCGTTCGAGGCGGGATTCCGCTCGCAGGTGATCTACACGCTGGTCGCGGGCGCCGGCACCGCGCTGGCCGGTTGGACCAGCATGGACCGCCCGCCCCCGATCGTGCTATGAAGCGTGCCTTGTTGCTCGCGGGCAGCCTCGTCCTGATCCTCGCGGCCGTGCTCATCGGTCGGGCCGCGCGCCCCGGCGGGCAACGCGCAAGTCCGCCTGCGGCCGAACCACTCGCGCTCGACTCGGCCAGGGTGCTGGAACGATTTGCGGCGGCCATCCGGATTTCCACGGTGTCGGAGGACGATCCGGGCCGGCGCGACCCTCAGCAGTTCGTCGCGCTGCACCAGCTTCTCGGAGCCGTGTTTCCTCACGTGCAGGGCCGACTGGTTCGGGAGACGGTCAATCGGTACAGTCTGCTCTACACCTGGCCCGGGACGAACTCCGGTGCCGCGGGGGTGCTGCTTACCGCGCACCAGGACGTGGTGCCGGCGGAATCGGCGAAATGGTCTCATCCGCCATTCTCGGGCGAAATCGCGGGCGGGTATGTGTGGGGTCGGGGGACGCTGGACGACAAGGTCGCGGTCCTGGGCATCCTCGAGGCAGTGGACGCGCTCGTCGCGGAAGGGTTCCGTCCCCGCCGTCCGGTCTATCTCGCGTTCGGCCATGACGAGGAGGTGGGCGGAGAGGCGGGCGCCGCGGCCATCGCCGCCTTGCTCCGTGCGCGGCACGTGCCCCTCGAGGTGGTGGTCGACGAGGGCGGGGCAATTCTCCAGGGAGTGGTGCCGGGGGTCGCCGCTCCAGTGGCGACCGTGGGCGTGGCGGAGAAGGGGAGCGTAACGCTGGCGTTGACCGCGCACGGGGCCGGCGGGCATTCGTCGATGCCGCCCCCGCGCAGCGCGATCGGTCGGGTGAGCCGAGCGATCGACCGGCTCGAGAACGATCCGTTTCCCGCCCGGCTGGACGGCGCCAATCTCGGCCTATTCGAGGCGGTGGGGCCGGAGATGGCGTGGCCCTATCGCGTGCTCTTCGCGAATCTCTGGCTCACCCGGCCGCTGGTGCTCCGCGCCCTCACCGCCCAGCCCTCCACGGCCGCCGCGGTCCGAACCACGCTGGCTCCGACGATGCTCCAGGCGGGGGTGAAGGAGAACGTGCTCGCGCCCTCGGCGCGCGCGCTGGTGAACCTGCGGATTCTGCCGGGCGAAACGGTCTCGAGCGTGATCGAGCGCGTCCGCCGGGTGATCGACGATTCCGCCGTGGCGGTGTCGGTCGAGGGGCAGGGTGACGACCCGTCGCCGGTATCGCCGTCCGATACGGCGCCGTTCCGCGCCGTCACGGGAGCGATCCGCCAGATTTACCCCGCCGCGATCCCGGCGCCTTTTCTCGTCGTGGGGGCCACCGACGCTCGTCATTACGCCGGACTCACCCGCAACGTCTACCGGTTTGCCCCGCTGCCCCTCACCGGCGCCGATCTCGATCGACTACACGGCGTGGACGAGCGTATCGCCGTGGTGGACTACCTCCGCGCGGTACGCTGGTACGCCCAGGTGATCCGGCGGCTGGCCCGGTGACCGGCGTCGTTGACCGGTCTCCCGGGTGCACTCATATTGCGCCGGCGAAGAAACGGGAACTGATTGGTCGGTAAACGACGTCCGCAGAGGAGCGCGCCTCATGGCTTTCACCCTTCCCCCCTTACCGTACCCCTACAACGCGCTGGAGCCGCACATCGACGAGCAGACGATGCGGATCCACCACGACAAGCACCATGGCACGTATGTGACCAATCTCAACGCGGCGCTCGAGGGCCACGCGGACCTGCAGCAGAAGTCGCTGGAGGCTCTGCTGCAGGGCGTGAACAGCCTGCCCGAAGCGATCCGGGCGCCGGTGCGCAACAACGGCGGTGGTCACGCCAACCACACGTTTTTCTGGGAGATCCTGCAGCCGGGCGGGGCCACCGAGCCGACCGGCGCGCTCGGGGATGCGATCACCAAGACGTTCGGGGGCTTTGGCGCGTTCAAGGAGCAGTTCGCGAAGGCCTGCCTGGGGCGATTCGGGAGCGGGTGGGCCTGGCTCAGCCTCGACAAGAGCGGCAAGCTGGCCATCGAAAGCACCCCGAACCAGGACAGCCCGATCATAGAGGGCAAGACGCCGGTGCTGGGGTGCGACGTGTGGGAGCACGCCTACTACCTCAAGTACCAGAACCGTCGGGCGGACTATGTGACCGCGTGGTGGAACGTGGTCAACTGGACCGAAGTGGGGCGCCGCTTCGCGGCGCGGTAAGCTGAGCGATTTCAAGCGGGAGGTGAGTCGGACATACGGCACCCTGCTGGAAGACAAGTTCTTCTCCAACCGCGCCTACGTGCTCATCGACCGTAGTGGGGTGGTGCGCTGGACCTTTGCGGAGACGACGACCGGGACCCGGCGAGAGAACGCGGAGCTCCTGTCGGAGCTGGAGAAACTGGAAAACAGTAATGAAGTAAGAGGTGAGAAGTGAGAGGCGGGCGGCTAGCGCGGAGCCCCTTCTCACTTCTCACTTCTTACCTCTTACCTTTAAGTACCTGATCCCCAAGGAGCCCCATGTTCCGCCTCCGCCCCGCGGCGGTCGCGTGCGCGCTGCTGGTCGGCGCCTGCCACATCGAGGACCACACTCCCACCGGCTCCCGCAGCGATGACGAGGCGATCCAGCACGTCATCGCCGAGTACACCCGGGGGCTCTCCGCCCGGGACTGGCCGTGCCTCCGCCTGCTCTTCTGGGGCGAGGCGACCTATGAAATGGTGCTGCCCACTCGGAATCTCGTCCTGCCGATCGATTCGGCCCGGCCGCGGCTGCTCCCGCCGGGCGACGTCGCGGACGGCCGCACGTTCGACGTGCGGATTCTCCGGGCGGACACCCGGCAGGAAGGCGACGTCGCGGCGACTTGGCTGGTGAGCCGGCACCGGCTGGCGTCGCCGGCCGGCGTCGTGCTCGAGGCGGACTGGACGGAGCACGTGGTCATGCGCCGGGTCATGGGCGAGTGGCGCATCCTGTCCATCGCGCTCGCCAGCGGCGCCCGGCGTCGCTCATGAGCCTCGCGCGGAGCTCCGGCATGCCTTCTCCAACCCCGCCCGATTCGACCCTTACCCTGCTCGGCGCCGTCGCGAAGCTGCTCAACGGCGGTCTCGGGTTCGACGCGACGGTCAACGCCCTCGCCGAGACGTTGCGCTCGGGCCTGCCGGCGCGGCGAGTCGCGCTCTGGCTGCGGGACCCCACCGGTGCCGGCTTCCGAGCGGTCGTGTCGCCCGCCGGCGACGCACCCGCGGGCGCCTCGCTCGAGCAGCTCCCGGCGGCCGACGACGAAACCGTGCGGGTGCCGCTCATTCAGGAGGGCCAGTGCGTCGGTCTGGTCGAAGCGAGCTTCGAGCCGGGCCGCCGCGACGAATCCCTGCTCGCGGTACTGGCCGATTTTCTGGCTCCCTTCGTGGGCGCGGCGGAGCTGTCGGCCGACCTGGCCCACGAAGTCGCGGTACAGTCGCGCGAAATCGACGAGCAGCGCCGCTTCATCAGCCTCATCATCGACAGCCTCCCCGTGGGTCTCTACGTGGTGGATCGCGAGTACCGGATCCAGATCTGGAACCGGAAGCGGGAAACCGGCACGCAGGGCCTGCGGCGGGACGAGGTCGTGGGCCGGCCGGCGTTCGAGGTGCTGAGCCGGCAGCCGCGGGACCGGTTGCGGGCGGCGTTCGACCGCGTGTTCGATACCGGCGAGATCGTACAGGAAGAGCTCGAGGTCGGCCTGGGCGGCGAGCAGCGGAGCTACCGGATCACCCGGATCCCCATGCGGCTCGAGGGCGACGCGATCACCCATGTGATCACCGTGGGCGAGGACGTAACCGAGCAGCGGCTGAGCGAACGGCGGATCCTGCAGAGCGAGAAGCTCGCGGCCATCGGCCATCTCGCGGCCGGGGTCATGCACGAGATCAACAACCCGCTGGCAACCATCGGTGCCTGCGTCGCGGCCATGGAAGGCCGGCTCTCCGAGCTGTCGGGATCACCGGTGGACGCGGTGCGGGACTACCTCCAGATCGTGGACAAGGAGGTGGAGCGCTGCACCCAGATCGTGAACGGGTTGCTCGACTTCAGCCGACCCAAGGGCAAGGCGAAGCAGCCGGTGCAGCTCAACACGGTCGTGGAGGACGCCCTGTTCCTGATCAAGCACCACCAGCGGTTCGGCCAGCTGGTGGTGAGCCGCGAGCTCGACCCCAAGCTTCCCTCCACCGCGGCCAACCCGGAGCAGCTGATCCAGGTGCTGATGGCGCTCATGCTGAACGCTCTCGATGCGATGGAGCAGGGCGGGCGGCTCACCATCCGCACGGGGCGGAGCCGAGTGCGGCCCGATGAGGTGTTCGTGGAGGTGGAGGACACCGGCACCGGCATCCCGCGATCCCAGCAGTTGCTCATCTTCGAGCCCTTTTTCACCACCAAACCGCCCGGGGGAGGCACCGGACTGGGTCTGTCGATCAGCTACGGGATCGTACAAGAGCACGGCGGGCGGATCGAGGTGGAGAGCCAGCCGGGGGAGGGGGCGAGGTTTCGGGTGGTGCTTCCAGGTGAGAGGTAAGAGGTGAGAGGTAAGAGGGGTCGCGAGGCGCGCTCAACGTTCCCTCTTACCTCTCACCTCTTACCGGAGAAGGGAGGCGCGGGGGGTGAAGATTCTGGTCATCGAGGACGACCGCACCGTTGGGCAGTACGTCAAGCGCGGGCTCGACGAGCACCTCTACCACGCCGACCTGGTGGATGACGGGCTGGAAGGGCTCCGGCTCGCGTCGGGTGGGCAGTACGATCTGCTCGTGCTCGATCTGCGGCTGCCCGGCATGACCGGAGTCGAGGTGCTGCGCACGCTGCGTGACCGGGGCATCACCACCCCCATCCTGGTGCTCACCGCCCAGGACTCGGTGGACTGGAAGGTCCAGGCGCTTCGGATGGGGGCGGACGACTACGTCACCAAGCCGTTTGCGTTCGAGGAGCTGCTGGCCCGGGTGGAGGCGCTGGGCCGTCGCCCCAAGGAGCTTCGCACCCCCGTGCTCCGGGTGGCCGATCTGGAGCTCGACACCGCGACCAGGGAGGTCCGCCGCGCCGGTCAGCTGATCGAGCTGACACCCAAGGAGTACACCGTGCTGGAGTACCTGATGCGGCATGCCGGCCGGGTGATGTCGCGTACTCTGATCACCGAGTATGCCTGGGACTATCACTTCGATCCGGGAACTAACATCGTGGACGTGGTCATCAACCGGCTCCGCAAGAAGGTCGACTCGGGCCACACCGACAAGCTGGTCCATACGGTGCGCGGCGTGGGCTACGTCGTGAAGGGTTGAGATGGCCACGATCCGCCGCCGGCTCGCGCTCTGGTATACGGTCGCGCTGGGAATCACCCTGGTCGCCTTCGGCGGCGCTCTCTATATCGAGCGGGGGCAGTCGAGCCTGCGAGAGCTGGACCGGCGGCTCTCGCTCGAGTCCGATCTGGCGAACCGCTGGCTGGTCGAGTCGTATCGGGTGCTGGGGAGTCTGGTCAGCGGGGCGGCCAGTCCGTCGCTCGACCCCGGGATCAGTGCCTACCTCGAGGCCTTCCGCGACTATCTCATCCTGGCCGATACGGGCCACAAGGTGGTCGCGCTGTCCGGAATCACCCGCACCCTGTCGGCCGCGGATTTGGAAGCGCTGTCGGCGCCGCTTCGCACGCTGCCCGGGCGCCGGGCCATCGGCACCCTCGACCTAGGTGGTGGGCTCGGCACCGTTCGCTACCTCGCCACCACGGTGGATTCGGCCGGACCCGGCATCGGCGGGCTGCTGGTCGCCACGCCGACCGAAGACATCGTCTTCGGGCCGGCCGCGCTGCTGCAATCCATGCTCGTCATCGCCCCCATCGTCCTGCTCTGCTCGGCCGCGTTGGGATGGTGGCTTGCCGGTACCAGCGTGCAGCCGCTGCTCGGCATCATGGACGAGCTCAAGGCCATCACCGACGGGCGGAGCCTGCACCGCCGCCTCGCGGTACCGCTCTCGAGCGACGAAATCTCCCGGCTGGTGGTGACTCTGAACGGTATGCTGGCCCGCCTGGAGCAGAGCTTTTCCAGCCTGCGCCGGTTCACCGCCGATGCCAGTCATGAGCTCAAGACTCCGCTCATGGTGCTCCGGGCCGGGGTCGAACGGGGCCTCACCCACCCCCAGACCCCGCGGGACGTCCTCCAGTCGCTCGACGAGACGCTGGACCAGATCAACCAGATGACGGAGATGGTAGACAACCTCCTCACCCTGGCCCGCGCCGACGAGGGCCGGGCGTCGCTGGCCGTGGAGCAGGCGGACCTGCGCGACGTGGTGGCGGATGTCTCCGAGACAGCCGGCATGCTGGGCGAAGACGCGCGGATCCGGGTCGCCACCGAAATCCCGAGCGTGCCGGTGCTGCTGCCGGTCGATCGCCACCGGATCCGTGAGCTGCTGCTCAACCTGGTGACCAATGCCATCAAGTACACGCCGGCCGGAGGCACCGTCGGTCTGACCCTCAGCGACGTGGATGGCGTAGTAACGTTGGTGGTGAGCGACACCGGGGTGGGCATCGCGCCCGGCGATCTTCCGCACATCTTCGATCGCTTCTGGCGCGCCGACCCGGCCCGCTCCCGCACCGGTGAGCGGGCCGGCACCGGCCTCGGGCTCGCGATCACCAAGTGGATCGCGGAGGCCCACGGCGGCACTATTACGGTCCAGAGCCGGCCCGGCAGAGGCACGATCTTCACCGTTCACCTGCCGCGCAATGGGCGCGCCTCGAAGGAAGCGCTTCCGGCCCCGGCCCCTTGATCGCCGTCCCGTGATCCGGCTCACATATAGAAAGGTGCAGGTGCCTCGGCCGGCTTAGACGGCTAATCCGGTTGTCATCGAAATGTCATCTTCACTCAACTGGCGTGCCATGGGTCACGTGGTACATTCTCGGCCTCCTTAGCAGACAAACGAGGAGGTCCACCGCGTGTTCGATACACTGATCGAATCGAAGGCGAAGAAGCAGCGCACCGTCGGCCAGACAATCATGTCGCTGGGCCTGCACGGTTTGCTGGTCGTCGCCGCCGTCAAAGCGACTGCGGGCGTCGCCGAGAGCAACAAGAACAGGCCCGTCGACACCACTATGGTGTTTTTGAAGCCGCCGCCGCCGGCGCCGCCCCCGCCGCCGCCGCCGGAAGTCGTGGTGACCCAGAACCCGCCACCCAAGGGGTTCCAGACCGTGGTGGCGCCGACCGACATCCCCAAGGATATCCCGCCCATCGACCTGAAGCAGAAGGCCTTCGACCCGAAGGACTTCACCGGCAAAGGCGTCGAGGGCGGCGTCTCGAGTGGGGTCGCCGGTGGCACCGGGCCGGTGGACGTGAAGGCGCAGGTGTTCACCGAGGCGGAACTGGACGACCCGGTCCAGCCGATCTCCCAGCCCACCCCGCGATATCCGCCGGTCATGCAGAGCGCCGGCATCGCCGGGCGGGTGGAGCTGCAGTACATCGTCGATACGACCGGTCACCTCGAGTCGGCGTCGCTCAAAGTCATGAAGTCGAGCCACCCGTCGTTCGAGGAGCCGGCCAAAGAGGTCATTCAGAAGTCCGTCTTCAAGCCGGCCCGGTTCCGCGGCCGAGCCGTTCGCCAGCTGGTTCAGCAGGCGATCGCATTCAAGCCCGGCCAATAGCCGGGCTCACCTAGGGAGGCAACCACCAGATGAGCGTTGATCTTCTTCACCTCTGGGCCCAGATGGGCATGTTCGCCAAGGGCATCGTCGTCGTGATGGCCCTCATGTCCATCTACTCGCTGACGATCGTCCTCACCAAGCTGGTGCAGATCAAGCGGAGCGAAATCGAAACCCGGAAGTTTGCGCCCCAGTTCTCGCGCGCCATCCAGGAGGAAAACCTGGACCAGGCCATCGCACTGGCCGAAAAGAACAAGAAGAGCCACGTCTCCCGCGTGCTGGGCGAGGCCTTGCTCGAGGTCAAGCCGCTACTGCGCGACCGGGCGACCATCACGGCGGGCGACATCAACTCCGCCGAGCGCGCGGTTGAGCGCCAGATGCTGATCCTGCTGGCCGACTTCAAGCGCGGCCTGGGCGTGCTGGGCACGGTCGGCTCGACGGCCCCGTTCGTGGGTCTGCTGGGCACCACCATGGGCATCGTGAACGCGTTCGTGGGCATGGCGGCGCAGGGCGCCTCCGGCGGCCTCGCGGGCATTTCGGCCGGTATCGCCGAGGCCCTGATCACGACCGCATTCGGCCTCATGGTCGCGATTCCGGCGGTGTGGGCGTACAACTACTTCACCACCAAGATCGAGAACCTCACGGTCGAGATGACCTACACCTCGAAGGAGCTCATCGACTACCTCATCAAGAGCGTCGGGAGCGAGTTCGGGCGGTCGATCTTCACCAAGGAATTCCAGGCCCAGAAGGCGGTGACCGGCAGTGGCCATATCCACGGGTAGACTCAACGCCAGCGTCACGGCGGTCAAGTCGGACATCAACGTCACGCCGATGATCGACGTGATGCTGGTCCTCCTGATCATCTTCATGATCGTGACGCCCCTCATCGCGGCGGGCTTCAAGGCGACCTTGCCCAAGGGCAAGAATCTCGACTCCCGCCCCGAAGGCGACAACGAGGTGGTCCTCGGCATCGACGAGTACGGGAAGTACTTCCTGAACGGGCGCCCGATCCAGGACGCGGCGTTGTCTGACCAGCTGCGCTCGATCTTCGCCAGTCGGACCGAGGACAAGATTCTGTACTTCAAGGCCGACCACAACCTGAAGTACGCCAAGATCCAGGACGCGATGGAAACGGCGCGCGGCGCGGGTGTCCGGGTCATGGCGGCCATCACGGAGCCGGTCAACAGCGGGCTGTTCGACCAAGCCGCGGCCGACCGGGCCAAGAAGGAGAAGCACTAACATGGCGATGGCGGCAGGCAACTCGGGAGGGGTGAACTCGGACATCAACGTCACGCCGATGATCGACGTGCTGCTGGTGCTGCTGATCATCTTCATGATTACGCAGCCGCTGGCCCGGAAGGCGCTCGACATCCAGGTGCCGCCCCCCAATTCCACCCAGGCGAGCACCGCGGCCAACAATCAGATCGTGCTGGAGCTGGCCGACGACGGCAGCTATGCCATCAACTCGCAGCCGGTGCCGAAGGGGCAGTTGGACGCCCAGATCCACGCGGTGTTCGACAACCGTCCGGCCAAGCTCCTGTTCATCAAGACGGGCCCCAACCGCATCTACCAGGATGTCGTTGATGCCATGGACGTGGCACGGGGCGCTGGAGTGCAGATCATCGGCTTCACTCCGAAGGAAGCGAAGTAAGCTCGACAATGGTTCGCTGTGCCGACGGCCGCCGGAACCCCGGCGGCCGTCGGTGTAATTTCCCCCGACATGCGTGCGCCGGTTCCCCCCAGGCTCGAGCTCCCGCTGCCGGCCAGGCCCCTTCGCGGTGCCCTTGGTCTGGCGCTGTTGCTGCACCTCCTGGTCATCTGGCTCCTCGCTTCCGGCATCCCGCGGAGATGGGATCGCTCCCCGACGGCGGGTCCCTTCACGCTGTCGAACCGGGGAGGTGGCGGCGGTGGCAGGGAGCACGGTGTGGCGTATATTTCGCTCCCCGCGGCGCCGGCAGCGGCGCCGCCCCCCGTAATGCAGCGGCGTCCCCCGGTGGTTCCTCGTCCGGTACCTCCGGTCGTGGCGCCGCGTGTGGTACCGCCACCCGCACCCGCAGACACGGCGAGCGTTGTCGCTCCGGTGGCCGTGGCCGATACCGAGAGCGCCGGGCCGGGGGCCGAAGGAACCGGGGCCGGTACCGGCGGTGGGACGGGCGGCGGCACCGGTGCCGGCGTTGGTGATGGTGCCGGAATCGGCGCCGGTGGCGAAGGGGGGCGAGGCACCGCGCCCGAGCCACGTCAGCTGGTGCTCCCGCCGGCCGATTATCCGAAGGACCTGCGCGGCCGGCAGGTCGAAGTGACGTTCTACGTGACCGCGGATGGGCAGGTCGAGCATATCGCCGTCGCACCGGAAATCCGCGACGGCGGCTTCGCCCGCAGGTTTGCCGAGGCGATGCGCAATTACCGATTCCGGCCGGCGCGGTCTCCCGCCGGCGCGCCGGTGCCCGGTACCACCACCGTCACTGTCTTCTTCTAGCCACCTACGGAGGCCCATGGCCGCCTCGCTCTTCGTCCGCAAATCGATTGAGGACTGCGAGAAGGACATCAGGGAGCGCGGCGGGCTGAACCGCTCCCTCAACAAATGGCATCTCACCGCTCTCGGCGTCGGGGCGACGATCGGGGCCGGTATCTTCGCGACCACCGGCACCGCCATCGTCGGCGATGCCGCCCGGCCGGGCGCCGGCCCCGCCATCGTGCTGTCGTTTCTCCTGACTGCGGTGGCCTGCGGCTTCGCGGCCCTCTGTTACGCCGAGTTCGCGGCGATGGTTCCGATCGCTGGATCGGCCTACACCTACGCCTACGCCTCGCTGGGCGAGTTCGTGGCCTGGATCATCGGGTGGGACCTGATCGTGGAGTACGCGGTCGGGAACATCGGGGTCGCGATCGGGTGGTCGGGCTACTTTCGCGAGCTCATCAGCCACTTCGGGGTCCGGATGCCGGCCTGGCTCTCGACCGACTACCGCACGGCGCACGACGCGGCGGCCGCGGTGGCGGCGGGCGCGACCGACCCGACCCACACCTACCTGGCCTCGGCGCTCACGACAGGTCCCCAGATTCTCGGCATCCCTATCATCATGAACCTGCCCGCGTTCCTGGTGGTCGCCTGCATCACGGTCATTCTGATCCGGGGCGTCCGGGAATCGGCGAACTCCAACAACGCGATGGTGCTGCTCAAGATCGGCGTCATTCTGTTCTTCATCGCCGTGGGCATCTTCCTGATCAAGCCGGTCAACTGGACCAATCCGGCAACCGGCGGCTTCGCTCCCAACGGCTTCGCGGGGATCGGCGCGGGCGCCGCGATCATCTTTTTCAGCTACATCGGCTTCGACGCCGTGTCGACGGCGGCGGAGGAGTCGAAGAATCCCAGCAAGGACATGCCCTTCGGGATCATCATGAGCCTGGTGATCTGCACCGTGCTGTACATCGCGCTCTCGGCGGTGATGACCGGGATCGCCCCGTGGAAAATGCTGGGGACCGCCGAGCCGATGATCACCGCCCTGCAGTACTCCGAAGGGCCGCCGGCGCTCGTGAAGGCGTCGCGATTAATCGTGTCACTGGGCGCGGTATTCGCGATGGGAAGCGTGCTTCTCGTGTTCCAGCTCGGTCAACCGCGGATCTTCTTCTCGATGGCGCGGGATGGACTCCTGCCGCCGTTCATCGCCAAAGTGCACCCCCGCTTCCGTACTCCCTGGGTGGGAACGATTATCACGGGTTGCTTCGTGGGGACCTTCGCCGCATTCGCGAACATCGCGGAGGTGGTGGACCTGACCAACATCGGAACCCTGTTCGCGTTCGTGCTGGTCTCGCTCGGCGTCATCGCGCTCAGGTTCACCGATGCCGACCGGGTGCGGCCGTTTCGCGCGCCCTGGGTGCCGGTCACGCCCCTCATCTCCGTCGCGACGTGTCTCTATTTGATGCTCCAGTTGCCGGCGATCACCTGGAAGCGGTTCGGCATCTGGCTGGTGTTGGGCCTGATCCTGTATTTCGCGTACGGAGCGAAGCACAGCAGACTCAGAAACCAGTAAGAGGTGATCACCTCTTACCTGATCACCTCTCACCCCTCACCGTCCTTTACGGGCGTCTCGCTATCGCCAGGGCGCCCAGCGCCGCGTCGATCGGTGCATCCACCACCGACAGGCGGTCCTGCTCGCCCAACTTCGCCAGCAACGTGGCGCGGAGCGGCGTGTCCGCCTCCAGCAGTCCGCCCGCCAGCGCGACCGGCATCCGATCCCGATCGGTCAGCAACGGGTGCAGGCAAATCGCGAGCTGGGAAAGCTCGCGGGCGGCGTAGTCCAGAATGCCGCGCGACACCACGTCGCCGGCGGCTGCCACCTCCAGCACGTGCGGCGCGAGGGCCGCGACCTGCGCCGGGGTGGCCGTGGCGGCCCAGCTGACCAGCTCATCGAAATCGGCGTTCCGGGTGGCGCCGAGCAGACGCTGCTGGAGCGGCGTGGTGGGACTGCGGCCGTCGCGGGCGCGGCTCACCGCGCCCAGGGCCGCTCGGCCGATGGCGTAGCCGCTGCCCTCGTCACCCATCTGCCACCCGTAGCCCCCCATCCGGCGCAAGGTGCCGCTCCGGTCCCGACCCACCGCAATGCTGCCGGTCCCGGCACTCACCACGATGCCGGGACCGTCGCCGAACGCCGCGACCAGCGCGATCTCGATGTCGGTGACCACGACGACCCGCTGGGCCACCTGCTCGGTCCGGAGCGCCCGCTCGAGCTCGCCTTGCTCGGGTTGACGGCCGGCCCCCGCGGCGCCCACCACCAGCACGTCGGCCCGAAGGGCGCCCGCCGTGGCCAGACCCTGCCGCACCACCTCGATGATGGTTGCCGCCGACTGAAGCGCCCGACCCGGGCGCACGGCCGCCCCGGGCCCGGTAGCTCGTGCGGAGACCGTGTCCCCGTCCGCCACCGCCACTGCGGTTTTGGTGCCCCCAACGTCGGCGCCGACCAGAATAAGGCTCATCGCTGGGGAGAGAAGATCGCCGGACCGCTCATGGCTGTCCATCCGCGCGTCGGCTTGTCAGGCTCGAGCCGGTGCCGACGCTGACGGTGAGCAGGGTGCCGAGCGGCACGTACCAGGGCCAGGCCAGCCTGCCGACCGGGGTGAGCCAGCTGAGCCCCGGCTGCTCGCTCAGCCGCCGGGCGAAGAAGACCACCAACATGACCGTGAGCGAGACCACGACGCCGGCAACGACGTCGCGCCCGGTCGCCCGGGACCATCTGCCGGCTAGCAGGTAGGCGCCCAGCAGCCCGCCGTATGCGATCGACGCGACCGAGAGTGCCAGCACGACGACCGGCGTCTTGCCCTCCCGGTCGTACGCCAGGAAGACCAGTGCGCCCAGCATCAGTGCGACCGCCCAGAGCGCCGAGCAGATGCGCCCAACCCGGAGCAGGTGCGCCGGATCCCGGCGCCCGGTCCAGCTCGCGTAGAGATCGTGGGTGACGGAGGACGCGAGGGCATTGATCGCGGAGCTGTGGGTTCCCATCGCGGCAGCCAGGATCCCGGCCACGACCAGTCCGGCGAGCCCCGCCGGGAGATAGGTGATCACGAAACGGGGGAACAGCTGGTCGGACGGAACCGTGTCCGGGATGAGCTTCGTCGCCCAGACCGCCGAGCCGACCATGAGGAACAGAAGAAACTGGAGAAATACCACGAAGCCCGAGCCCACCAGAGCGAGCCGTGCGTCTCGCAGCGACCGGGTCGCGAGCAGCCGCTGCACGATCAGGTGGTCGGTGCCGTGAGAAGCGGCGGACAGCATTGCCCCGCCGACCAGCCCACCCATCAGGGTGTACGTCGCGGTGAAGCTCACCGCCGGGTTGAACACCCGGAGCTTGCCCGCAGCGTCGGCCGCCGCGAGCGCGGCACCGGCGCCCCCCGCAAGAGACCACGCGATCAGCAAGGCTGCCACCCCGCCCGCGACGTAGACGGCGAGCTGGAACACGTCGGCCCAGACCACCGCCTTGAAGCCGCCGAACCAGGTGTAGATCA
>Ga0137403_10002110_pt1 | contig 24495 bp, 21 predicted proteins | sample CZOMad2_1_16fung_FD_122057 | JGI IMG/M metagenome (GOLD analysis project Ga0137403, IMG submission 122057) | Vadose zone soil fungal communities from Angelo Coast Range Reserve, California, USA - CZOMad2_1_16fungal (Hybrid Assembly) | ecosystem: Environmental > Terrestrial > Soil > Vadose zone...
CAGGCTCAACGGCCTTAGGAGCGAACCAGGCTGCTCTTCCTCCCTCTGCCTTGGGCGCGACCCATGGCAAACTGAACTTATCAAATAGCGACTAAGGACAAGATACAAGGAGCGGCATGTTTATCGTTGCGCTCCTACGGAGCTCAGCAACCAAATCACCCTGCTGGAGCTATAGACATTTGGCTCCTCTGGAGCCATGCAAATGACGCCGGCTTCACTTTTTCTTGGCTTTCTTTCCGGTTCCCATCGACACAATCGTCTCAAACTCTTCCTTAGTCAGCGGCATCACCGACAGTTGCGATTGGCGAATCAAGGGCAGATTGCCCAACTTGGCGTGATAGCGAATCGAAGCCAGCGGCACCGCTTCGTTGAAAGGCTTCAACGGTTTAAGGTCCACGGCGACCCATTGCGGATCAGCAGCCGTCCGATCGGGATAGGCTGCTTTGGCTACTTCGGCGATGCCGACGACACACTTGCCGGTGCCCGAGTGATAAAACAAAACGCGGTCGCCGGCTTTCATCTGTCGCAGGTTGTTCCGGGCCTGGAAGTTTCTGACTCCCGTCCAGTCTGTGCGGCCTTCGCGCACAAAATCGTCCCAGGAGTAAGTTTCCGGCTCAGACTTGGCCAACCACAGGCCCGAGGTCTTTGTCGCCGCGCTCTTCTTCGCACTGCTTTTCTTTTTCGGAGCTTTCTTCTTAGTCATCGGTTGTTGCAGGTCCTCGGTTGAAATCGTTAGAATCCGTGGCGTTCGTTCATTTTAGACACAGGATTCAAATCATCGTGCCAAAACTCAAAGAAGGTGATAAGGCTCCCGATTTCACAGTACGCGACGGCGAAGGCCAGTCTGTGCGGCTGAAAGATCTGCGCGGCAAGAAAGTCGTGCTGTACTTTTATCCCAAGGACGACACCCCCGGGTGCACCAAAGAAGCCTGTTCGTTCCGTGATTCATTCGCCAAATTCAAAAAGCGCGGCATCGAAGTGTTGGGTGTGTCATTCGACAGCGAAGCCAAACACAAAAAATTTGCGCAGAAATATGATTTGCCCTTTCGCCTGCTGGCCGACACTGACCGGGCAATTGCCGAAAGCTTTGGCACCTACGGCGAGAAAAAGTTCATGGGGCGGACCTACATGGGAATTCACCGCATGACTTTTCTGATAGACGAGAAGGGAAAAATCAAAAAGATCTTCAACAAGGTTAAGCCGGAAGACCACGCTGAAGAAGTTCTGGCCACCTTTGACGAATGATGAACGCTCCCATTGGGACGGTCGAGCATCAACCAGTCTTTGTTTTGCCGGCCACCGCTTCCTTCACCGGCCGTTTCTTGCCTTTGGCCGACGGCTTGCGACCTGGCATCAGTAGCGGCACCGAGCTAAATGACGGATTCAGCCGTTTTCGTTTGGCTTCCACTGCCTCACGCGCCCGGGTTAACTCTTCCGAAGCCTCATTAACAAAATACATGCGCTTGTGATTGACCATCTGGGTGCGAATCTCGCGGGTCCAGAGCAAAAGGTTCGCCAATGCGTCGCAAACTTCGTCCTTGGGAAGTCTGGTAACCTGGGCAATTTCCTTCTGCTCCCGGGCGCCGCAGCGAATGGCCTCACGCACCCGGTCGGCGGGCGAGAGTTTTCTGAGCATGCGCGCAATGCGCCGGGGCGAGAAACCGGCCTTGGCATCAATCGATACCTTGGATCTTTCACCTGCGACCGTCGCTCCATGCTTGATTCGCGCGTTCTTGTATTCGCGCAGGGCCTGCCGGCTTTGGGCAATCTTCTGGCGAATACAGCGCTTGCAGTAGAGATTTAGGCCATCTTTGCGGGCACGGCACACGCCGTACTCTGAGAGCGGCAAAGACTCTTCGCACCGTGGGCATCTTTTCAACTCAAGCACGCTTACTTCCGCTAGTCTGGTCACTCTTTGCGCTCCACCCAAAAAATTTTGATAGGCGGTCCTGAGACAAAACATCTGCCTTGCCAGACAGCCGCCTTGCACCCTGGCCCGCTCGAACCCTCTGTGACTAATGTTGGCGATGTACTCCGGATGTGAGCCGGAAAAAATCCGCCGTCGATGGCCACGCTGGTTTAGTCATTGCGTGACGACGCCCCCACCGATCAACGCATGCGAAACAAATGCGCATCGTGTTTGGTCGCAGGAATGGCTGACGATTATCTCGCGAGGATTATGATTGCTTCTGATCTCAACTCATCGACTCGTCAACTCGATCACCGCTGCGCTCTCTCCAACTAGTAAGGGACTCGCATTATAATTAGGAAGATTTTTTTTGCAACCTCTTTCTCACATTGACGTGGTCCAACGCGCGCAAGTGATCATTTCGCCTGGTAAATTAGATCCGAAAAACGATCTTTCTTGTGCAAGGTCTCTAGGGAAACAAGATAGAGCGTCCAGTATTTCGATCGAACGGAATTTCAAGACCTATCTGACGCGAATAATTGTGCGCACCGACTTTCGAATCGTCTAACAAAAACACACATTCATGATCGAAAGAGAAAGCGTTCGCCTCATGTTTCGCGCTAAACCTTCGATGAAAGCGATCGTGGTCCAACTATTAGTTGATTTGTCCGCGACTCAATCCAGATGAAAAAGTTTTTTCGATCAAAAACGAAAATAAATTCTTAGTGCAGCTTGATTATCAGTTCATTGCGTTCAGGTAATCGCAATCAGCGATAGCCTTGTTGCTGGCAACAACGCGCTCGCTAAAGAACCCTTCGGTGAGCAGCGCAGTCGTGTTTTTTATCCGGCGCATTGCCCAGCCGATCCACTTGAAATGAATTGGTTTGCCGTAAGCCTCCATGAAGTTTTTCTGGATGGTGATGGCAGCTACTATGGCTGTGGAGGTTGCGAGTTCTGTGGATGCCGCTCGGTTGTGCAAAACGCGGGAAGTTGCATCTGTTGAGTGACTTGCCCGATGGACGAAGAGGCCTATCCACAGCTTTTCAACAGCTTCTGTGGAAAGGAAAACCGCACGGTTTTTCAATGAATGAACGGGTGATGTTTACTTAACCTGAGGCTTTACCTGAGCTCGATCCTGCAAGCGAAAAACGAATTTAAGTCCCGACCAAACTTCGTCGACGGCGCATACTTTGATGTCCACCAATCCGGCCGCCAGGCCAATGTCTCGGACAATATTTTCGGAAAGATCGGTGGTCACGCCGGAACTTTTTTTCGGCCACGACACCCAGAGCATGCCGGCAGCGTGAAGACGCTTCGCGGATTCGGAAAACTTTTCCTTGAGTTCCTTTTCACTCTTAACAAACAACTGAGCAAAGTCGAGTGGTTTGCCCGATCGCGAGTTAATCGTCACGTCCGGTGGCAGATCAAGTTCGTTCGCATAACCCGACGGCGCGCTGATGAACGCGATATTAAAACCGGGTTTGATGCCCAGCTTTTTAACCAGTGGTGTGCCGGAGTAGCCAGCCATGCGAAACGCTATTCACTTACCAACGAATCAAGCAGAGATTAATACCGCGTTTTGCTGTACGATATTTCCAAACTGGTATCAATCTTGTTTACCTTTCACCGAATTACTCGTTGATGATCAGTTCGCCGCCGAATTTGATTCCGCGTTTTTCGCGCCCCAAAGCAATTATCAAGACCGCACCGGCAAACACTGTAACTGCGGTGAATGACATTGCCCTCGCATAACTCATTCTTTCGGCGAAGACTGCTTCAATGTAAGCAACGGAACCGGCCAGCAGCACGCCACACTGATAAGCAAAGCCCGGCAGGAAACCCCGGACTGAATCAGGCGAGAGTTCTGAAAGATGAGCGGGGATGATGCCCCAGGCTCCCTGAACCATGAACTGAAGCAGGAACGCGCCGACGACCAGAAGCGCCAGCGACGGAGCAAACGCCCACAACGGAACCACCACAATCGCGCACACCAACGCAGTTATCATCGACCGGCGGCGTCCCCAGCGATCCGATATGAATCCGAAAACGACTCCGCCGCAGATCGCCCCCACCATCGACACGGCGGTAATCGAGACTCTCTGTCGCGGACCAAAGCCCCACTGATGCTCGAGAAATGTTGGATACATGTCCTGAGTTCCGTGAGAAACAAAGTTCATCATCATCATTAACAGGGTCAGATAAATGAAAAGCTTCCAATGTGAAGCAATAGTCCGGCCCAGCTGTCCCCAACTTTCATGGCGCGTTTTTTTCCAGACTTCTGATTCCTTGACCTTGAAGCGAACGAATAACGCGAGCAGGGCCGGTAGCCCGCCGATGAAAAACAGCGGCCGCCAACCCCAGCGTGGAAACACAAAGAAATAACAGACGGTCGCCAGCAAATAGCCCGCGGCGTAGCCTTCCTGGAGCAATCCTGACAGCACCCCTCTTAATTTCGGAGGCACCTTCTCCATTGCGAGCGACGCGCCCACACCCCACTCGCCGCCCATGCCGATGCCGAACAGCGCCCGCAGAATCATGAAAGTTACGTAATTGGGAGCCAACCCTGTCAGCACTTCGACAATTGAATAGAAAACCAGGTCGATCATCAACGGCAGGCGCCGGCCGTAACGGTCAGCCAGCAAACCGAAGATAAGCGCGCCTACTGGCCGGAAGCCGAGGGTGAGCGCAAGCGACAGGGCAATTTCTTTATCAGTTTTGTGAAACTCCTTGGCAATGGCGGTCAGGGTGACGACCACCAGGAAGAAATCAAAGGCGTCGAGCGTCCAGCCGAGAAATCCGGCGAAGAGAGCAGCACGGTGCCCTTCGGGTTGATCCTCGGTATGCTTCATTCGCAAAAGCCCTCAGCAGTATGGCTTGACGTGCAAGAAACGCGGCGATACTAATATTTGCAGACTCTGCGTTCAAGCGATTTATTAAGCGGCCTTGGGAGCATCAAACCAATTGAGGCCTGGCGCGCGTAATTTCAGCGAGTCAAAAGGTAATTCGAATGGTAATTAAAAAGCCGGCGGACATTAAATCGAGCGAAATCACCGACCAGAAGGTTTACCTGAATCGGCGTCTCTTCATTCGGGGCGCAATTCTCGCGGGCTCGGCCGCGGCGACCGGTCTGTTGTATCGCAAACTGAATCCACCCGCTGCCGTGATCGAAGAACGCCCGAAGATTGCCGATCTGGTCACGCCGTCTACAGATGACGCCCTGGCCAGGGGTTTCAGAGTAAATGAGCCGCAGACTTCGTTTGTCGACATTACGAATTACAACAATTTTTACGAGTTCTCAACAGAAAAGCGTGCGGTCGCTTCAGAGGCGCGCGGCTTTGTGACGCGGCCATGGACGGTTGAAGTCGGCGGGCTAGTGAACAAGCCAAAGACCTACGACCTCGATGATCTCGTGAAGCTGGCGCCGCAGGAAGAGCGCATTTATCGCCTTCGTTGCGTTGAAGGCTGGTCGATGGTGATTCCCTGGGCTGGATTTCCGCTCGCGAGTCTGTTGAAAGAGGTCGATCCACTGTCGTCGGCGCGCTACGTGGCTTTTCAAACGTTGCTCGATCCAAAGCGGATGCCGAATCAAAACACGACCGTGCTTGATTGGCCTTATCTCGAAGGCTTGCGTCTGGACGAAGCGATGAACCCTTTGGCAATTCTGGCGACGGGGCTTTATGGCGGGACTCTGCCGCCGCAGGATGGCGCGCCCATTCGACTTGTCGTGCCCTGGAAATACGGATTCAAGGGCATTAAGTCGATCGTCAAAATTACGCTGGTGGACAGTCAGCCGACGACGACCTGGAACAGAGAGTGGCCTGAGGCTTATGGCTTCTATTCCAACGTGAATCCGAACGTGCCGCACCCTCGCTACAGCCAGAAGATGGAGAATCGCATCGGTGAATTCACTTCGCGCAACACTCTCCTGTTCAATGGCTACGCCGATCAGGTTGGGTATCTTTATCAGGGCATGGATTTAAGAACGAATTACTGAAGTGGAGCGCGGGCATCCTGCCCGCACTGAGCGCGAAGCGCGAAAATCTTCGGTCTTTGGAAAATTTTTGAGCACACTGGCGGGCAGGGATGCCCGCGCTCCGTTATGGCTCCGATATGAAAGACACACGCTTTGCCAAATTAGTGCTGTTGACCAACGGCCTGGTCCCGCTGGTGCTGCTGCTGTGGGACGTCTACCGGAAAAACGTGGGCGCAAATCCTTTGGAGTTTGTCACCCGCACTACCGGCATGCTGACTCTGGTGTTTCTGCTTGTCTCACTGGCAGTGACCCCTTTGCGCAGGATTACAGGGCTCAACTGGCTAACGAGGTTTCGCCGGATGCTCGGTCTCTTCGCGTTCTTTTATGGCTCGCTTCACCTGATGACCTACGTAGCTTTCGATCGCTTCTTCCATCTGACAACCATCCCGGGCGATATTTTCAAACGCCGGTTCATTGCGGTCGGTATGACGGCTTTTTTTCTGATGCTGCCGCTGGCGATTACTTCGACCGACAAAATGGTTAAGCGGCTGGGCGGCAAGCCTTGGACTCGGCTCCACCGCATAGTCTATCTGTCGGGCATTCTGGGCGTGCTGCACTACTACATGCTGGTCAAGTCAGACGTGCGTTTGCCGATGACATTTGCGTTCTTGTTGGCCCTGCTGCTGGGCTTCAGGATCTTTGCGAAGTATTACGTGGCCCCGCCGAGGACTTCGGGAAGCATCGCTCCGCCGTGAGTGGGGCACTAGCCCGACCGTGAGGGGGAGAGCTCGTCAGCCGTTGCTCGCCACTAACATGTGAGCCCTCCCTGAAGGTCGCTAGTGCCCCGCCTTGCTAGGGGACTAACATACTTGACTCATCAAATCATGTGATTGGCAGGTTGTTGTCTTGAGCGCCGAAGGCGCGAAATGTAATAGCCCGGCCCAACGGGCCGGGTGCGGCGATTGTCGTTTGATTGAGCGCTGAAAGCGCGAAATGCGTTGATCCCCGAAGGCACCTTTCTCGAAGTATTGGCGCCTTAGCGCATCCACATGTCGCGCTTTCAGCGCTTCCGGTTAATGCGCGAATCATACCCGGGCCGTTGGCCCAGGCTCTTACATCCCGCGCCTTTGGCGCTTCGGAACACGCGTCCGAGTTATTGATGAGTCAAGTATCTTGGTGCCCTTGCTAGCTCGCCTATTGCCTTAAAACGGCATCGTTGTTAACTTTCTCTGGTGCTCGATCCAACCAGACGTTTTTCAAACCGCGTCGAAAACTATCTCAAGTACCGTCCCACTTATCCGGCTGAGATAATTCCCCTGCTTCAATCAGAATGCGATCTAACTGCGGAGTCGGTAATTGCCGACCTCGGTTCAGGCACGGGTCTTTTGACTGAGCTGTTTCTGAAGAACGGCAACGCGGTTTTTGGCGTCGAGCCAAATGACGAAATGCGCGCAGCGGGCGAGAAGGTTTTGGCGAAGTATCCCAGATTCAGCAGCGTCAACGGGACGGCTGAGGCGACGACGCTGCCTGATAATTCATTTGACATGATAGTCGCCGGCCAGGCCTTTCACTGGTTCGACCGCCAGAAAGCGCGCCCTGAGTTCGTGCGGATCCTGAAACCTGACGGCTGGGTCGTGCTGGTCTGGAACGGGTATCGGGTCGAATCCAGTCCATTGATGAACGCCTATCAGGATCTGGTGGTGCGCTATGGCACCGACTATTCAGAAGTCCAGCGCGAAGTCGTGGCTTGCGACGTGGAAGCATTTTACGCGCCGGGTTTTTGTAAATGCGCCCGCTTCGAATTCCAGCAGAGTTTTGATTACGAAGGTCTCAAAGGACGACTGTTATCAGCCTCGTATGCGCCCGAGCCCGATCATCCCAACTTTGCCGCGATGCTCACCGACATGGGAAAGGTGTTCGACGCCAACCAGCAGGACGGCAGAGTAGTCTTTGCCTACGAAACTGAGCTTTATTACGGGCAGCTTTCAGCCTGACCGGGGTAGTGGGGAATGTGTACCGTCTTCGCCCCGACGATATTAGCGAGCGGGCAGTTGTGCAAGTGTGTACCTTCCAAATCGCTCGACGATCTTTTGTGAATCGCCGTGCACGCGTACGAGGAAAGCGCCTTTACGATAATTCAAAGTGCTCTTAAAGCTCCGCGGACAGGTTAGTAGGTACGCTTCATCTCCCAGTTGATACTTAACCGACTGACAAATCCGGCTGGATGTCCCGCCCCCAAAGCGGCGAATCCATTCCGCGCTTTCTTCGGAGGAAGCGGCCAGGACAATCTCCACGTCTACGAATTCGCGTCGACCCTGTTTATCTTTGCGGTCCCAGGTGCCGTTGTCGCGCCACACTTGTCCCGGGACAGTTGGAGGGCAGCTGCACCATCCGCCGATATAACGCCAACCCGGTTCCACCCGTCTGACAGCGTGCGCCATTTTGTTTGTAAACGGGATCCTGGTTTGTGCCTGGAAGGGCGAAGCAACAGAAATCAAGAGCGATAGCAAAGAGCCGAAAAGGTACTCGCGCTTTCTGTGACGCCAGGTTTTCACGCAGCGATTATCCTATTTCACCTGTCGAAAGGCGAGGCCTGTTATTGTCAGATTCAAAGAGCAGGAGTAGACTCTCGGTGCTCTGAGATTCAACCTGGGAGATCACGTGATGATTAAGAGAACCCTCGGCTTACTTTTCTTGTTGGGAACCGTGGTGGCCATCGCCGCTGCGCAAACACCGACTCCGAGTCCGACACCGGCCAGGACGCCGCCACCTGCACCGCATACGAATTTGAAAGTGGGCCAGGCGGCGCCGGACTTTACTCTCCCGAGCACGGCCATTGGACCGGATGGACGGGGGATGCGGTTCAAGCTCAGTGACTTTAAGGGCAAGAAGAACGTGGTGCTCGCCTTTTATGTTTTGGCTTTCACCGGTGGTTGAACGAAGGAAATGAAGGCGTATCAGGCTGATATCGCCAAATTCGAAGGTACGGATACTCAGGTTTTTGGTCTCAGCGTCGACAGCGTTCCCGCCAACCGCGAGTTCGCGACTAAGAACGGCATAACATTCCCGCTACTCAGCGATTTCAAACGCACCGTCGTGAAGGATTACGGCCTCTTTAACGAAGAGGGTGGTTACGGCAATCGCGCCACTTTCGTGATTGATAAGGACGGAATTATCCAACACATCGACGAAGGTAACGTGGCGATCGATCCATCCAGCGTTGAGGACGCTTGCAACATCCTGACGCACAAGAAAGCAACGCCGTAGCTGTACGAAACTCACAACGCCCGGTTTAAGGCGGAGAACCAACAGGAGAGGCGCTTGGTGCGGTCGCCGGCGGGGCTGAAGAATTCGAGGCTCCGCCACACAGGTTACTGTAATCCGTGACGAGCGTTGCCTGGTTGAAAGTTGCGTTCACTGCCTTTTCAAAAAATGCCGCGGATGGATTCATAGGAGTCTTGCCGCGATAGCCCTTGAATACGAGAACGGGACTGGTTGAACAATCTGCGCCGTATGGGCAGAAATACGCATATAAGTCGTTATCAATAATCACCACCACCATCGTGGGATAGGTGTCCGTGAGCTTGATTTGCAGGGATTGACTCTGGCTGGTGTTGGAGTCTTTGATGAAGTCACCGAACTTCCTTATGGCATTAGTGATATTCATGGAAGCATGTGGATTGTTCTCGTCCTTCTGTCTTTTTTTTACCGTCTCTCCACAGGGATTGATATAGACAAGTTGGACGACAACGCCCTCTTTGACTTTGTCGGTGACCGATTTTGGATCAAGCTTTGAGAGCGCCACGCCGGTCGCCTTAATCTTCGACTTGGCATTCTTCACCGCAGCATCCCATTGAATGTCGTCCTGCGCTTTTAGTTCGTAGTCAGTTGTTTGCGAAGCGTTACTCTTGTATGTACTCGACACTGCACGATCGGGAAAGAATCCGGTAGCGATCAAAAGCGTAGCAACCAGAAAGCCTCCAAGGAACAGCAAAATACCACCCCAACCCCATTTCAGTTTTATGATGATGATGTAAGGACCGATGAACGGAATTCCCTTTAGGATATTATTGACCGCCTCGGCCAGAGCCCTCTTCTTTTCTGCTTCGAGTTGCCGTTGAGAACTGCCAGATTGAGCTGGGCGCGGCATGGCTGAAGGATCGCCGCTCCTCTGTTCGGGACTTTTATTCTCGCTCATTTTTAGACTCCGCGGGTGACGACAAAACTTCAAGCAGAATAGCTAACGGCGGAAGGCTTAGGAACAAATCCCCCGCTTGATCGCCATTCATACTTTCAAAGATTCATTGCGAGGACGCGAAAATCACTATCTAGAATAACTACGTGGAAAAACAGCCAAACATTATTCTTCGAACCAGTAGATGTCAACCTAAATTATCAGCCCAAAGCGGCGCCGGATAATTGTTTAGAGATAAGACGAGCAGGGCTTTCGCCGCAATGTCTCAGTTGTTCCGCCCTCTTGCTTGAGCCTCAACCCGGTAGCAGTGACGGTGCCCGTGAACTTCTGATCTCCCACCGCAAAGCTCACCGACAATCCCTTGACAGTCACCGGCACGAACTCGGGTTTGGGATCTTCGGCGCCGCCTTGCGCGATTTGGACGATCGCATAGTGACCACCACCCGCATTCACCACGACCACTCTCATACCTTCCAGGTCCCCGGATCCTTTGCCGACCGTGAAATTCTCAAACACCCCTGTCACACTGGGCGCCGGTCGGGCGCCGGGCTTTCCGGCCAGGCTTGACGGAACCAACACTAAGCTAATCACCAGGGTCAACAACGCGCGAAGTACTAAATTCATTTTGGGTTCTCCCTTTTTTTTCGTAATCGGACTTAATTATAACCTGCAATTACTCACTCAACGGTAAAGTTAATTCTCTGAGCAGAACTCACCCCGGCGACCCTGTCGGTGGCGGATACCTGGAGAGTGTAAGAGCCGGAAGCTAGTTCGTTGAGAGCGAGTTCGGACCAGTAAGGGAGTTGCCACGGATCTTTTGAGACATCGGGCGGAATCCTGCTCGGAGCCACCGTCATGACCTGCCGGCTGCCGCGAAAGACCTGCACGTCGATCCAGACATCGGATTCGGGGGCGCCGGGTTTTCTCGCAGCGTTGTAAACGTAGGTCTGAAAGCGCAACACCGAAGTGCGGCCGAAACGATGATCGACATCCACGCGGACCGGCTGCGGACCGGCGGCGGAGTTTTCCGGTGGTGCGGTCGCGGCCGGTCGCTCGCCGAGGAACAGACTGCTCATACTGAAGGTGGCCGGGGCGAGTGGGGGGATTTCGATCCATTCCATGGCGCTGCCCGAGCGGTTTGTGCTCCGCTCGCGCACAGCCACGCGCACCTGATAGAGCCCGGGCTGCACCTTGAGGTGCTGGTTCCACACGACGGGAACTTGAGTTGATTGGAGCGTTGTTTGTGAAGTGACGGTGAGCACCTGCTTGAAAGTATAGATTAGGCCGCGATCGTCTATCGCTGCTCCAATCACATCGACTTCGCTTTTTGGGTTTGCAGACGAATCAAGGCTGAATGCTTCACGCGGGATTTGCATTGAAGTTTGCAGCGCGAGTCCCTCTGCCGTCTTGACGTAACCGACCGAAAGCGACGTCGGCAGAGTTCGCAGTGGCTGGGCCGAGCCCAGCGTGCTAAGCAATTGCGCTTCAGGAGTTACGCTGGACGCGTAAGGAGTCCGGACGCTAATCGGCGCGTTGGTCGCGTAATAACCTCGCCGTAAGCGGACGCGTAAGTCAGGCCGCCCGGGGATCGTCACTTCCAGTCGAGCCTTTGCGCTGCTCTCATTCTCAGAAGCGGGCCGCCAGGCGAGGACATAGTAATCCGACGTCTCGCGCACGGCTTGCGCGACCGCTTCGTCGATCCGCGCAGAGTTGACGATGGTTTGCCCGCCCGTTTCATCCGCGAGAACGTTCAAAGGTTCGCGCGACGCCATCGTTTCACCCAGCGAGACACCTGCATGACGGCTGGTCATGTCGACATAGTCGCTGCTGCTGGCATCGACCGCCGCGTCGGTAAAGCTTCCACGCATGTCGACTGAATAGATAACTGCGCCGCTGCGGGCGGCAACCTGCGTCACTTGATGCAAAAGGCCCAGCGCGCTCGAACCACGCGGGTCGACGATGAAGCCGTCTGAAAGAAAGAAGACCAGCTTCCGTCCGGGCAGAGCGGCTGAGGATTGCATCAGGCTCCTGAGTACGGCAATCGTATTGGTTGTGTCCGCTCTGCTCTGCGCGGAAATCTGTGCCACACGGCTTTTCAGCAGCCGTCTGGCCTGACCGGCGCTGTCGTTGCCGTGATCGCCTCTAGCAGCCCCAAGTCCCATGCCATATTCGATTTTTACCGACTCCATCAGGTAAGCAAAGAGCTGGCGGTTGTGCGCGTCCTCGATCTGGCTGGCCATGTAATCGGTGATGCGGGTCTTTCCGGCATAGCCTTCGGGATTGCGTTTATAATTCAGCCGCGCGATCGCTGTGTGCAGCACCGCGGGGTGATCGGTCAACTGCTGGAGGAATCCAATTTGACCGCTGGTCGAGACAATCGCGACCTTGTCGCCAGGATTCACGCGGCTATCGACAAACTTCCGCAGCGTCTGGCGCGTGCGCACCAGACTCTCGCCGCTCAGATGCACGTCGTCCACAAAGAAAAAGATCAAACGGCCCGGGGAAGAGCGAACCGCAGGCGCAGCGTTCGCGGACACCAAATCCGGCGAAGGTTCGCGCCCGCCTGAGCGCAAAGTCGCCAGTTGCGACGCCTCAAGCCTGCTACCCGATGTGACTCGTTCAAAGATCGAAACAGCGTGGGCCTGCCCATCCAGACTCAATTTGAATTCTTCCGGACGCAGCCCGTCGACGAAGTGCCCGTTCTTGTCGAATACCATCACGTCCGTCTGGACGAGTTCGGTGTTGACCCTGATGACATCGTCGCCTCGTTCCGGCTTCGCAGGGTTTTGCGCCCGGCTTTGCCCAAGCGGCAGGAGAGACAGCGTCACGAACCAGAGAGTTCGGTAAAGAAACGCGCGGTGCGGAACCGCTTGCAGTAGCAAGCGGGTAAACGAGCCGCTGATGAAAGCTCTTTGAGACAATCCTTTTCCTCTTTCAATGGTGCTCAAGTGTGTGGCGGTGATCTCGGGCTAATGCCCCGCTTGCTACCCCCGACGGGTCGGGTTCCGTACCTATTCGACTATGAACGCAATTCTCTGGGAAGCCGCCGTTCCGCGCACCTTGTCCGTTGCCGTTACCACCAGAGTGTAAGATCCCCTCGCCAGTTCTTTAAGGGCGATGTCGGACGATAAGGGCATTCGCCATGTGTCTGCGGCGTCGAACGAGATTTTGTTCGGCGCGGTTGCTAAGACTTGTTGGGTCCCTCGGAACACCTCTGCTGAGATCCAAACGTCGGCTGATCCTGCCTGCCGCGAAGCATTATAAACGTAAGTTTGAAAGCGCAGGACAGAAGTGCGCGCGAAACGATGATCTACGGCAGCGCGGCTTCGCTCGCCCGCTGCGGAAGCGGGGACAGCCGGGCCGGACTCAACCAGCTTCTCGGTAAGAAAGAGACTGCTCATGCTGAAGCGGTTGGGTTCGACCTGTGGCACCTCGATCCATTCAATCGCGCCGCCGGTGCGGCCGCTCTTACTGTCGCGCACCGCCACTCGCACCTGGTACAAACCCGGCGGCAGCGGCAGGCTCTGATTCCAAATTACGGAACGCTGATTCTCGGTGAGTACCGCGGCCCGAGGAATTTTCAGCTTTTGCTGGAAGCTGGAGAAACTGCCGCGATCATCCAGGGCTACGCCCAGAACATCGACTGCTGCCTCTTGCTTTCCTTCCGCTCCTTCGAAACTCAGCGTTTCAATATCAAGCTGCATCGTGAGGCTTAACAGCGGCGCCTTGTCGACGGTGTTCAGATACCCGGCGGACAGATGAACCGGAAAGTCACGGTGTGGATATAGCGCACCGAGTGCCGCACGCAATTCATCCTCAGGAGTGACTTTGACTGCGGCCCCGCCGCCGGCCTTTGCAGAGGGCGCAGCTTGATTGGATTTGAGTTCAAAGACATGTCTTCTCATGCGGACGCGCAACTCGGGATGGTCCTTGATGACTACATCGACGCGAGATCTGCCGGCCTTCTGATTCTCTGTGTCAGGCCTCCAGGCCAGCAGGTAGTAAGCAGAACTTTCGAGCAAAGCTTCGGCCACGGCATCGTCGAGCCTGTTCGAATTAAGATAAGAGCGCCCTCCGGTCTCGTCGGCCAGAGTCTCCAGTGGTTCCTGTGGGGTCTTGCTCTCGGCCAGACTTCTGCCGGCCGTTCGCGGCCCAAAATCCGGATACTCGTTTCGGGAAGCGTCAACACTGGATCCGAAAAGATTCGAACGGGTATCGAGCGAATAAACCACGGCGCCGACGCGGGCCGCCTCGCTGGTCAGGCTTTCCATGATGTCGCGGCCGCCCGATCTCTTGTTGTCCATGACAAAGCCGTCCGAGATGAAAAACACGACCTTGCGGCCCGGCAGCGGCGAGGTCGAGCGAATCAAACTCTCAAGTCGAGACAAAGTTTCAATCTCAACCAGCTTTGATTGAGCGTTGATCTGGCGAACCCGATTCTTGACGAGGGCCGCTGCGCTCATCGCGCCCATTTGCATTTCCTTCATCGTCTGTTCGACGAGATAAGCAAATAGACCCTTGAAGCCGCGGCTGGCAATCAGATTCGCATCCACCTCGCTAATCCCAACCCCGCTGGCGGTAGTCTCAGGGTTGTATTTATTATTGAGCCGGGAGATCGCCTCGCGCAGCACTGCCTTGCTGTCGGTTAACTGCTGAAGAAAACCGATCTGGCCGCTGGTGCTTACCACCGCCACGCGGTCGTTGGCCCCCATCTTGTCTTCAACAAAGTGAGATACAACCGCCCGCGCGCGGGTCAAACTTTCGCCCGTCAAATGGACATCGTCTACGAAGAAGAAAATCAGGCGCCCACGATCAGGGCCGGCGGTTGAGTTACTCTCCCGAGCCATCGAAGTCTTGCTGGCCGCACGCGCAGCAGCCAGTTGTTCCGCTTCCGCCGAGCTGCCGGCCGCGACCTGTTCGAAGAAAGCCAGGGACTGTGATTTGGCATCTACTCGCAGCTCAAATTGCCCGGCTTTCAAGCCATCAACAAACCGGCCCCGCTTGTCGACCACCGTCACGTCGGTTTGGACGAGCTCTGTCTTAACTCGAATAATGTCATCGGTCTGCTGCGGCTTTGACGGAGATTGGGCCTGACCTTGAAGGTACGACGGTAGGACGGCAAGAGATAACGCGGTGAATAAAAGACGAAGGTACAGCGCACGGTACGGAACCGCTTGCGGTAGCAAGCGGGTGCACGTGGCGCTTATGGAGCGTGTGTAATTCAATCCTTCGCCTCTGGGTTTGAACATCGTATGAACTGACGAAGACTTCTTTGCGTGAGTTGCCCGCTTGCTACCGCAAGCGGTTCCGTACCAATGGTTCTCTCACCACCTCAATCTCACTCAACTGTGATGCGGGTCTGTTGTGACGCGCTGGTTTTCGCAATCTGATCCGTCACCGTCACTTCCAGAATGTATTGTCCCGGAGGGATCGAGCCCAGTTGAAGTTCGTCGCCACAAAGAATTCGGGCCAGGTCCTCAGGCGCAACGGTTACCGTATGAATCGGCGTCTTGAGCAGGGTCTGACCCATTCGCAGAATCCGAGCTTCGATCTCGATGTAAGGCAGCGATTTTCCTTCAGTCCCTCGCGCGGCGTTGTAGACAAAGGCCATGAACCCTAAACGCGAGTTGCGCTGGAAACGGTGATCGACGTTGAACTGCACTTGCGACGATGTCGCGGTACCGCCGACGCTCTGTAAGCCCAAAAGCAAACTGCTCAAAGTCAGACGATGCAGCGCTAGATCCGGAATTTGCACCCACTGTTGGGCGGTGCCAACCTGGCCGCTCTTGCTGTCGCGCGACGCCACCCGCACCTGGTACAGCCCCGGCACGAGCGGGACACGCGCGTTGTAAATCGTCGCCGAGTGGTTCTGCTCCGCGCTATCTGAACCTGTCGGGCTGATTTTCAGTCGAGTCTGAAACGTCCCAGCAGGCTTTCCCTTATCGTTCAAGACAACCCCCACCAAATCCACGGCGGCAGTGGGCTTGCCCGCGACCGTTTCATAAGAGAGTCCTTCATTTGCCACTCGCACCGAAGCGGTCAGCACCGGGCCATGGTCCGGCGTGTCCAGGAACACTGCGGACAGCGAAGTCGGAATCTCTCGTTTGGGATAAAGAGAGGTCAGCGCCTCTTGCAAGTCGCGGTGTGACTGTGCCGGGGCTTGAACTTCGGTGACGGGTTTCACGGTTAAGCTGGAATTTTTGAGAAAACCGCGGGGCAGTCGCACCGTGTACTCGGGGTGATCGACAACGCGTACTTTTATGTTCTTAAAGTTGGCCGTTGTCTCTGACTCATTATTTGGCCGCCACGCGAGCAGATAGTATTCCGAGGTCTCGTCAAGCACTTTATTAACCCAGCGATCAAAATAATTCGTGTTGCGTAACGCCCGGCCACCCGTGTCTCCCGCCAGCGCATTGAGCGCATCCTGGGAAGCGGGGCCTTCGCGTAAGTTGGCGTTCTCGAGACGGTTCTGTTCGTCGAACGGAACATTGTTGGTGGCATCGAGCTGGCCGGAAAACAAACCGCGCGCATCAATCGTGTAAATCACCACGCCGGCGCGCAAGGCGCCATCCGTAATCTCCCTGAGCTTTCCGCGTGGGTCCGAGTTGCGCGGGCCGGTATCCAACAAAAAGCCGTCAGAAATGAAGAAGACCAGTTTACGCCCCGGCATTTGCGCCGAAGATCGCATCAGGCTCGCCAGTGAATCGTACGTGTTCAGGATCACCGAAGCAGCCTGGAGCAGGATCAGCCGCGCTCTGCTTTTTACTTGCACCTCACACGCAGCGCGCGTGTACTTCAATGGATAAGCCTCTCGCAAACATTCATCGATATAGAAGGCCAGCACTCCCGGATCATCCTGGCGTTCGATGGTCAGCGCCATGTATTCAGTCATGGGCGTGTGCACCTCGGTGATATCGCGCACCCTGTAGGGATGATGAGTCAGGCGTGCCGCCGCCGCACGCAAGACCATTTTGTTGTCCGTGAATTGCTGTAGAAAACCTATGTCGCCACTGGTCGAGGCCAGCGCCACGCGATCATTGTCGTTCATCTGATTATCAATGAACTCGGCGAGAGTTTTGCGGGTGCGCGTGAGACTGTCCAAAGAGAGGTGTAAATCATCGATAAAGAAGACGATGGTGCGTCCGCGACTGTCGTTTATCGCCGGCTTCTCAGACGGCTCTGCCGCAGCGGCTTTGCGGTTGGATGATAACTGTAGCTGCTCTTTATAAGTTCCGGCGCGGACCTGCTCAAACAAAGAGACTGGCTGCGGCTTGCCATCGACGGTCAACTCAAATTGATCCGGTCGCAGGCCGCCAACAAAATGGCCTTTCTGGTCGAACACCATTGCCTGCGTCTGCACCAGTTCGGTGTTGATGCGGATCACGTCTTCGGCCGGTGGTTTCGACGGCGGGGTTTGCGATTGAGCTGAGACGTGAAAGGAACCGATACTCAAACAGAACGTTGCCAGCGCTAGAACTCGGTGAGCGGTTGTAATGATATGTCGCATTGGTACGGAACCGCTCGCGGTAGCGAGCGGGTAACTCTCGTCGTCGAACTTAGTTTTCATTGAAAGCCAATCCGTTGCCTGTTGTACTGGTGTTTACTTGCCTTGGTTTATCCGACCTCGTCAAGCCCCGGGAACTCGTCCCCTTGGTCGAATTCGACGTAGTCGATTGCCTTTTGAACATGCGCTTCAGTCCACAAGTACCGTTTGCTGCCACGTTCGGCCCACGGACTCCCGGGGAGTCGCCATAAACCTGCTTCTTTAAGCGTTCGCGTAGCATTAGCCTTTAAGGCATTCAAGATTCTGCTCGGGCCGCACGCCGCGGTGACCACCGAGTGCGCGTGATTGGTTCTTACATTGGTCACATGCAGCCGCCAACCGCGGATCTCGCACGTTTCCTTGATCGATGTGGTGACTACAGTCCGCTGCCTCTCATTTAGTTTGACCGGCTTACTCATGAGCGAACGCTTGTTATGTTCGAGCCAGTTCTGATTTGGAGGTATCACTGGTGCTCCGTAGCGATTGTGGTGGCGATCTACGCTGCCTCTCTTATCACCGTGAAGCCAAGTCCCGTAACTCCGAAACGTGATGAGATAAGCCAGCGGAGTATGGTCCTCGTTGAATTCTCTCTTCATTGGGAGCCTGTCCTCAACAGAAAACCGCCGGTACGGAACCGCTTGCGGTAGCAAGGGGGTTAGCGACTACCATCTCACGCCTCGTTGACGGGTGGTCTTGAATCTAACCACGTTCTCATTGTCGAGTTCTGGTGCCAGCTGATACCGCATCGCAACCACTTTTAGCAATCGCTTGGCAGTGCCTGGTGGTAAATTAAGCCTGCGATCGATTTGCTTATAGTGCAGCAACTTCCCATTGTGGATAAGCGCTTCTCGGTCTGTAACAAACGCGAGACTAGAGAAGGTGCCTTCGTCCGGCTCGAATAACTCAGTATCGATTACTTCCATTAGCTCTTCGTCGTCATACCCTGAGTACTTACCCGAATACAGAGCGTAGTCGTTCAAGTCCACATCCTTGATTTTCACCGTCTTGTATTTCGGAATCCTAGCCGTAATATTCGAAGCACGGAATGACCCGATCTTGCCAAAGCCGAATTGAAGGATCAACGCCTGAAACAATAACTTAAGATCCGCCGCTTTACCCATCGACAACGCCTGCAGGCGATCAAGTGGCGATGGCAACCTGCTCAAATCAATTTCAGGAGCGCATAGTGGATATATCTTGGTTGCTTGTTGCCTCCCCTTAGCCCAAGTCGCACCCACTTCGAACCAAAGCCAAGGGCGCTCAATCGAAACCGGCGTGACGATGGCAATCACAGCTTGGGCTCGAGCTAGTCGAGCTTCGATTTCGGCAAGCCAGTCTGTGCCGACATCAATAGCGCCTGACGAACTCGTCGAGAAAACGTCGACCCCATTTGCGAAGACCTTTTCGATCTCCTGTTTGACGGCGTTTGCGAATTCCGCGTCCGTGGAAGCGTGGCTAATGAAGACGGTCGGCTTTTGGATTTGATGATCGGTCATCGTCGATAGTGAACCGTGAGCGAGGCTACAGGCGTTCGCTTGAGATTGGGCAGTTCGCATCCGCTCGTTTACCCGCTTGCTACCGCAAGCGGTTCCGTACCGAACTCTATTGCCGTTTCCCGGCCCGAGCGAAAGCCTTATCGATCGCCGCGCGCAAGCCATCGGCGGAATAGTCGGTCAGCACGGCGCCGTTGATAAAGAAGGTGGGCGTGGCTTCGACGCCATAGACTTCGCCGTCTTCGATGTCGCGACGAAGCACTGGCTCGTATTTGCCGGAATCAAACTCGGCATCAAACCGTTTTCGATCCAGTCCGACCTGCGTTGCATATTTTTTCAACGAATCCACGTCCAGCGCAGTCTGGTTCTTGAACATGATGTCGATGTATTCCCAGAACTTGCCCTGGGCTTTGGCGGCTTCGGCTGCCTGGGCGGCGCGGAAGGCATTCGGATGGGCTTGCGTCAAAGGAAAGTTCCGAATCACAAAGCGCACGCGAGTGCCGTAAGACTTCAGCACGTCTTCCACGATCGGATACATTGCTCCACAAGCCGAGCATTGAAAATCCGTGAACTCGAGTACCGTCACCGCAGCGTTAACATCGCCGCGGGTGGCGCCGCCGGCAATTCCCACATTCAACAAGGGCGGCTCTGGTTCTTTCAACAGGAGCTGCACCTTCGCTCCGGCGCGCAGCTTTTCTGCGAGTGCAGTCTCGAGTTTCTCCTGCTGCTGTTGCTGTAGATAGGTCACGATGGCGGACTTTGTCGCGGCCAGATCCGTTTTGATATTGGCTTTATGCTCCTCGTAGAACTTGCTGATCTCGGCATCCGTCGGTTGGGTGATCTTGTCGGTGACTTCAGCGCGCACGATCTCTTCGGCGCCGACTTTTCGCTTGTTGGCTTCGGCGATGATCAAGAGATCGTTGATGCGCCGATCCAGCACGTCCTTCCGCACCGCATAAACTCGCATCTCCAGTTTGTAGAGATAGGCCCTGGTGCGTTCATTGATCGCATCGACGCGTAACGGCTCGCCGTTGACTGCCGCCAGGACGGTTCCGGGAGCCAGATTCGGCGCATTCACCTCGGCGTTCTTGTTCACAGCGTTCGTCATTTTCAGACGTCTGATGAGCGCCGCGTACAACTCCTGGCTGCGTTCATTGCGAATGTAATTGATCAGCTCTGCGCGGACCGATTCCAGATTGGCGTTTCCGATCTGGTCGCGGTTGGCGTCGTATGCCGCCTTGATCTCTGCGTCGGTTGGCGCTGGCACGCGCGAAGTAATTTCTGCTTCGATAATCTGATCCGAAGATTTCCCGCGCTTCTTTGCCTCGGCCGCAATCAACATAGAGTTGAGGCGCGCATCGACGGCGCGCTGCCGCGACTCTTTCGTTTCTTTGTCCGGATCAGCGTAGTAGCTGCGCAAGTACGGATCGGGATCGCGGAGGATAACGGCGCCCACCTGATCTTCGATGTCCTTTGCGGAAATCGTCACGTCATTGACTATCGCGATCGTCGTTGAAGTGATCTCGGCAGGTTTAGATGGCGAAGGCTGCGGCGCAGCGTTGGCCGGCGCCGGTTTCGTAGCCGGCGGTTTTGCCGGAGGTCGACGCCGGGTCTGAGCTGTCGCAACACTTAGTAGCGCACCAGAAATAAGTACGATGACGATGGCCCTATTTCGATTCATGAAAGCTTCCTTTTTCTGGGAGCGCTGACGGCCCCGTCCGCATTGCGACACTTAAACTCAACTTCAACTAAGACATGATGATATTTGAATTAATGGACTTCAGCAAAACCAAGGCTAAGCCAGCAGTGTCTTACTTTTAGTTTCGTACTTCTGCCCTCTTGTTAGGAACGATCTACGAAGTCACACGAAGCGGCACGAAGAAAACCGGTTCCGCTTCGTGTATCTTCGTGGATCGTTTTCCTGGCAAACCGAAATTTCTCAAAATAAGACACCAGCCTAAACCGAGCTCCAGGCACTTTCTATACCCGGTTCATTAGCAGCGTTGCTTTAGCGCGGTGAACTAAGTGCGTGCCCCTGGGTGCTCAGTGCGAGCAGGATGCCCGCGCTCCGTTATCCACCCGCCAGCTTTTGCACTGTCTCCAGCGTATCAATCTCGGCAACTGTCTTGTCCGGCCGCAGGCGCACGATGCGCGGAAAGCGGAGCGCGTACCCGCCTTTGTGCCGGTTCGATGACTGAACCCGGTCGAAAGTTACCTCGATGACTATCATTGGTTCGACCACGCGGACGCGGCCATGCGCGAATTCCTGGATCGTGTGGCCGCGAAACCACTCGGTCATCTCGGCGATTTCCACGTCAGTCAGCCCGGAATAAGCTTTGCCGATGTTGAGTAGCTCGCCGTCAGTTTCCGACCGCCGCACCGCAAAGGTGTAATCGGAAAGCACGCCGCGACGCTTGCCGTGACCGAGTTCCACCGTGGTGACGACGACATCGAGCGTCGCCAGCGCGCGTTTGAGTTTGAGCCATTCGCGCCCGCGGCGGCCCGGTTTATAGAACGACGCAGGGTCCTTGATCATCAACCCTTCATTGCCGCGCGCTCGTGCCGCGGCAAATTCATCATCGAGTGCTGCGGCGTCAGTGAATCTTTTTGCTTCGGAGAGGCGTACCGTTCCAAGGTTGGCCCGCCCGCTATTCCGACGAGTCGGGGTTCCGACAAGTTCTTCAAGCTTCGCTCGTCGCGCATCCAGCGGATCGTTTATCAGCACCCGGCCCGTCGCATACAAAACATCCCAGGCGACAAACACTGCGGGCGTGCTGGCCAGCAGGTCCTCGCTGACAGTCTTGCGGCCCAGACGTTTTTGCAAATCGCTGAACGGCAGAATCTCTGCGCCACGCGCCGTGATGATCTCGCCGTCGAGAATCACATCGGTAGGAAGTGCGGCGAGCGGCGCGTGTAACTCGGGAAAGCGGCTTGAAATCTCATCGAGGGTGCGGGAAAAGATCGCCACGCGCCCGCCTGCGACGTGTGCCTGCGCACGAATGCCGTCAAATTTGTCTTCGACAAAGAATTCGCGGGGCATGGTGCGGGCGATGTCAGCGAGATCGGAGGCCGGCGTTGCCAGCATCGACTTCAACGGATGAAACAAACGCATCTCAATGTCTTGTAAATTCCCGGCGCGCGCCCGGACGGCAGCTTCGCCTATGTCGCCTCGCAGCATGTTAGCCAACGAAACTTCAGCCAGCGGTTGTTTGAAGGCGCGGGCGATCGCGTCTTCGACCAGCCCTTCGCGCAGACCGATGCGCAGATCTCCAGACAGGAGCTTGACCAGATACTTTGCTTCCAGAGGGGTCGCGCGCGCGAACGCCTCGGTCAATATCTTTGTCTTGGCATTTTTTCCGCGGGTCGCGCTCAGACTCGCGAGCAGCCTTTCAGTTTCACCCAGTGAAAGACTCGGTTGATTGCCGGGCTTTGCTTCAGAGAAAACTTCGAACGCCACGTCGCCGCCGTCGCCCCAGCGCGCATAGCGCGGGCCCAGGCTTTCAGGGCTGGAACCCGTGGCGGCGCAGAGGGCTTCGCTGAGGATACTGCCGCCGACGTTGGTCGTGCGCGCGTCGCTCTGCGCGAACTGTTGTGCGGCAAAGTAGCGTGCGGCGCGCGGCAAATCATCATCGTTGAGCAGTTGGAAGTAGTCGCCGAGCAAGGCGGCCTTGGCGAGCTTTTTCGTGGTGGCGGCCACGGCTTCGGCAGTTTGAGCGAAGTTTTCAAGAGAGTCTGCAGGCAGTGAGTTCATGATTGGAGCTCCGTTAGGAGCTCAATGTTTATAGCAATCGGGATCCCATTTTTCCAAACAAGCTCCGTCAGGAGCGAAATGTACCGCTCCTAACGGAGCTTAAGAGATTTATGAGCAAGCCGGGCTATAAACATTGCGCGCCTAACGGCGCTGAAGAGCCGTGACGCGGTTGGTACAGAACCAGAAACGGTAGCGACCGGATGCTATCACTCAACCATTGGGTGACGTTATTGTGCCTTCATTAGCAGTTTCCAAGTTGAATCTCGCACCCGGTCGCTACCGCTCCCGGTTCTGTACCTGCTCAACGCGCACCGCTTGTTCGTCGTCCGGCGCACCGAAAATTTCCGGATGCAGAATTCGGGCGAGGATTTCAACGCCGTCAACTACGCGCGGACCGGGACGGCTGAAATAAGAAGTCGCGTCGGTGGCCCAGACTTCTCCGCTTCTGACGGCGGGCAAGTCTTCCCAGCCTGCGGGCAGATTCGCAGACGGCAATTGACGCAGGATGTCTTCTTTGTAATAGCCGCACGGAATCAGCACGATCACTTCCGGCGCGTAGCCGCTAATCTCTGCCGCGGTTGTAGTCGTGCTGGGTCTACCTGCCTGGCCAAAGCCCTGGTCGCCGCCGGCAATCGCAACTTGTTCCGGCACCCAATGCCCCGGCGCGAAGGCAGGCTCGAGCCATTCAAGCATCAGAGTCCGCGGACGATGATCGATACGGGCAGTTTGCTCTTTGACGCGATCAAGCCGGCGGCTCAGTTTGCCGACCAGGTTCTCTGCTTCGCTTTTTCGTCCGGTCAGCTCACCAACCATGCGAATGTTTTCAAAGATGTCGCCGATGGTGTTTGGTTCGAGCGAAACCACGCGAACGTCGGCGTCGAACATGCGCGCGGCCCGTTGCACGGTCTTGTAACTGACGGCGCAGACATCGCAGAGTTCCTGAGTCAGAATCAAGTCGGGATTCAATTCGCGCAGCCTGACCTCGTCAAGATCATAGATTGATCCGTGACCATCCAACTGCGACCGCACCGCGTGATCGATTTCGGCGCTCGTCATAGTTTCCTGAGAGATATGGCTGGCAGTCAGACGAGGTTTATTGACTACCGACGGAGGGTAATCGCATTCGTGTGTTATGCCCACCAGCGCCTCTTCCAAGCCCAGGGCGCAGACAATCTCAGTCGTCGATGGCAGAAGGGAAACGATTCGCATCGGTACTTTGTAGCGCAAGTTGGCACCTTACGCCACTCCGCGGTGGGGCCTGACTCGAGTGATAGCCTGGTCATGCAAAACGATCCACGAAGAGACACGAAGCAGAGCTGATCTTGTTCGTGCCACTTCGTGTTCTTCGTGGATCGTTTTTGTCCAAACGAGAGCACCACGAAAGCAAATCAGGACAAGACCCCGCTGCCGAGTGAGATGGTTGGGTCGGAGGTTGAGAGTTCAACCTTCAGGTGCTGATGGCAGGCGCAAGCTAAAGCTTGAACTCTGAACTGATCCGCTGCCTGTTCTGTACCTACGGTCGCTGACCGCGCTACAATCTGTTTCCGGCGCCGTCGCATCAAAGCCGTCGAAAGGTAAGGCTGTGTTTCTGCTCATTCTGGATTCTCTGGGAAATTCTGAGCTGCTGGTAA
>Ga0137403_10002111_pt1 | contig 24491 bp, 19 predicted proteins | sample CZOMad2_1_16fung_FD_122057 | JGI IMG/M metagenome (GOLD analysis project Ga0137403, IMG submission 122057) | Vadose zone soil fungal communities from Angelo Coast Range Reserve, California, USA - CZOMad2_1_16fungal (Hybrid Assembly) | ecosystem: Environmental > Terrestrial > Soil > Vadose zone...
TATGAAGCGCAAGCTTTCAGTCGGCGACAAGATGGCCGGACGTCACGGTAACAAAGGCGTCATCGCCCGAATCCTGCCGGAAGAGGACATGCCTTACCTTCCGGACGGTACCCCGGTAGAGATCGTGCTCAATCCGCTCGGTGTGCCGTCGCGAATGAACGTCGGCCAGATTCTGGAGACGCATCTTGGCTGGGCGGCGCGCGTGTTAGGTCTCCATTTCGCGACGCCAGTATTTGATGGCGCCACCGAAAAGGAGATCAAAGAGAAGCTGCAGGAGTCTGGAGCTCGAGCCCGTAGTCTCGGACTGCCTGAGATAGTGAATGAATCCGGCAAGGCCGTGCTTTACGACGGGTTGAGCGGCGATCCCTTTGAGCAGAAGGTAACAGTGGGCTACATCTACATGCTGAAGTTATCGCACCTGGTTGACGATAAGATTCATGCTCGGTCTATTGGGCCATACAGCTTGATTACGCAGCAACCACTGGGTGGCAAGGCCCAATTCGGCGGCCAGCGATTCGGAGAGATGGAGGTCTGGGCGCTCGAGGCCTACGGCGCAGCTCACATTCTTCAGGAGTTGCTGACGGCAAAGTCGGATGACGTAGCCGGACGTTCGAAGATCTACGAAGCGATTGTTAAGGGCGAAGCTGATTTCGATCCTGGTTTACCGGAGTCGTTCAACGTGCTGGTGCGCGAACTGCAGTCACTTTGCCTGGACGTTGAGCTTATTAACAAGAAGGTCGCCGGCGACGGTCTGGGCCAGGAAGAAGGCGTTGGTGAAGCATTGGTCACCAGCGCAGTGGAAGCCTAGAGAATTTCAGTCTTCGGTCTTTGGACTTATGTCTTTGACGGCGGTGATCACATACATCGCATCCAAAGCTAAGACCAAAGACCCAAGGCCAAAGACCAAATTCGGTAATTGGCAACGGAGAAAATCAAGTGTTTCGATTCCAACAAGAAAAGACGCAACTAGCTCCTGACTTTGAAGCTATTCGTATCTCACTTGCGTCACCGGAGAAGATCCGGCAATGGTCGCATGGTGAGGTGACCAAGCCCGAGACGATCAACTACCGCACTTTCAAGCCGGAGCGTGACGGGCTTTTCTGCGCGCGCATCTTTGGTCCGGTGGCAGACTGGGAGTGCCTCTGCGGCAAATATAAGCGCATGAAGCACCGCGGCGTGATCTGCGACAAGTGCGGGGTCGAGGTAACTCAGGCTAAGGTTCGCCGTGAACGGCTCGGCCATATTGATCTGGCTAGCCCGTGTTCGCACGTCTGGTTTTTCAAAGGGCTTCCCAGCCGTATCGGTCATCTGCTCGATATTCCTCTACGGGAACTGGAGAAGGTACTTTATTTCGAGTCCTACATCGTGATCGATCCCGGCGACGTGCCCGGTTTGAAAGAGCGCGAATTGGTTAGCGACGAGCGCTATCGTGAACTCGTGCGCGACTACCCGGCCCAGTTTGTGGCGAAGATGGGCGCGGAAGCGATCAAAGAATTGCTCGCGATGGTCCAGATTGAAGAGCTGGCGACCGATCTGCGCAAGCGGATGAAGGAAGAGACTTCGCAGCAAAAGAAGTTGAAGTATTCGAAGCGTCTGAAAGTGGCGACCAGCTTTTTGAAGTCGGGTAATCGACCGGAGTGGATGATTCTCGATGTGATTCCGGTCATCCCGCCTGAGCTGCGGCCGCTCGTCCCACTCGATGGCGGACGATTCGCCACCTCGGATCTAAACGATCTCTACCGGCGGGTAATCAACCGCAATAATCGTCTCAAGAAGCTCATGGAGCTGCGCGCGCCCGAGGTCATCGTGCGCAATGAAAAGCGCATGCTGCAAGAGGCTGTGGATGCATTATTTGATAACGGCAGACGCGGACGTGTGCTGCGGGGCGTCAACAACCGGCCGCTGAAGTCTCTGAGTGGCACATTGAAAGGCAAGCAGGGGCGGTTCCGGCAGAATCTGCTCGGCAAGCGTGTCGATTACTCGGGCCGTTCAGTGATTGTGGTTGGTCCGGAGTTGAAACTGCACCAGTGTGGTTTGCCCAAGAAGATGGCTTTGGAGTTATTCAAGCCCTTCATCTACAACCAACTCGAGAAACAGGGACACGCCGCCACAATCAAACAGGCGCGTGAGATGGTGGAGCGCCAGGAACCAGTCGTTTGGGACATTCTGGAAGAAGTGATCAGGGAGCATCCCGTGCTTCTGAATCGTGCGCCGACCCTGCACCGTCTGGGAATCCAGGCATTCGAGCCCGTGCTCGTCGAAGGCAAGGCGATCAAGATCCATCCGCTAGTCTGCACAGCTTTCAACGCAGACTTTGACGGCGACCAGATGGCCGTGCACATTCCGCTGAGTCCGGAAGCTCAAATCGAAGCCGCGGTCTTGATGTTGTCCAGCAACAACATCTTGAGTCCCGCAAGCGGCCAGCCTATCGCTGTGCCCTCGCAGGACATCGTTCTGGGTATCTATTACCTGACACGCGATCGCGCTGGAGCGAAAGGTGAGGGCCGGGTCTTTGCCTCGCTCGAAGAGGTACTGCTGGCACTCGACGCTGGTGAGGTGACGACCCAGACCCCGATCAAGCTTCGTATTCAGGGCGACCTGATAGACCTGACGCAGGAACACGATCCGCAGGATATTCTGCGTGGTGCTGTGCAGGACGATGTTAGGCGCGTCATTAATACGACCGTCGGCCGGGTAATCTTTAACGACTCAATTCCACCCGGACTTCCTTTCATCAACGGCACCCTGAAGAAGAAGGGGCTGCAGTCGCTGGTCAACTACTCGCATATTCGTCTGGGCCATGAAATGACCGTCAAGATGCTTGACGATCTGAAGAACCTCGGCTTCCTGTATGCGACCAAAGCCGGCATCTCCATCGGCATCGACGACCTGGTAACGCCACCGGCGAAGAAGCCTTTGGTCGACAAGGCCGACAAAGATGTGATCGCTGTCGAACAGCAATACCTCGATGGCGTGATCACAAACGGCGAACGCTACAACAAGGTCATTGCGATCTGGTCGGAAGCGACTGATAAGGTTGCCAAGGAAATGTTCAAGGCGATGGACGATCGCGAGAAGGCGTCCAACGAAATGAATCCGATTCTGATCATGTCCGACTCGGGAGCGCGCGGTTCGGCGCAACAGATTCGTCAGCTCGCCGGCATGCGCGGATTGATGGCGCGGCCTTCGGGCGAAATCATCGAGACGCCGATTCAATCAAACTTCCGCGAAGCCCTCAACGTTTTGCAGTACTTCATCTCAACGCATGGCGCCCGCAAAGGTTTGGCGGACACGGCTTTGAAGACGGCCGATTCGGGTTACCTGACTCGTCGGCTGGTCGACGTGGCCCAGGACGTGATCATCAGCGAACCGGACTGCGGCACTTTGAAGGGTATCTCAGCCAGTGCCATCGTCGAAGGCGGCGAGGAGATCGAGAGCTTGCGCGATCGTATCGTGGGCCGCACGGCGCTGGAAGATGTGATCGATCCGGTTGAGGGAAATGTCATCGTCGAGAGTAATCAGGAGATTGACGAGGATCTGGCTGCCGAGATTCAACGCTCAGGCGTGCAGCGCGTGAGGATTCGTTCGGTTTTGACCTGCGAGTCCCGCCGCGGATGCTGTATCAAATGTTATGGGCGCAATCTCGCCACTGGCCGGCCGGTCGATATCGGCGAAGCAGTTGGCGTCATCGCTGCTCAGTCAATCGGCGAACCGGGCACCCAGCTTACGATGCGTACGTTCCACATCGGCGGCACCGCGCGCCTCGAAGAATCTTCGAAGCACGAAGCTCGCGTCGAAGGAAAGATCAAGTACATCGATCTGATCACGGTAAAGAGCCGCAAGGGCGAGCGCGTGGCAATGAATCGCAACGGCGCTTTGACGATTATCGACGAGCGAGGTCGCGAAGTGGCGCGCTATCAGATCGTTTACGGCGCGCACATTCTGGTCGAAGACGGCGATCTGGTCGCGCAGGATCAGTTGCTGGCGACCTGGGACCCGTTCACCTTCGCTATCCTGACGGAAGTCGCTGGACATCTTAAGTTCCAGGACCTGAAAGAAGGCGTGACTTTCGAAGAAGAGACTGACCAGGTTACCGGTCTGTCGCACATGGTGGTTAAAGACTCGCCCGACGAAAAGAAACAGCCGCGTTTGGAAATTCGCAACGCCAGCAACAAGGTGCTGAAGACTTACCAGATGCCGGTGCGCGCGAATCTAATGATAAACGACGGCGAAATGGTCGAGCCGGGCGATGTCATCGCGAAGATTCCGCGTGAGACCACCAAGACCAAAGACATCACCGGCGGTCTGCCGCGGGTCGTCGAGTTATTCGAAGCTCGCCGGCCAGGGGAAGCTGCGGTCATGTCGGAAATCGACGGCACGGTCAAGCTTGGTCCCATCTCGAAAGGTAAGCGTAAACTCATCATCGTCGGCGACGACGGTGAAGAGCGCGAGTATGACATTCCGCGCGGTACGCACATCAACGTGCAGGAAGGCGACCGCGTGCGCGCCGGCGAGGCTTTGCAGGATGGACCATTGAACCCGCACGACATTCTGCGCGTGTTGGGTATGAATCGTTTGCAGGAATACCTGGTGAACGAAATTCAGGAGGTCTATCGTCTGCAGGGCGTGAACATCAACGACAAACACATCGAAGTGATCGTTCGTCAGATGTTGCGCTGGGTGAAGATCAAAGAGGTCGGCGACACCGAATTTCTGCTCGAAGAGCAGGTCGATCGGTTCCGCTTTTCAGATGAGAATGAACGGGTCCGCAGCGAGAAGGGTGAAGTCTCTCAGGCCGAACCTTTATTGCTGGGTATCACGAAGGCTTCACTCTCGACCGATTCGTTTATCTCGGCCGCATCGTTCCAGGAAACGACACGGGTGCTTACTGAAGCGGCGATCTCGGGTCGCGTGGATTACCTGCGTGGCTTGAAAGAGAATGTCATCATGGGCCGCTTGATTCCGGCCGGTACCGGCATGGAGTATTACCGCAACGTCGATATCGATCGCGACGAAACCATCGGCGAGAGCGAGCGGGAAGAGGAAGAGTTTCCTGAGATTCTCGGCGGCGTCGAGATAGCTCAACCCGTCGCGCACACCGTCATGGCGACCGTGAGTGACGTCGACGAAGAGCCCGCCGGCGACCTGGAGGCGGAAGAGACCGCCGATATAGTCGGCGATATAGAGTAAGTACGGTTATTAGGGCCAATACAAATGCCGGCGAGTTGATGAAGCTCGCCGGTATTTTGTTTGTAAATCTGAGACTGACAGCGAGGTCATTACCGGGAGCGGTAGCGACCATAGACATTTCGTCCCCACGGACCGAGGACTCTCCGCTCTCGCGATTTCCTCTTCCCAATTGTCTTTGCTTGGGTTACTATGCCCGGACGAGGTAAGGCCCTTGCCTCGCACCCCGAGTTTTTCCCGACAACCGGCGATGAGTAATCGCCATCAAACGATCCCCGGCAAGTGAATCTAGTGCGCAGCCCCTAGCGGCGCTTCCGTCTCTTTGGTTTTTGCAGGAGGTCTTGCCTTGTAAAGAAGTATCCCCCGTTTTGCTCTCGCTCTGTGTTTCCTCGCTTTCATTCAGATTGCCAACGCTCAGGATCGCCCAACTCCTGATTCGACACGCCAACTCGTCACCGCCCCGCAACCGGCGGCCTCGCTGCCTGAACTGGTTCGTCGGGTCAAACCGTCGGTAGTGTCGGTGCTGACGTATGACGCGAAGGGAGAGGCGCTCATCAGCGGCAGCGGGTTCTTTGTCCGTGCGGGCGAGGTCGTGACGAACATGCATGTGATCAAGGGTGCGCATCGCGTCGAGATTCACACGCTCGAAGGCAAAGGCCGCACGTATCCCGTAGCCGGTGCACTGGCGATTGATGACGAAGCGGACCTCGCCTTGTTGAAGGTAGAGATGCCAGCCGATCGATCGCGGGCGCTGACGATGACTACTGCGGTGCCGGATGAGGGCGAGCAGATCTTTGTAATCGGAAATCCTCTGCGACTCGAAGGGTCAGTCAGTGACGGCATCGTGTCGGCAGTGCGCGAGGTGCCGGACCTCGGACGCATTATTCAGGTGACAGCGCCCGTATCGCATGGCAACAGCGGCAGCCCGCTTTTCAATATGCGCGGCGAAGTTATAGGAATCGTTACGGTGAAAGTGACCAACGGTCAGAATATTAATCTGGCGCTGGGAATTTCGCGGATCGCCGCCTTGCACGGCGCCGAGCTGATCGCCTTCGATCAGATCGCGTTAAAGACCAAAGCGGGCAGCCAGCCCGAGGCTCTCGCTGAGTCGTGGTATCGCGGTGGCATTGATTCGTTGTGGCTCGGAAATTATGACAGCGCTCTTAACTATTTCGAGACTGCTGCAAATCGAAATCCGCGCCGCCCTGAGACGTGGATTCAAATCGGTTACTGCAAAGTCAAACAAGGCCGCAACGAAGAAGCGATTCGTGCTTACAAGCGAGCCCTGCAACTGAGGCCCAACTCGTCCGAGGCTTTCAACAAACTCGGCGACGCGTACTTCTTCGCGCGCCAATTCGATGAGGCGATTACCTCTTACAAAGACGCAGCTCGGGTCCAACCGAACGAGCCGGAGGCGTATTACAATCTGGGCCTCGCCTATTTGGAAATCGGAGATCGAGACTCAGTCGTGATCCAGGCGCGGCTGCTCGAATCGATCGACGCCGAATTGAGCAAAAAACTGTTGGCAGAGTTGCATAGATAAGCCGGTGGCCGCACCCCGACAGTCGGGGAGGGCGCTCTGTTGAGCCTGCTCATCAGGCGCTCTTCCTGACTCAGAATTGCCTCAAACGCCTTACTTTATGCGACTTAAATAAAAGTCTGGCGCTCAACCTTCACGGTTCGGTACAATGTTCACGGCGAGTTGGTTCGCCGCCCACCTCCTCAGCATCTTCTCAGGATGCGTCAAATCTGAACCTTCACCGATTCTCACTATGAGCGCAAACGTAGGACTTGCAATTCAATGCGTCGGCATCGTGCTGCTGACCTTATTGTCGTTGTCGATGCGTGGATCGATTAAGAGCGCGTCGTTGACCTTCTGGACTGGAGCATGGGCAAGTCTGTCTCTTGCGCTTATCACCCTGTTCGTCGGTTTTCACGTCGCGCCGGGAAACAAGCTGTTCTATGCAGTCTATTTCTTTGGCGAGTATGTATTCGGTCTGATGTTCGTTGGCGGCTGTCATTTTCTGGCGACCAACGTGAGCATAACTCGTCGATCCTATTCAATGCTGATACCGGCAGCGATCATCGCCGCCGGGTTGCCGTTCCTGTCAAACGATTTCAACAATCTGTTCATGGTCCAGGCCACGATCATGGCCGCTTTGTTCGCAGTGTCATTTATTATGCTGTTTCCCGCCATCAAGCGAGAGACATCCAGTCCCGGACTGCGCGTAATGGCGGCCGCGCTTATTTTGCTGTCGCTTGATTTTCTCCACGATGTACCGGTCTTTAGTGCGCGCAACGGCTGGTGGGGAATAACCGTACCGGCCGCTTACCTGCAATACACTTCAATCTTCGACCTGCTTCTGGAGATCCTTCTTGGTTTTGGAACGATGATGGTCCTGCTGGAAGGCGTGCGCCGCGAATTCGAAGCGGCGAATCTACAGCTCACGCAAACGCACCACAGACTTGAGCTCATGGCGAGCATGGATCCGCTGACCGAAGCACTAAACCGCCATGCCTTCCACTCGTTACTCAGCCGCGATCAGGCCGGAAACGAATCCAGCAGTGATGGATGCGTCGCCGTGATCGACATCGATAATCTGAAGACTATTAACGATCGATTTGGTCATAGCGTCGGTGACAAAGCAATTCGTGCAGTGGCCCGGGCGATTCGTTCCTTGATACGGGCAGACGATATGGTTTTCAGATGGGGTGGCGACGAATTCCTCGTCTTGATGTTCAAGCTGCGTGATGAAGAAGCGTCGCGACGCATGTCTTCTCTCAATGACATCCTCCGGGAAAACGGCGAACAATGGACGGGTTCTCGGGCGACCATTCGTGTGTCGGCGGGTGTCGCTGGATTTGATTCGTTGAAAGAGTTGGCTGAAGCAATTGACCTTGCCGATCAAGCGATGTATGAGAATCGGCAACGTCTCCGGCAGTCGAAGATGGCCGAGGGGATCCTTCCTCCGGCTCTTCAAGAACAAAACATCCACGCCAACGCATCAATGTGACGGGTTATGTCCTTAGTCAGGACGATCTGGAAAACCCTCCGTCGCGAAAGGTGCATGCACACCTGTTATGAACTCATTCGGTCCACCCTTCGCGCAGCATGATGCGTCATCACGAAACAGTCACATTGGGTGTTGTGACGACTTGTGCAGAAAGATAGAATGAACTTTGCCCACCTTACTGCTGGATTGGTTTAAGAAAGCTAAATAGGAGATCAAATCCCCCTTGAGGACTAAAATACTGTTCCCCCGCTTGCTCGTCATCAGTGCAACCTTATTTTTTGCCAGCGCCGCAATTGCTCAAAGCAGCGAAGCCGATCCGCGCCAGACGCGTACCACAGTTAATTCGAGTGGCGGAATAAGGCTGGAGACCGAACCGACCGCGCCATCGGCGGCGGAAGAACGGCGACCGCGCACCGTTACGTCACCAGGCGTTGCTCGTCCGACGCTCCTTGTTCCGACGCTCAACGTAACGAATCGTTCCGATCAAGCGCTGCTCACGGCGATTCAATCTCACATCGGAGCTACCTATCGCTTTAATCGGACGGGGCCGGAAGAGTTCGACTGCTCAGGATTGGTTTGGCGCGCATACCAGGATATTGGCATCAGCTTTCAGCGAGGTCCGGCGCGCTCATATTGGGCGACCTTCGAAGAACCAGCGAAAGATCAGCAGTTCAAGTTTGGCACGCTCGTCTTCTTCAGTAATTTGAGCCACGTCGGCATCGTAGTCGACGAAAAAGGCTTCTATCACTCTGCCCGCCACGGCGGCGTGATGTATTCGCCTTTCAATGAATACTGGTTGTCGCGCATTGATGGCTTCCGTCGCGTGCCGGCACAATCCCTCCAGGCAACTGCGCCGAACGCGAAGCCGCGAACATCGGCCACCAATGTGGCGACTGTCGAACAGAACAACGAACCATAAGAACGTGGTCCGTTAAAAACGAGAAAGGCCGCAACGGGTTTCCGCTGCGGCCTTTTTTGTTTAGCTTGAAGGATGGAGTCAGTACGGGAGCGATAGCGGCCGGGTTCTAAGCCCCCACGTTCCTGTTGTCAAAGTCTGACCCGGTCGCTATCGCTCCCGGTACTGACTCCGCAACCCTGCTCAGCTCTTGAATACAAATCCCGGATGGCGGTCACTGTTCCGCTTTTCCCAAACGGCGGTGATCTTGTCGATGGACACGTAACAAACGTTGTCCTCGTCGTCTTTCAAATGGAGCACATCACCGTCGACTTTGACAACTTTGCCGCGCAGGCTCGAGGTGCCGGTGCAAAGCACGTCGATTTCCTGCCCCACCATTTTTGAAAGCAGCTCTTTCATCATTGCAATTGTTCAGAGTTCAAAGTTTAGTTTGCCTCTGTCGATAGGACAATCTGGAGATTGAACGATTGAACTCTAAACTACTTGTCTCCGTTGCGAAAGGTAATCTGCACCAGCGGCAAAACGGTGTCGTCGCCTTGTTGCGAGCGCTCGAATGTCAGCAAGTCATAATACGCGCAGCGCGTGCGGGCAGGGAATTCACGACAGACAGATGGACGGCCATTGTAAATCGTGCAGCGACGCGTCGACGGATCAAGAAACTTACAAGCCTTGCCAAAAATCGGGTCGGCCTTCCGTCGCAGTATCTGCTCGCCTTGCCAGGTGGTTGTAAAGCGGCGCTGCGCAGTTTCGAAGTCGACATCGAAGTGATTGGCCAGTCGTCGAATATCGCGCTTCGTCACTTGCACGCGCTCGTAAATTGAGCAGCAGTACGCGGGACATTTCGAACAGTTATAGTAACTCAATGTTGCGGTCTCACTTCCTGCCCTGGTTCGTTCTTCATTTACTATAGTCCAGTTATCGATCTATGCGCAGCTAAATTACCTTCGATTGGATTTCTGATATTCGCTCAACAGCAAATTCATAAACTCTTCGCGACGATCATAAAGCCGGCGCGGCGGCCGCGGTTTGTGTTTGGCTAAAGCATAGGCCGTGATGATTGGCAGCGCCACAGTTGAATCGAGATAGCAGACAACTGCGTCGGGCAGTCGGTCCGGATCGACTTTACCCCAGGACACCGCTTCGCCCGGCGTCGCGCCTGATAAGCCGCCGGTGTCCGGCCGCGCGTCCGTGACTTGCAGGAAGTAGTCGTGGCCGCGCTCATCAATCCCGAGCACCTCCTGAATCTGCGGCTCAGTTTGTAACGCGAAGTTCTTTGGCGAACCGCCCCCGAGAATAAAAATCGCCGAGCGGCCGCCTTTCTGACTCCGCTTGGGCTTGCCGTCGCGTATCAGCCCGCGCTTGGCAGCCAGCACGATCGACGCCGTCTCATTCACATCGAGCGACGGATCGAAAGCGAGCTTGTTTCCCTGCAACGCCTTGGCGGCGACATTCATCCCGATCGATGAATCACCGGGCGAGGACGTGTAAAGCGGCACTGCGTATTCATGGGCCGCCGCCAGCAGAGACTTGTTTTTTAGTCCCAGCTTTCGTTCGCGCTCCAGAACGTATCGGCCGCAGAGATAGTGAAACTCCGCGGTGGACATCGGTTTCTGAAACTCGGGCGCTTCGATCACGCGGCGGAAAAAAGAGTCCGTATCCAGCAAAACGGAGTAATCAAAAAAGATGTCATAGATGCGCACGACTTCTTCGGCGCGCAGGACGATGTCCGAGGTCGACGCATTTCCTTCATGCATCGCGAGTCCGATGCCAAAGTGCGTGTCGTGATAAAAATTCGCGCCGGTCGAAATGATCCAATCGATGAAGCCCGCCTTAATGAGCGGAATTAAGGCCGACATTCCTAACCCGGCAGGCGTTAGCGCTCCAGTCAGAGTCACCCCGACGGTAACATCGGGTTCGAGCATCTTCTGGGAAAAAAGCCAGCATGCCTCGCGTAAGCGCGCCGCGTTGTAAGCGATGAATGCGCTATCAACTAAATCAACCAGCTTGGTTCTATGATTGATTGGCGTGGGATCGATCCGACGCCCTTGCAGAAATTTACTTTGCTTCTTTGCCAAAGCCGTTCTGTCCAACAAATTTCAGTTTGTCGATCCCAGTCCTTAATAGTTGCGGTTACGACAAACTGAAGTTTGTCGGACAGCGAAGAACGTGAAGAAGGAATAGTCCGCGAGTCTCCGCGCGTTGTCAACCATTGGAGCTGTGATCGTTTTCGTCAGTAACCGGGCGCTTGAAATAAAACGCCATGTTGTGATTACCGACGCCGACTTCGGTTGAGACCAGTTCCCAACCCTCGCTACCCAGGGCGCTGAGTTGATCGATCGTCTGCCATCCTTCGACGAGTTTGTATTCCCACTTTTGCATATGAACCTCCTGCGTAAATTCTTCGAATCCTGAATTAACCACCAGGACATAAAGATACAAAGCAGGATTGACTGAATGCTTTGCAACCCCTTATTCACTCATCCACTTTGTGGCTTCGTGTCTTCGTGGTGAAAATCTGACATTGAAGTCAGACACTCCCGACACAAGCAATCGCGATACTGACCCTTGAGCGCTGCACGAGTTTCGTCGCTCAAATTTATCTCGCTACACCAACATCCGCGCAAGCTTGCGCCGCACGAAAATTCGTTGCCGCACGCCTCGCACACTCTTTGACGGGTAAGACCCTGTGATAGGACCTGCCCGATTTTTACCAGCGTCTGATTCATCGGTTTACGGTGGCGTCCGAAACGCCTACTGGTTCTGCTTTCTTGACTCTCAATCGATTGATTCGTTTCCCGTCCGCCTCGAGCACGTCGACTTCCAAACCGCGAAAATCCAAATGCTCGCCCGAAAGCGGGACGCTTCCTTTCTGGGCAATCACCAGACCGGCGATCGTCGTAAAGTCGTCAGCCTCGATCTCCATATCGAACAAGCGCTCAATTTTTCCAATTTCGGTGCCGCCGAGAACTTCATAAGCGCCATCGCCTGCCGGGACAATTTCTTCGGGCTCTTCGCCGCTGATGTCCTCGTCTTCGATCTCGCCGACGATTTCCTCGAGGATGTCTTCGACCGTCACCAGTCCGGCAATGCCACCATATTCATCGATGACCATGGCCAGATAAGCGTGCGCCTTTTGCATCTCGCGCAACAACTTCGCGACCGGTTTGGTTTCCGGCACGAAATATACCGGCCGGATGAATGCTGCAATTGATGAGTCGGCTTTGCCCAGCGAAAGCGACGGCAGCAGATCGCGCACATAGATGATGCCTTCCACGTTATCGATCTGATCGCGATAGACGGGCAGCCGGGAATGGCGGGATTCAATGATCAGGTCGCGCACTTCCCGCACCGTGGCTGACTTTGCCAGTGCTACAATTTCGGTGCGCGGAGTCATGACCTCGGCAACGGTTGTGTCGCCGAATTCAATTGCTGACTGAATCAGCTCGCGTTCTTCTTCTTCGATGATTCCTTCCGCTTCGCCGACGTCGATTAAGGCTTCGATATCGTCGGCGTCATCATCATCTGATTCGCCCTCCGTCTCTTCAATCTCCTCTTTCCGGCGCAGCCGGTCGAATGATCGATGCCAGGGTTCGCCGGCAAAAGCGAGTGCACGGTAAAAGGGCCGTAGCACCGGCAACAGCCTCAACAGCTTTCCTTCCGGATTACGCAGCGATAAATAGCGTGGAATCAGCTGGCGAAAGATGCCGGCGAGTACCAGTCCGGATGCGAGCGAAATGAAAAGCGCGAGTCCATTACGGGCGAACAGTTGCAACGAGATGTAGGTAATCAGGACCGAGAAGATGACCAGCAAAATCTGAATCACGGCCGAAAGCGTCATACTGAAGCGCGCGCGATTCTTCAGAATCTCAGTAAGAAACGGAGCATAGCGGGCGTTGGGATGCTCTTCGGCTTCAGTCGCCAGCCGCCTGAGTCCGATGTCGCTCAGTTGGCCGAAGGCCATATCAAGACTGGCCAGAAAGGTGAGCGCCAAAAGCAAGATCGCGCTGATGGCTAATTCGATTTCCATAGGAGACGGTAAATGGTAAGTCCTAACGGGAAAATAAACAAAAGTCAGATGCTTGGGTAGCGTCTCAATTTGAGGATGGGGTCAGTACCGGGAGCGGTAGCGACCGGGTAACCTCCTGGCAAACTCGATTCTGGCCATCAGCTGCGACCCGGTCGCTATCGCTCCCGGTACTGACTCCATCACGTCGAAGGCAAATCAAAACCTTACCGATGCTTAGATCCCCAGTTTCTTTCGCAATCGTAATTCCAGCCGGTTCATCTCACCATGATCAGTTTCGTGATCGTAACCGCTGAGATGCAGCAGTCCGTGCAGGATCAACTGTTCGACTTCATTTGAGAAAGTTAAGCCGTTCTCTTTCGCTTGCGCCGCCGCCCGTTCGACTGAAATTACCACCTCACCGAGATGTGATTGATTGTCACGTTCGAAATCTTCCGCTTGCGTCGGAAAGGAGAGCACGTCGGTGGCGTAGTTCTTACCGCGAAATTGGCGGTTGAGTTTTTTGATCGCAGCGTCGCCGACGAAAACAATTGTGCCTGACTGTTTGGTCGAATCAATTGCTTGTAACGCTCGCTCTGCGAAATCGCGCCACTCCTGCGAATTCAGCTTACGGCGCCTTTGACGATTGATTAGCTCGATCATCCAATTTCGGATGCGGCGGCAATCCCGATGCATCGGGAGACGCCGCTTTGGATCGTACAATCCAAAGCGCCGCCCGTGGCGGCGCACTCCAAATTAAATCTCGCTTTTCTTGGTGGTATGTGTCTCGTAGGCCTTAATGATCATCTGCACCAGCTTGTGTCGCACGACGTCCCGGTCGCTGAAGTAAACGAACTCGATGCCGTCGATTCCGGCCAGCACTCGTTCAGCTTCCACCAGGCCGCTCCGTTTTCCCGTTGGCAGATCGATTTGCGTAACATCGCCGGTGATGACGGCCTTTGATCCAAAACCGATACGCGTCAGAAACATCTTCATCTGTTCGCTGGTAGTGTTCTGCGCTTCATCGAGAATCACAAAGGCGTCCGACAAGGTTCGTCCACGCATGAACGCGAGCGGCGCGATCTCGATGACCTGTTTCTCCAGTAAACGCGTCACGCGTTCGTAATCAACCAGATCGAAAAGTGCGTCGTAGAGCGGGCGCAGATAAGGATCGACCTTCTCCTGGAGATCGCCGGGAAGAAAGCCCAGCTTTTCTCCTGCTTCAACTGCGGGGCGCGCGAGCACGATGCGGTTGACTTGCTTCTGCATCAAAGCCTGCACGGCCATGGCCACGCCTAAATATGTCTTGCCGGTTCCTGCCGGGCCAATGCCGAACACGATGTCCCGTTGTTGAATGACCTCGACGTACTTGCGCTGCATCGCCGACTTGGGCGCAACTTGTTTCTTGCCCGCCGGACTGAAGCGTGAACGGGTGAAGTAATCACGCAGGCTATAAGCTCGATCTTCGGCAATCTGCGCAAATGCTTCGCGCAGTTCCTTGTCGGTGAATTGCCGACCTTCGGCGAAGAGTTCAGAAAAATCCCCGAGGATGCGCTCTACTGTCTCGACGTCTTTCGGATCGCCGTCGACATTCAAACTATGACCGCGCCCGTTGATTTGAACATCGAGCAGCGACTCGAGGTATTTAATGTTTTGGTCGTGAACGCCGAAAAGCGTTTCCAGTCCTTTGGGTGGAAGCTCGATTTGTTTCAACTTACGAAGCTATCTCCTGGAGTTTTGATGGCCGGACGGAGGGTATAAGCGACGAAAATCTCTTTCGCATAAGTATGCATCGGACGCTACTACACGAAGGGACGAGTGTCAAACATCGTGGATGTTCTTCGGATTACCGCACAGTAACCTCGTAGCCCTGCCGCAAACCCAGGACAAATTTTTCCCAACGGCGTTTGAAGGCAGTCATGTCTCTGACCGCCAACACGCGCACTAAAGTTTTGTAGCCGCTTCCGTCGTCCTTCTGGTGATTGACGAATTCGCGATAGTACTTGACGAGTAAGCCGCGCTGTTGCAGGTAATAGCAAAGATAACGTGACTGGCCGTAGTTTGTGCCTTTGTCATCGTTATAGAAGGCGCGCGAACTAAGCGACATCAGATCTTTGAAAGATGGCACCTTGCCCGCTTTGATTGCCGCCTGCAAGCCGGGCAGACGCCAGTTGGTATAGCCATGAATGTGGCCGTTGACCTCACCGCTCTGTTCGTAAAGCGAGCCCAAGCCTTCGTTCAGCCACGGCGGGCAATCGGGAAAGTTCGCTTCGACAAACGGATGGACGATCTCGTGGACCAGCGTGCCCCCGCCGGTCGAGATGTTCATGATCAGGGCCTTGTGCCTGCTCGAGTAATAACCGTACGGCGTCGTCGGTTTTTCGCCAAACAAAGTGAGCGCATTTCTTTCATATGAGGCCGAGTCTTTGAACAGCCAGATGTCCAGAATCTCTTTCGGGTCTTTGGCGAAATAATCCTGCTTGAGTCTATCGACGGCCCACTTAACCGTGTGCTCGGAATGAGCTTTGACGACGGCTGCGGATTCATCGCCGACAACAACAAACGGTGGTTGAATAACAATCGTGAATTCCGCGGACGGCAGCTTCTTTCTTAGCTCTTCAACATGACGAGCAAAGTCTGAGTCTGGTTGAGTTGCGGATGACTTGAACGGGGTCGCTGGCAGCGTCTTAACATTTGCTGCTGGCGCTGAGTTCAGTTGATACAGCAGGCCCGGAACGGCGAGAGAGATAGCGGCCAACAACAGGAACGTCAGCCGCTTGATCGTTGTCGATCTTGCGTCTTCTGGAGAATCGAACACCTGGTTTCAATTAGACGCGTTTCGACCTGGTCGGTTCCCACGTTCAGGAACCTTCATACGTCTGGGCCAACTCGCCATCAATGAAGATGCGATACCTCTGCGGGCGAAATCCAGCCAGAAAAAGTTTTCGCTTCTTCTCAATGATGATCTGGTGTTGCTCCTGGACTCCCACCGTGAATTCGTATCGCTTGGTCAGGAACAGAGAGATCATTCTGAAGTCCTTGACGACCGGCTGGCCGTCAACTTTGATTTCCAGGTTGCCCGCGAATTGATCGAACGAGAATTCCACCCGATGCTGTTCGCCAGTCCCGACAGTGAAGCCGAATTGCATTCAATCACTACTTCGATCGAGGATCCGTCTTGACGACGAGCGGCGCCATCTGGCTTTTGCCGTTCACGGTCAGACGCACGGTGTACATTCCCGGAAGCGCCAGTTGACCTCCACGACCAAAGCCGCCGCCACCGCCGCCTCGTCCGGCCGCTTGGGTCGGAGTCACACGGAAATCCCAAATCCATCGATGCATCCCGGCGGTCGCCGGCAAGGGCTCAGAAGTCCGAGCCCAGTACGGCGGATAGTTAAGTTTGTCAGGATCGACCGGCGGAAATTTGTCTTCACTTGAATATTTCCGAATCACGTCGCCAGCTGGATCGAGAATTTCAATTGTCACTGGTCCACTCGCGTTCGTCTTCAAATAGAAATCGATCATTGCACCCGTCGGCGAATTATCGGCCAGCGGCTCATCGCGCGGCATCGGCGTGCCGTTATCGCTTCCAGAGATGATTTCCATCGTGTCTGCCGGCTGAAAGAGAATCGCGTCGGCGCGAGTCATAGACGGCGATAGCTGACGCAGCGCCGTGACGTTGTCCAAAACCCAGAAGCCACGACCGTGCGTAGCGACAATCAGATCGTTGTCGTGAAAAGCGAGATCACGCATGGAGGCGGGCGGCAAATTTAGTTGCAGCGATTGCCAGTGATCGCCGTCATCAAAAGAAATAAAAACGGCCCGCTCAGTTCCGGCGAACAACATCCCACGCCGCTGCGGATCTTCTTTTACCGTCTGAACATAGATTCCCTTAGGAAGGCCGTTAGTGATTTCCGACCATGTTTTACCGGCATCCCGCGTGCGAAAGATGTGCGGATCGTAATCATTGAGCTGATGTCGCTCGACCGAGGCGTAAGCTTCCTTCACATCGAAGTGAGACGCGTCGATCATCGCGACTTTGCTCCACGAAGTGAGTGTCGGTGGCGTTACATTCTGCCAGTTTCGTCCGTCATCATTCGTCAATTGAATCAGTCCGTCGTCGGTCCCGATCCAAACCAGCGGCGCGCGCAAAGGTGAAGGTGCAATTGTATAGATCACGCCGCGACGTTTTTCCGTCGGCGCGTCAGCGGCCGCGGCCTCATTTAAGTTTGACGGCACGCCCGGATCTTCGCGCGTCAAATCCTGTCCCATCTGCGTCCAACTCTCGCCGCCGTTTGTCGTCTTATAAATAAATTGGTTCGCGAAATAGAGCGCGTGGGGATCGGCTTGAGAGAACACCAGTGGCTGGGTCCATGCGTGCCGAAATTGCGGCGCCCCTTCGGCGCGGCGCGGGCCGCCACCTTCAGGAGAAACGTTCTTTGTCTCGCCGGTCACGACATTACAGCGCGAGACCGTGCCGCCAAAAAGAATTTCCGGATGCAGCGGATCAGGCGCGGTGTAGCCAGATTCGCCGCCGGCGCAGAGACCTTCCCAGTCGCGCAGCGAAATTTCAGAGTGCCGGCTGCGCGAAGGCGAGCCGACCGCGCCGCTGTCTTGTTGCGCGCCGGTGACCCAATAGGGGAAACGATAGTCAGGCGCCACGTGATAAATCTGCGCGGTCGCCTGGTTGTACCAGGAACTCCACGTCACCGCGCCATCGACGCTCACGATCGATCCCTGATCGCTGCCCAGGACCATGCGCTTCGGGTCGTCCGGGTAAATCCAAAGTTGATGAAAATCGTCCCCAGTCGGATCGCCTTTGATCGCGGTCCATGTCTTACCAGCGTCCGTAGATCGATAGACGGAAGTATTCATCACGTAAACGGTGTCGGCGTTTTTCGGATCGGCGGTAACTTTCTCGAAATACCAGCCGCGTCCCCACAGGCGTTCGTCACTGGACAGCCTGGTCCAGGTTGCGCCGGCGTCGTCTGAGCGAAACACTCCTCCGGACTTTTTGATCTTTTGCTGATCTTCGGGATGCTCCTTGTCGTTTACGAACGCGTCAACGACTGCGTAGATGCGATTGCGGTTCGATGGTGAGACTGAGATTCCGATGCGGCCGCGTCCGTCAGCCGGGATGCCTTCGTCGATCTCATTCCAGGTTGTGCCGCCATCCGTCGATTTGAAGATGCCGCCGCCCGGCCCATTCGCCGGCGTGTAAATGAACCATGGCGGACGACGAACATTCCACATGGTCGCATAGATGATTTGCGAGTTGGTCGGATCGAAATTGAGATCGATCGCGCCCACGTCGTCATTCTTGAACAGAACCTTTTGCCAGGTTGCACCGCCGTCGCGTGAGCGATAGACGCCGCGATCGGAGCTGGATGCGTAGGCATTTCCCAGCGCTGCGACGAACACGATGTTCGGATTCTTGGGATCGACCAGCACGCGGCCAATCTGTTTCGTGGCCTCAAGCCCGGTGTGCTTCCAGGTCTTGCCCGCATCTGCTGATTTGTACATGCCGTCGCCGAACTGAATTGAATCACGCATGTCGGCTTCGCCAGTGCCGACATAGACGACGCTGCTGTTCGAAGGCGCGACGCCAATCGCGCCAATCGATGCTGACGATGCTGAATCAAAAACAGGATTCCACGTGCGGCCGGCGTTTACCGTCTTCCAGACGCCGCCGCCAACTGATCCGAAATAGAAAGTGTCCGGCTGGCCCACGACGCCGCTGACCGCGTTCTCGCGACCCGCGCGAAACGGACCGATCATCCGCCAGTGCAGACCGGAATAAAGCGACGTGTCGTACTGCTGGGCGATGGCGATTGACGACATTGACACAACGCAAAGAATGGCCAAAGCAAACAAAGAATGACGAATGTGAACCATGCGGAACTCCATCTCCTGGATTAAATCGAAGTCTGGTGTTTATCGAGGATACAGATATTTGTCAAGCAACTGGTTACGGAACTTGTTGGTGGGATCGAGCCGCTGCTTCAAAGCAATGAACTCACGCGCCCGTGGATACGCGCGAAGGAATTGCTCCCCGGTCGCGTGAAGCTGATACGGAAGATAGTATGAACCGCCGAGATCCAGTGCAGCATCGATCAGCTCGCGCGTCCAAACGCCGACCTGGTCCTTTGCCGAATCGCTTGTTCCCTGCTTGTAATAAACCACGAACGCAAATACCTCGGTACGCGCCCATGCGAGCAGCGATCCCGGGTCCTGCTTCGCATGACGAATCGAGACATAAACGGCGTTAACATCATGCCTGCGCAAAATCTGTCGCATCCGCGGCACAAAGTCGTCGAATCGATCGACGGGAATAAAATACTCTTCGATCGCGTAGGTGGATGCCTCGCGCGAAGCCGGCTCTAATTCGGCTGTATCCAGGCTGGCCTCGTAATTGCGCCAGGTAACCGGCTCACTGGCGAAGTAATTCGGGTCAAAGATGCGCTGCTGCAGCGACTTCCCCAGCGGCCATTCTGAAACGACCCACAAACCAAACCGATCGAGGCGGTAAGACTGGCCCGTTGGTACCAGCCGGTCCTGGATGGTCACCGGATCATTTGTGATCGAGTAGGTGACCGCTCTGACCGTCGTGTAAACCGGCGGGTAGATTTCGGCGTTGTGAAAAACCGCGTCTGAATGGTCGCGCAGGTGCTCGAAAAAGTAGCGCTTGTACTCAGTCACCGCCATCGTCTCAGAGTGACGCTTGACCTTAACGTTGTCGGTCAGCTCGAGTGTCGCTTCAACGATCACGCCAAGTCCGCCATAGCCCCCGATGACGCCGTCAAAAATATCCGCATTGCTGGTCGGACTAGCTTCAACAACGGTTCCGTCGGCCAGCACAACCTTGAGTGACCTTACCGACAGGATTATTGGACCGAGTCCGACATAACGTCCGTGCGCGTTCACCGAAAGCGATCCGCCGACCGTGAAGTTTGCGTAACTCTGCATGATCTTGACTGAGAGGTTGGCCGGATCGATGTGCTCCTGAATCTGTCGCCAGCGAATTCCGGCTTGCACGGTAATGGTTTTTTCCGCGGGCGCAAAACTCAGGATGCGATCGAATTGGCGCATGTCGATGAAGAGCGCGCCCTCGGTCGCTGTTTGGCCTCCCATGCTATGACGAGCGCCACCAATCGAAATCGGCCCCGCATGTCGTCCCACCGCTTCGACGATCTCAGCCGTCGTAGTTGGTGTTATGACTTCGGCCACCTGAATTGGGTTGAGTTGACTAACGTCGTTGATGACGAGTGGCGCTACTTGAGGAACGATCGGTGCGCGAACTACGCTCCAGGTTTTTACGATGAACCAAAGTGCAAAAGCGGTGAGAGCGATACCGACGATTCTCGTCAGAAGTCTGAGACGCAGGCGGCGTCGGGGCGGCGGCTGAGTTTCGGTATTATTTGGATGCCTCGCGTCCATACTCAAAAGAGATTTCAAGGATTGTTACGTCACGGAGCCCACAACGCGGGCAACTCTGCCACTGATAAGAGCAAGTGTGTGTGCGGTTCTCGCTCAAGCTGCTCTCTCGAATGCGCGCCGGAAAGGACTCCGATGTTACTTCGCACGCCGGCGTTTTGACCGGCTTGCAGATCAAGCACTGTATCTCCGACGTTTGCCACCTGCTGGACGCTGGCCACTTCGGAGCGCTCCATCGCCTTGAATATCAAATCCGGAGCCGGTCGTCCGTGTAGGACATCATCGCCACTCGCAACGGCGTTGATTAAGTCTCTGTCCCAATGCATCGAGTTCAAAAGAAGTTCGGTGATCGTTCGATCGAATCCGGTATTGAGAGCAACGCGGACGTCGCGGTGTCGCAGCCAGGTAAAAGTTTCGGTGGCTCCGGCGATTTCACGGACGCCATCTCTCTCGTATAGTCCTGCAAGAATGCTGTGAAATGAATCGTAGATTTCTTCGGTGCGGTTATTGATGTCAGCATTCCTAATACCAGGCTGGCGTTCGACGAAGCGTTGTATGACTTCGCGTTTCGACGCGCCTCGCACTTCACGAATCGAGTCACTAGTGATCTCAATCCCATAATTCCCGAGTGCCGCGGTAAAAGCGGTGGGCACTTGTCCAGCATCTTCGATCACAGTGCCGGCGATATCAAAGATGACGAGTTTGATTCCCTGCATAACTCGAGATGGTGCGCGCCGATCACATCCAACGTCTGTTTTAGTCAGGGTCACGTCCCCTAAGAATCCCGAGCCGGCGAAGCGGGCACTCAGGTTGAGTCCTTGATCCGGTCGCTACCGCTCGCGGTTCTGACACGATGCGCAACCCAATGTCCAAAGATCTGTTCGGCAGCGCATCGATAGAAACCGGCGTCAAAGCAACAAATAGACGACCTGCGTCTCAAGCTTCGCTTCGTCATCGGTCCAATCGCCATAGATTTCCCACGAACATGCGGATTTCCGGCCAGCCGCCGCGCGCCACGAATTGACCGCGGCATGTGCCGCCGCCAGTTTGCCATAGCTACCGATGTGCGTGGTCATGGCGACCTCGCCGGCTGGCGTCTCGGTGCAGATTACTTCGCCTGCGCCCTCAAAAGGCCGCACGACCTGCACGCCGAAGTCAGCCACCATCACTGCTTCGCCAGGCGCAGGGTGGTGGTAAAGGAAACAATTGTGACCGTCGGTCCGCAGGTCTTCATGGAGGCGGAGAAATTCCCAGACAAGATCAAGCGCCGGCCCCCATGCTTTCCCAACTTCTCCAACGCGCACGCGACGCCGCACTGCGGCGAGCGTCTGCGGGCTGACGGCTCTGGTGATAACCTGATAATTCATCGGGGCTCCATCTTTACGCTTTCAATTTGATTTACGAAAGCTGTCGAATGTTGAGTTCACGCGGCCGCGCGATTTCATTCAAGCATCGCCGGACCAGTCATGATGCGAAACATGCTCCCGCCGCTCGCGTCCAACGATTTGTTCGACGGCGTCAGTGTAACGCGTGTGACGTTTTATAGAACACGTAATACAGGCCGCCGAATGTACCAATGACCAAGAATAGAAACAAAACCAAGTTATAGCGAAGCCACCCCAGGCGAAGGTCGATGCCCCAGTATTTTACGCCGCCGTGATGCGAGCATGTTCCTGATCCAACACTGCCGCTTACCCAACCGTCGCGACAGTATGCACCAGCATTGGAAGCAGCGTCCGCAGCTTGGTGAAAGTTTCGGTAGTCGAACCAAAGATAGAGCGACAGAGGTACGGCAAGCAGAGTCACAGCCATGAAATAAGCGAGCAGCGCAGCACGTCGTTTGTCGTTGGCAGCCACAGCACGGAGCTAAGAAGTAAGATTGCTTTCGGCCTTTTGGAAGCAAGCGTCGCACAGTACCCAATCCGATTGAGATGTTCGATACACGTCTGTCAGCCGTTCGATGGCTTCCGCACGGGAGACGCCACCGTCCATAACCATTTGCACGTTTATTTCGTTTATCCCAAACCCGCGATCAAGCAGCATGCGAAATTTTTCCGCGGAAACCCTCGGAGCGTTCGCGTCTACCGCCGCGTTGCAAACATCGCAGAGCATATATGAAGCCGTCGAACTACGTATTATAGGGAACCGTTCCGTATAAGCCGCTTATACGGCGTCTTATACCTCTCGGGCTTTCAAAAGGCAAAAAAATGAGGGCGAGAGAACGCTTCGCCAGTGCTAACAAGAACTCACCCGTTACGGCGGATGGTACTTCCCATTTGAGTCTTTGATCCGGTCGCTAACGCTCCCGGTTCTGACACCGACCTTACGGATCCAGTGGGTCATTCGCATCAAAGAATAATGAAGCAACCGATGGCTTGAACTCGGCGGCGATTGGAGAAATTTGGGTGATCCACTCCAGTGGAAAGTATCCCAACTCTTTCAAACAACGACTACGAAAATCTTCCTTCGCCGTGTAGGTAATATGGTCTTCGCTCGAGGTGACCAGGGCTTTTCGATCAGCCGGTATGCCATAGCGAAAAACCAGGCGCGCGGCGTTGCGAAAATTAGTGGTTGTATGACGGGCGAATGGATCGATCAAAATACTCTGCTCAGGTATCTTGAATTTTTCCATCAAGTACTTTTTCATCTCGATCGCTTCGCAAAAAGGTGTCTGCATCGGGTGAGCATGCCCACCAGAAAGGATAATGAATGGGGCTTTGTGCTCAAGGAAAAGTTGGGCAGCCTGGTCCGCTCTTTTGGCCCCGATCTTACTTATTCTGGCCGAGTCCGCCGGGCCTGAGCCCAGGACCAGGATGAAGGAATAGGGATAATCGCTCCACCTCATCTGCTTTATGTTTTGCACGCCTGCTTTGTTTTCGCCGGCTTCAAGTGGTTCGTAACGGCCTGCCTCATCACGTCGATTAGCCTCCAGGAGTTTCAGAGCAAAACTGAGCGTGGGTTCGAAAAACAGAGGAGCTTTCGAGGGCTTAATCTCCGCAGTCTTCACCTTAAGAAGTTTGCCGTATGCTTCACTCGAAACATCAAAGCTGACCTTATCAATGTCCTTATAAGTTGGATCGTTGCCGAGACAATAAACACTCAGCAGGCGGTTCATTCCGTTCGCGGCATCTTTCCACGCGGCAATCAACATCTCTGAATCGGATTGATGGTTGTATTTGATGAATGCCCCTGAGCGCCGCATGTCTATCGCGAGCTTCTTGAACTCAGGATGCCTTGCTAATTCCTCAAATTCGTTCGCCACCGTATTGATCTCTGGACCACTGAAACGAAACAAACGGTCAAAGCAGCCGACGTCGTTGCATTCTGCCGCCATTCTTAAAGCCTGAAGCTTATCGCTGGCCAGCCTTTTCAGGGCTTCATTTTCTCTCAAAAGCTTTTGCAGCTCTGGATGTGTCTGAAACAGACTCAACAGATAAAAGTTTTTATCCTGGACCGCGTTACGAAAGGTTAGCTTGTAAGAGTTGTCAAAGCCTGACGAGTCAAGCTCCGCAGTTTTAGCGAAGGCAAAGCCCGACGCGTGTAGCGCCGCGTTCTGGGCCAACGAAGTGTTGGTTAAGAGAACAAGAGAAAGAAGAAGGTGTCGAAGCATCATGATTTCTCAGAAGGACCTAACACACGCTCAATTTTAGTATTCACTGTCAACGCGCCGCGAGGCGGCGGCAGCGTCTTAATTTGAGGATGAGGTCAGTACCGAGAGCGGTAGCGACCGGGTAACACCATGGCAAACTCGATTCTTGCTATCAGCAGCAACCCGGTCGCTACCGCTCCCGGTACTGACTCCATCACGTCAACGGTAGCGCCGAAACCCGGAAGCCTATCTCCCGGCCCTGCGCTTGGCCGCTTTGTTCAAATAGTTTTCCGGGTCGAAATCGGCGATGTCGATTTTGCCGAAATCTTTCGGCGGCGTGTAGATTTT
>Ga0137403_10002113_pt1 | contig 24486 bp, 16 predicted proteins | sample CZOMad2_1_16fung_FD_122057 | JGI IMG/M metagenome (GOLD analysis project Ga0137403, IMG submission 122057) | Vadose zone soil fungal communities from Angelo Coast Range Reserve, California, USA - CZOMad2_1_16fungal (Hybrid Assembly) | ecosystem: Environmental > Terrestrial > Soil > Vadose zone...
GTCTACTGCCGGGCCCACTATGTCAGCCCCCGCGAACTCGAGTTCCAGGGCGTTAAGCTCAAAGTCCTCCCCACGATCAGACATAAGTACTTTGACACCGTTGTGCATGCGTTTCTTTCGGCGTTGCACGCCGTGCCACAGCGTTACGATGCCGCGCTGATCTGTAACGCGGCCAATGCGCCGTTCGCTTCCATCCTCAGGCTCGCCGGCACACCCGTCGCGCTGAACGTGGACGGGCTGGAACACAAGCGGAAGAAGTGGAACGCGATTGCGCGCAGATATTATTTGATGGCCGAGAGATTGGCGACCATCCTGCCGACTGAAACTGTTACTGACGCGCGCGTGATTCAGGAATACTACCTGGCCCGTTACCGGGCGGCCTCGACCATGATCGCTTACGGCGCCGAGGTCGAGCGGCGTCCCGATCCGTCGGTGCGGCGCTGGCGCGTAGAGCCGAACCGCTATGTGCTGTATGTGTCGCGGCTGGAGCCGGAGAATAACGCGCACCTGGTAATCGAAGCGTTCAAGCGCGTGCGCACTGCGCATAAGCTGCTGATCGTGGGCGATGCGCCTTATGCGCGCGAGTACATCAACGACCTCAAGGCGCGCGCGCGCCGCGATCGGCGAATCATCTTCACCGGTTTTGTTTTCGGCCGTGACTACCGGGCGCTGCAACAGAACGCCTATTGCTATATTCACGCCACCGAAGTTGGCGGCACCCATCCGGCCCTGCTGGAGGCGATGGGTTTTGGTAATTGCGTGCTGACCCTCGCCGCGCCAGAGAACATGGAAGCCATCGGCGACGCGGGCATTGCTTACGCCGACGAAGACGATCTGGCCGAGAAACTACAGCGGGTTTTGCGCGACGGCTCTCTGGTCCAGTCGTATCGCAATCGCGCTCAGGCGCGGGTGTTGGAACATTACGATTGGGACTATGTCGTCGATCAGTACGAGCGTCTCTTTGCCGAGATGGCCGGCCTGACGTTGCCCGAGGCAGATCGCGCTAACGTCATCAGATCTACGGCTGCCTCGGCCCGCGAAGAATCACTGAGCCGTTCGGCTTAGTCACCTGCGGCGAATTTCGAGAACTGCTTCGACGCTTGCGCGCGCGTCGGGACTGAACTGAGAAAACTCCTCGTCTGTCAGTAAGCCCAGTTCCCTGATGTTAGTGAGGAGGACGATTGCCGTCGAACGGCGCGAGTCGTTGAATGCCCGTGCCATCTGCTCGTTACGGTCCATGATGAGATTGAAAACTGCCAGATAACGCTGGTGATAGTCTCCTGTGCAGTTGGATGTTGATTGGTGAATATCCTCAATCACATGTTGGCAGAAACGTTCAAGCGCGAGTGAGTGCAGCCGCCGAAATAGCTTCCAATCTAATTCTTTGAGATCGAGCGCCATGTTGACTTATTTTCGACTACGTTCGCCTTGACGCTTTGATCGTTGGACTGTCGTCTCGGCTGACTAAGATGCCGGTGACGGAACAGAATCGCTCGGAAACGTCACTTCACAGCTTTGAAACTCGCCGGTTTGGCGAAGAGGGAGTCGGCAATCTTCTTATTGAACTCGACCGACTCGTAATTTGTGCGACTGGCCTGGATGCCGTCGCGGAAATGGTCGATTACGTATGGGGCCACAACCCCGTCGATGGTGATTGGTTTATACAGCCGGTCCTCTTCCCGTACGTCTTCCACTTCTTCGGTGTCGGGTCTTTTGTGTTTACGTTGGTAAAGAACTTTTGCGGGCGCGCCATCGTCGGAGGCGAACTCGTATTCGATCCAGAAGCCATCCGGATATGTCAGCCGCACAGTTTCGTTGCGGTGCGCCAGGCCTGCTTCGCGCCGACCCACGTAACTCAACTTTGCACCCTGGGTCCGCCAGGTGCCACGCAGCAGGGCCTCTAATCCGGTGCGGGTCGCGAGCCGGAAATCTTCCAACTGCTCGGCGGTCTGGTCTTTGAGCGTCAGCGCCGCGCCGTCATAGATCCAGCCACGGTCTTTGTCGTTTGTTTGGATCAGGCGCTGGCCGCCGCCACTGAATTCGGTGCGCTCTTTGTCGGGATAAACGATGTAGTCGACGAAACGAACCGGAATCCCGGACACGCCGTCGTGATAATCCGTGAAGAAGCCGCGGCCGATTACCGTCTTGACGTTCAGGTAACGATCGCCGCCCATAACCTTGATCGCTTTCTGAACTATTTGCGCGGCCTTTTCATCGGGACTAACAGGAGTTGGCTTTTCAGTCTGGGCTGAGCCGGCGAACGAAGACAGGAGTAAAAAGAAGCTGGCGCAGGTGAATTTGCTGACGAGGGATATTCGCATGGTGGACCCGGCGACCAAAGGAGCAAGATGAAAAGAGCCTCAATCCAATTGTGAGGCTCTATCCAAAACTACTATTCCGCAATCGAAACTCAAGCTGGGCTGCCGTCCGTCGCGTCGGCAACTTTCGTTACGACTTCTCCGTCTTCAACGTCGACAATGAAATGCGATCCTTCTTTCCACATCGTGGTGATCGGGAGCTTCACTCGCTCGTCGATGAAGCGCTTCAGGAAGCGGGCGCCGTATTGCATGCTAAATCCCTTTTCGGTTATCAGCGATAGCGCTTGATCGGTAGTCTGGAACGTCTTGCTCTGGCTCTTCATCTGCCTACGAGTCTTCTCTAGATAGATTTGCGCGATCTGCTTCACTTCGTCCAGAGTCAGCGGAGCGAAGACCACAATCTCGTCGATGCGATTGCGGAACTCAGGCGAGAAGCGCGTCTCGGCGGCTTTCATCACTTCGTTCTTGATTGCCCGGAAGTCACCCGCGGTCTTCGTGCCAAAGCCCAAAGGCTTTTCATACTTCTTAAAGCTCTCCGAACCCAAATTCGAAGTCATGATCACGATGGCGTCGGAAAGATAGACGCGCCGCCCGCGGCCATCGGTCAACCAGCCTTCGTCGAAAGCCTGCAGGAAAAGATTCATCAAATAGGGCGAGGCCTTTTCGACTTCGTCGAGCAGCAGCACCGTGTAAGGGTTCTCTTTAAGCTGCTCGGTCAAGATCCCGCCGCGCTCTGAGCCGACAATGCCGCGCGGCATGCCGATCAGTTTTTCGATCCCGACGGTGCCGTCGGTGTATTCGGACATGTCCAGGCGGACCATCTTGTGCTCGTCACCAAACATGAACTCAGCCACGGCTTTCGCCAACTCGGTTTTGCCCACGCCGGTCGGGCCCAGGAACAGCAGCACGCCGTCAGGCTTGTAATGCGACTCTTTCAACGGACCCTTGTTCAGCCGCAGCCTTTGGGCCACCGCTTTGATCGCTTCCTTCTGGCCGATGACCCGTTCGGAGAGTTGTACTTCAGTCAGAGCGAAGCGATCGCTGGTGTCGCGAAAGATCATGTCGCGCGGAATGCGCGACTCCTGCGAGATGACATCGATCACGTGCTCGGGTTTGACGATCATCGTGTGCGGCTCGTTGATCTCAACTTTTACGGAAGCAGTATCGAGCCAGCCGATGGCCTTGTCCGGCAGGTGCAGGTTCCGAATGTACTTCGGCGCCATTTCCAAAGCGGTGTTGATAGCTTCGTCAGAAATTTGCACTGAATAGTTGCGTTCCAGACGCGGGCGAACGCCGAGGAGAATCTCACGGGTCTCACCAATTGTGGGCTCGTCAACTTTGACCAGACGGAAGCGGCGCGCGAGGGCTTCGTCTTCGGCGATATATTCTTTGTACTCGGTAAGCGTGGTCGCGCCGAGAATCCGCAGCTCGCCTTTTGCCAACGCCGACTTGAACATGTTCGCCGCGTCTGAAGATGTTCCCAGCGCCGCGCCCGCGCCAATGATCGTATGCGCCTCGTCGATGAAGAGAATCAGGTTATCCCGATCTTTGACTTCATCAATGATGCCTTTGATGCGTTCTTCGAACATGCCGCGCAACATAGTCCCGGCCACGATGCCGCCCATTTGCAGTTGCACGACGTGCGAGTTGCGCAGGCGCGCAGGAACTTTTTGCGGCTCGAGTTCGATCAGCCGCGCCAGTCCTTCGACCACTGCGGTCTTGCCCACGCCCGGCTCGCCGACCAGCATCGGTGAGTTGGCGCGCTCGCGGTGGCAAAGAATTTCGATGATTTGCTGAATCTCTTTTTCGCGCCCGATGGTGGGCGGAATCTTGTCGGCCCGAGCCATGCGGTTCAGGGAAACACCAAAGTGCTTTAGATACGGAGGAAGCTCAAACTTCTTGCGATACTGCTCTTCGTGATGCTCACGTTCGTTTACATTCGTGCGCACGTGCTCGATCACGGCTTCGGGCGTGGCGCCCAAATTAAGCAGGACCTCGACCAGGAGACTGTTAGTTGAAAGCACTTCGAAGATGTCGGTGGATTCGATCGTCTTTCGTCCATGAGCGCGCGCGCGCTCCATTGCGCGTTTGAAGAGGTCAGTAGTGTCCGGAGCTATTCTGACTCCCTGGCCGACGTGCTGGCGCGCGTGGTCCAGACGGTTATCGATTGCTCGCGCCACCACGGCGGGATCAAGCGCTAGACTGCGGATGGTCGAGTTGAAGAGATCGGGTTCCTCTTTCGCCAGGCCACTGATGATGTGTTCGACGGCAATATAATTCTGATCGCGCCGCTTCGATTCGCTCAGGGCGTTCTGAAATACTCGCTGTCCGCTCTCGCCAAACTTATCTTTGTATGCTTCCAAATCGGCCATTCTGATTACCTAGCCTCTTCCTTTAAAACCCAGCGGCGTTCATTTCAGACTGCCCGAAATTCCGTCAGGCACGCACCGCTTTGATGAGGAGAGCATATTCATCGTTGCGTTTCAGTGCAACAAGAATCTCTCCGTGGTTTTCTAAGCAAATACCCTGCCAGCGGTCTCATCTCTCAAACCCACGCCCTTTTCGCCGCAGTTCATGCCGCCGCCGCTGCCGTGTCGGTCGTGAATTCCATCTCACCGTCACGAGCCGATACGATTACAGTCTGTCCCGGTAAGATTTCTGCGCGCAACAGCTTCATGGCCAGCGGATTCTGAATCATGGTCTGAATCGCCCGCTTGAGCGGCCGGGCGCCAAAATTCGGGTCATAGCCTTCGCGAGCCAACAATTCCCTGGCTGAGTCCTTTAGCTCTAAAGAGATGTTGCGTTCGTGCAGCATCGCGCGTAGACGCTGGAGTTGCACATCGATGATCTGAGTGATCTGTTCGCGCGTCAACCGGTGGAAAATCACGATGTCGTCTATGCGATTCAGAAACTCAGGCTTGAAGTGTTCATGCAGCACCAGCGTCACCGCTTCGCGCACTTCCTTTTCATCCTCGCTGGCTTCCTGGATCTCGCGCGAGCCGAGATTCGAAGTCATGATCAAGACCGTATTCTTGAAGTCCACCGTGCGGCCTTTTGAATCTGTCAGGCGGCCATCGTCCAGAATTTGCAGCAGCACATTGAAAACGTCCGGATGCGCCTTTTCGATTTCGTCGAAAAGAATGACGCTGTAAGGACGCCGCCGCACTGCTTCCGTCAGCTGTCCGCCCTCCTCGTACCCAACATACCCCGGCGGCGCGCCGATCATGCGCGCTACGGCGTGCTTCTCCATGTACTCAGACATGTCGAGTCGCACCATCGACTTTTCGTCGTCGAAGAGGAATTCAGCGAGCGCGCGGGCAGTTTCAGTTTTGCCGACACCCGTCGGGCCGAGAAAGATGAACGAACCAACCGGACGATTTAGATCCTGCAGGCCGGCGCGTGCGCGGCGCACTGCGTTGGCCACAGCTTCGAGGGCTTCATCCTGGCCAATCACGCGCTGACGCAGGCGGTCCTCCATCGTTAGAAGTTTGTGCATCTCGCCTTCGAGCATTTTTGAAACCGGCACGCCTGTCCATTTGGCGACCACCTCAGCCACGTCTTCCTCGTCAACTTCCTCTTTCAGCGTAACGCCGTCTGTCTGAATCTGCGCGAGTTTGGCTTGTTCCGCGGCGAACTTTGCTTCCAGTTCCGGAATCTGGCCGTACTGAATCTCGGAAGCCTTGCCCAGATCGCCGGCATTGCGGGCCTGATCCAGTTGCAGGCGCAGTTGTTCCAGCTCGGCCTTGGCCTTGCGCATCCGCTCGATGGCTTCTTTCTCAGACTGCCACTTGGCTTTCATGCCCGAGGACTTCTCTTTCAAGTCGGCAATCTTCTGCTCGATCTCGTGTAGACGATTCTTTGACCGTTCGTCTTCTTCGCGCTGGAGAGCCTGGCGCTCGATTTCGAGCTGCATGGTTTCGCGTTCGACGATATCGATTTCCTGGGGCAGCGAGTCGATCTCAATTCGCAGACGTGACGCCGCCTCGTCAATCAGATCGATGGCCTTGTCAGGCAGAAAACGATCAGTGATGTAGCGATTTGAGAGCGTGGCCGCGGCGACGATCGCGGAATCCTTGATGCGCACGCCGTGATGAACTTCGTACCGTTCTTTCAAGCCGCGCAGGATCGCAATGGTGTCTTCAACCGTCGGTTCGCCGACGTAAATCTGCTGGAAACGGCGCTCAAGGGCGGCGTCCTTTTCGATGTACTTCTTATATTCGTTCAGGGTCGTGGCGCCCACACAGCGAAGTTCGCCGCGAGCCAGCGCCGGTTTCAACATGTTCGAGGCGTCGATCGCTCCCTCAGCCGCGCCCGCTCCGACCAGGGTATGCAATTCGTCGATAAACAGAATGATCTGGCCCTGCGCGCTTTCGATCTCTTTCAGCACCGCTTTCAAACGGTCTTCGAACTCGCCGCGATATTTCGCGCCCGCCAACATCGAACCGAGATCCAACCCGACCAGTCGCTTGTTGCGCAAAGTCTCCGGCACGTCACCTGAAACGATTCGTTGGGCGAGACCCTCGACAATAGCGGTCTTGCCGACGCCGGGCTCGCCGATCAGCACCGGATTATTTTTGGTGCGCCGCGATAGCACCTGAATCGTCCGCCGAATTTCATCATCGCGGCCGATCACCGGATCAAGCTTGCCCTTGCGCGCGAGATCAGTAAGGTCGCGCGCGTACTTTGCCAATGCCTGATAATTACTTTCGGCATTTTGATCCGTGATGCGCACGCCGCCCCGCGTTTGCTCGATCGCTTTCAGCAGATCGTCGCGACTTATTCCGTGCTGCCGCAAAAGCTTTCCGGCCGCACCTTCCTTCTCATCGGTAATAGCCAGCAGCAGATGCTCAGTCGAGATGTACTCGTCCTGCATCTTCCCGGCCTGCTTTTCCGCCGCGGTGAAAATCTGGGTCAGGCGCGGACTAAAATACTGTTGGCCACCCTGGACACGCGGGAAACGCGCGACCGCCGCCTGGCAATCGCTGAGCACTACCTGAACATTCGCGCCGAGCTTGCCCAGCAGCGGGCGCACAATCCCTTCCGCTTGCTCGAGCATCGCGCAGAGAAGATGCTCCGGCTCGACCTGCTGATTCTGATTTCGTTCAGCGAGTTCGATGCCGGCCTGAATGGCTTCCTGTCCTCGCAGGGTGAATTTGTCTAAGCGCATACGAAAAGTTAACTACAAAATCCGTTGGTTTGAAAGCAAGCGGGGCCACCGGTCAGAACCAGTTGCCCCGCTCCTAAGTTGAAAGCAATTGATTACTTGGTTGCGGCTTTGGCGGTCTCCGCCCTGGCCTCAATTGTTTTGGCTGTCTCCTCGCCCTCGCCTTTGATCTCAATGCGGCGGGCTTTCGTCTCCGCGCGCTTTGGCAAGGTGACTCGCAAAACGCCATTACGATAATCGGCGGTTGCGCCCTCGCTCGAAACCGTATTCGGCAGAGTGAACGAGCGCGTGAAACTGCCGTAAGCCCGCTCTACCCGGTGATAGTTGTCGGTTTCGTCTTTCTTTTCGAAGTGACGCTCACCGCGGAGCGTGATCACGTTGTTTTCCACCGACAGGTCAAAGTCCTCACGTTTCATGCCGGGCAGTTCTGCCTCGAGCACGATCTGATCCTTGTTTTCATAGATGTCTACGCTGGGACTCCAGGAACCGCGGGCAATGCCTTCATCGTCGAAAGCTCGGGCCGCGTTCCCAGTGAAAAGACGATTGACTTCCTGCTGCAGAGTTCGCAGATCGCGAAACGGGTCGTAACGAACAACACTCATAATCAAAAACCTCCTGATTCCTTGATAGCTTTATCCCTCAGGCTACATCCTTATTCGGATCGAATTCGAGCCTGAGTCTGAAGCGATAATAAAGGCTGAGTCTTTTGTTGTCAAGTCTCAAGCTCGAGAGTAGAAGGCTGATTTCTAGGGCGGAAAACTGTCGGGCGAGTCTCTGTATTATTTAGCGCAGGCCGAAGAAGCGCTTAATAGAAGCCAGCACCCCGGCGGATTCCTGGATGCTGTTTTGGGAGGCCTGGAGCGAGCCGGCGGCCAGGTCGGCTTGACGCTCGGCGATAGTCCAACTGATTGACTCGGCCAGGCTGGGGTTGGTTTCGAAAATGTGTTTCATGGCGGCGTGACCAATCTCGAGCACTTCAGTTTCTTCCAGCGCCACCACGTTTGCGGTGCGCGGCTCTCCGGTGAACAGGGCCATCTCGCCAAAAAAGTTCCCCTCGGTTAGGACGGCAACCGTTCGCGGTCCGGTCTTGTCGGCCACCTGCACCGATACGCGGCCGTTGTTCACGACAAACATGGACGAACCCTCGTCGCCGGCGCGAATCAAAGTCTCGCCGGGGGCGAAGACATGTCCCATGGTCGCGGTCGCGAGTTGTTTCAACTCCTCCGCCGACAAGGGCGAGAAGACATCGATCGCCGACAAGCGATCTGCGATTTGGTCCTCAGCGGTCACCGGCCGTTGTACCGCTTTGCGGTCGAGGTGCAGAGTTCGCGTCGGGAAGGCGAAGGTCAGACCGCTTCTGCGCAGAGCGTACCAGACGCGCTGGCGAACGAGGGCGTCGGTATCGTTGTACTTGGCGTAGTCATCGAGCCAGTACTTGATTTCCCATTCGATCGCAGAGTCGCCCAGGTTCCTGATGCGGACGATCGGCGTGATCTTTTCGGAAACGTTATCGGCGTCACGCACTGCTTCGCGGACGACGTGAATCGTCTTGGCCGGTGAATCAGTGTAGAGCGTGCCGAAAAAAACCAGGCGCGCGTTCAAGTTGTCGCGCGGTGAGACTTCGATGGCTTCCCTCGCGACGTTGCTGTTGCTGACCAGAACAATGTGATTCTGAAAGGTCCGGATCTTGATGGCCCGCCACGTAATACTCTCGACCACACCAGTGTGCTTTTGCGGGCCAACCACGATCACGTCACCAACTTGGAAGGGTCGGTCGGCGTGGAGGGAAATTCCGGCGAAGAAATTTCCCAAAGTGTCTTGCAAAGCGAGACCAATAATGACGCCAAAGATGGCGGAAGTCGTGAAAAGCGCGCCGAGGTTTACCTCCTGGTAGATCTTGTTGAAGATCAGAACAAACAGGCCGGTGAACGCCAGCAGCGAAAAGATATTGCGAACGAGAGTGGGCGCTTCATAGCCACGGCGGATCCGGAACAGGAAGTCAAAGATGAACGTGCTCAGAGCGCGTACTCCAAGGAACGCCAGGATGGACCAGAGGACGAGCTTCGGAATTCTGATTATGCTGTCTTCCGCTGCCCGCGCACCCATGCGGACTGCCAAAGCATCATGCAAGGCCGGCGCGAAGTGGTAAAACAAATAGAGCGCCATCGCCACGACCGCGGTCGCGAAGATGAAAAGGAGAAATCTGTTCTTTCTACTTGAGCTACCAGCCGCCATGCAATGACTCAATTCTCAGATCGTATGGTTCGGAGCGAGCGTACGTACTTTTACCATCAAAGTTCGCGCTTGGCGAGAGTGAAAACCGAAAGGCAGCGAGTCTGGAGGAGTCCGCGGGAAAGCTCTGATCTCGAAAATCGCCGGGGGTGCAAATCATCCGCTGCGAGACAAAAGGCTTGGAAACAGAGTCACCACAATGAGCAGGATCGAGAGTGCCGAGACCACAATCGCGGTCAACCAGGCCGCGAAATTGTAGAGCCGTCCGTTTACGTATGCGCCCATCAACTCGCGGTTGTTCACGAGTCGGAGAATGGCGATCAGGATCACCGGCAAGAGCACTCCATTGATGACCTGCGTTACGATCAAAACATGAATCAATGGCAGGCCCGGCATCATCGCGATAAACGCGCCCACAGCCACCAGAAACGTGAAAACACCCAGGAAAATCGGCGCTTCGCGAAAGCTGCTCGAGACGCCTTTCTCGAATCCGAACGCTTCGCTGATTGAATAGGCTGTGGCCAGCGGCAAGACGCCGGCAGCCAGCATTGAAGCTCCAAACAGACCGATCGCAAACAGCATCTCCGCGTAGGGTCCGGCCAAAGGCTTTAAGGCGCGGGCGGCCTGCTCGGCGGAATCGACGTGTTCGCCATGCACGTTCAGGGTGGCGGCAGTCGAAACCACGATGAAGAAAACGATCAGGATGGCGAACACGGTGCCGATCCAAACGTCAGTGCGGATCATTCGGTAGTTCTCGAGCCGCACGCCCTTTTCTACGACCGACGACTGAATAAAAACCTGCATATAAGGCGAGATGGTCGTGCCGATGATGGCGACCAGGCTAAGCAGATACGCCGGCGTAAGATCAAGATGCGGGTGGACCAGTTCGATCGCCACAGTCCGCCAGGGTGGATGAGCCATGAAAGCGGAAACCACATAAGCGAGAAAGACCAAAGACATGGCGAGGAACACGCGCTCAACTCGCTGATAAGTTCCCTTGACGACCAGCCACCAGATCGCGATCGCCGCGATCGGCACCGACACGTAGCGCGCTACGCCCAGCAATTCCATCGCGGCGGCGATGCCGACAAACTCTGAAACGGTAACGCCGCCGTTGGCGATCAAAAGGGCCAGCATGACGAAGGCAGTCCAGCGCACGCCAAAACGCTCGCGAATTAAGTCAGAGAGACCCTTGCCGGTAACTGCGCCCATGCGGGCGCACATCTCCTGAACGATTCCCAGGCTGATCGTAAGGGGAATTAAGAGCCAGACGAGTTTGTAGCCGTAATCAGCGCCGACTGAGGCAAACGTGGCGATGCCGCCGGCGTCATTTCCGGCGCATGCGGTGATGACACCAGGGCCGATGACGGCGATGTACAGCAACGCCCGCGGGCGCCGCGCGATCGTGCGTCGCACGCGCGATACTCCCTGTGCGCTGCGCTGCAAGAGCTTGCGTCCCGCATCGCGTACGTCTGTTCGTTGCTCTGGCACTCGGCGGGTCCTCAGTCATTTCAATTCTTGCACGTTTTCGGTTAGTTCTTTTCTCCCTCTCCCATTGGGAGAGGGCCGGGGTGAGGGCCTGAGCGCACTCCAGTTTATCCGCATGTCGTGCCTGGCAAAACACAACGGATCTTTATATAGACTTCGCGCTAAGCTTCGCACCCTCCCCTAACCCCTCCCAAAGGGAGGGGAAGAAACCACCGTCGTCGATCAAACTTGAGTAGGTAAGCCTCGTTAATCATCCCAACAACTTCGGTAGTCTTTGCCGCCAGCCTCTCGGCAGCAGGATTTCAATTGCATCGTCGACCGTTACGATCCCCAGGATATCGCCGGCTTCGTCGACGACCGGCAGAGCCAGCAGGTTATATTCGGCGATCTTCTGGGCCACCTCTGCAGCGTCATCGTCGGGATGCGCCACCTGGATATCGCTGCGCATGACCCGCTCAAGTGGCGCCGAAGAATCGGCCAGGATCAAACTGCGCAACGCGATCACTCCCTCCAATGACCATGACCCTTCGGTGGCCACCACGTAAAGGTAGTACATCATGTTCGGCGTTTCGGCCATCTCGCGCAGGCGCGCCAGGGCGTCGCCAACCGTCAGGTCCCGAGGCACAGTCACAAATTCAGTTGTCATGAGTCCGCCGGCGGTGTCATCGGCGTAAGGCAGCAGTTCGGCCACGTCGAGTTGCTCGTCATCTTCCATGCGGTTGAGCAAATCTTCTGCCTTGGCTTCCGGCAGATCGCCCAGCACGTCCGCCGCTTCGTCGGGCGACATGTGTTCCAGAATGTCTGCCGCGCGTTCTTCATCCATGTCGCCGATGATCTGAGCCTGACGCTCGGCGGCCATTTCTTCAAGGGTTTCGGCGGCCGTTTCATCGTCGAGCGATTCCACAATATCGGCGCCGTGTTGGTAGGAGAGAGCCTCAGCTAGGCGCGCGATTTCGACCGGATGCAGGCGAGCCAGTTTTCCGCGGGAAGACTTTAACTGCACGGTGGCTGCGTCGATCGCGAGATAGCCGACGTCGGCCCAATCGATCACTTCGACGGGTTTGCCGCTGCGCATAATGCCGGGCGCGAGTCGTCTCCATAATCCGAAGATGCTGACGTCAGCGCCGGTCACGCGCCATTCGTTTGCGGCTTCAATTATCTGCACGTCATTCACGCGCACCACGCGCTTGCCATCAACGTCGACCAGTTGTTTGTCGAGCACGTCGCGCGCCAGCAAAACCTCTCCGTCACGTCGCATGAATGGCCGCAAATCAAGAATGTCGGAGACTAGTCGGACGCCGTCCTCGCCAAAGTGTGCGATGCCCCAGCGCGGCAGAAAAAAATCGCGCCGGCGATAACGCGCGACAAAACCTGCCACCGGCGGATGTTCGTCTTCGCCCAGCCTGACGATGACGTCTTTGAGCGTTGCCACACGCTCACCGTCAAGGTCGAGGATAGGCCGACCGAGTACTTGAGATAGATAAAGCATTATTTCGGCTTACGTTTCGCGCATGATATCAGGGTTCGAATCGATTGTCGCCAACTCACTCGCTTTAGCCGCTCAACATCGATCAGAGCACGAATTCCTTGCAAAAGTGTATTCGAAGTGATAGACGGCGCATTCTAAGGAGACGAATTATGCGAAACAAGTACATGGTCACTGGATTATGCTCGTTGGCCTTTCTGGCTGGCGTTTTGATTATCACCAAGCGTCCCTCTCGAGCCCAGTCACCGCAGGCCCAAGTTCCCGAGCATGTCATATACAGGCACCTCTTCCATCATGTTGTTGCCTTGAAGAAGAAAGCGGAGGAACTTGAGAACGACGGCAAAGACACAGCACAGATCCGAACTCATTTCAAACGCCAGGCGCAACTAAATGATCAACAGGTGCAGGCTCTTGATTTGGTTGCTGCGCAGTACGACGAGCAAGAGAAAGTCTTAGACGCTAGAGCTAAGCCGATCATCGACGCTTACAAAGCGCAGTATCCGGGAGGGCAAGTGCCACATGGTCAGAAACCAACGCCGCCGCCGGTCGAATTGCGGGGCTTGTCGCTGGAGCGCGATGCGTTGGCTCTGCGGGGAAGGGATCAATTGAGCGCGGCGCTCGGCAGTGACTTCGCGCGATTCGACAAATTCGTAAAGACTCGTGTCGCGGCTGATACCAATATCCAATCTGCGAGATAGGACGCAAGGTTAATTCGAAACTCGATTAATGAAGTAAGTATTCCTCACGGAGAGATGGCCATGATAAATGGAAAGATCATTACCGCAGCGTTCATTCTCCTATTCGGTCTGTCTTTCTTCACTTGCGATGCCGGAGCGCAAACAGCCACTGGTTACACGTCAATTGATTACTACGAAGATACCAACACAGTTGATGCGTATTCAGAAACAGATGAGGATTACGATGTTGAGAGCTCATACGGAGCTTATGTCTCGCTCACCGTTTGGGATCAGGATAGCAACATCATGGGAATACAAACCGAGACCGACGACGGCACTTACGGTTATGCTTCGGTAGAAATTGAGTTCTTCGGCAGCCCGGACTCTACCTATACGGCGATAGGGCGTCATAAGGCAGTCGCTTTAGAATACGATTATGACTATACGTTTTGGCCATTTGTTAGTCTTTTTTATTATGACTATTACAACTTCAGTTCGTTTCAAAGTCAGGGCATTACCGTACCCTGGTACTACGGGTTTTGGGGACCTGGACCCGCGGTAACTCGGCCAGATGCACCAATGCTTTTAGGATTTACCACTGATGAGGCTTCGGTCCAGACGCCATCGCAGAAACCAGGATCGCTGACTGTATTATCCCTTCAAACTCTGTCGACCGGATCGGGTAACAATAACGGTTGCACTTCGGGGGCAGATTACGGTATTAAGATTGCTGTGACATACCAAGTGAACGGTCAAAATGGTCAGCCTCTGCAGAACGCTAAGATGGAGCCGCAGGAGAAGGTGACACATGCCACCTTCAACGGCTCATCCATCACTGATCCACAACCAAACTGGAGCGACATTGGTCCGTCTCGAAATTCTCAAACATCGCGGTTCACTAATGCTAATGGGCAGTTCGTCGATGCGCCCTATGGCGCCTGTAACAACGCCACCTTCACTCATACGTTTCAGCAGGATATTTCGATCCTTGTTGGTGGTAAGCGGTACACCGTGAGAACGAATAATGTATCCGTTTCTACGTCCACGTCCGGCCAGGGGAGTATTTCAAATGGTTCAGATGTCCAGAAGAACAGGCCATAAAGGGATGGATTTAATATCTATCCTTCTGAGTCTGATATTTTCGTTTGTACTTGGCATCGTGCCACACGTCTTTTCGCAAACAAGCAATGTCCCGCCTAAGGATCGGGATCCATCCGTGCGTGCAGTCGAAGCTTTGTTGCAGCAGCCGTCCGGTTTCTCTAGCGGCTTTTCGGAAAAACAGTCTGACCGGCTCGGCGATAGAGTATCGATTGCCCTTCTGAAAATCTTCAAGAATAATGAGTTAGAAGACCCGGAAAATATAAGAAGGTTTCTTCCAATTATTCGGTCGGCATTTCTCTATCCGACCCTTGTACCGGCGCAGCATAGAAAACCTAAAGTCACTTTACCTCTTCTCGCACGCTTGGAGCGGAAAGTTACAGACGTCGAGTTGAAACATCAGATATCCGAGGTCACGACATTTGTGACCGAACAAACCCGTCCGAATAAGGACATTCGTCCGTAGTCCTGGCGTAAACCTTCGCACCTGCTATTGCCTTTCGGTCTTCAGCAATCCGATCTCACTTCGGCGGCTTGCGGAAGTTATAACGGAGCAACACACGCATCGGAATCGCTGTACCGTCGCGCATGGCGGGAAAGAAGTGCATCTGTCTCACCGTATCGATGACTGACTGGTCCAAACCATAGCCGGCCCAGCGAGCTATCTCGATGCGTCCAACTTCACCGCGGGCATCGATATCAACCAGCACATCTACGGTAGCTTCTACTTCAGCGCGCGCCGCGCTTTCCGGGTAGGGCGGTTTCAGGCGGCGATAGGGGCGGGGGGCGCGAACTTCCTGGTTGTCGTTGCTTTGATCGTCGGACATTACTTCGATGACGCGAGCGCTGTTTTCAACCGCGGTTATTCGCTCGGCTCGTTCGTCTTCCAGCGCGCGGCGCACCGCCAAGAGATAACGTTGACGAGCTTCCACCGCAGACAGGATTGCGAGCAATGCTTGCTCAGATTCTTCCGGAGTATCGCGTTGCACCGACGGTCTCTCCCAGAGGACCAGCCTGCCGGTGCGAGCGCTCACCAGAAAAACCGTCGCATAGGATTCGTAATAAGCGGGCTTGGTAGAGGGCACTCTCTTAAGCGTCTGCGCTTCGCCGATGAAGAAAAAGTCGGAACCAATCGCGGCCCCGATATCTCGCGCCTCTTGAATCGTCAGGTTCAGCGACCCTTCGAAGCCGGCGCCGCGGGCGGCGGCATTGGTTTGATCGCGATCGAAAACGGCCGTCCCGCGCGCCTCTTCTTTAGGCTGCAATGTGTCGCGGATTGCGGTGGCGGCGCGTAAACCTGTCCGGTCTTTGCCAAAATCAAGAATTGCCAGACGGACCGGCCGGGTTTGCGAAATCACCGAGGAAGTGAGCAGCAGTAGACAAAGTGGTGCGAATAAAAGTCGACAGCGGTCGGTACAGAACCGCTCGCGGTAGCGAGCGGGGAACCTTCGTAAGACCCACTTGCTATCGCAAGCGGTTCCGTACCAATTCGGTTTGGTTTGCTTGTTCATGAATAAGAGAATTCCAGGCCAGAAAACTCCTTTGCGTTGTGGTTCTTCATGTTCCTTCGTGGATCGTTTTTTCCCGACGCTGAAGACTTGATCCACGAAGCAACACGAAGAAAGGCCTAAGCTTGACGATTCGCCACGGCTTGAGGAGCGGAAGTCGTGCTGTGATAGAGTCGATAGACCTCGTCTTTCACTTCGGCCGGGAAACAAATTCGATGCAGTTCGTAGCCGCGCCCCAAACCGCGCACGGCTTCACTGACCTCGCTGATTTCACGGAGCCGTGGATGCGCGTAACCATCCTCAACATAGATGCGCGTGCGCGGCTCGACGCCCTCGGGTGTGTAGTAGCCATAATAGGGCACGTCGCTGGCGCGATCTTCGATGAAATAGTATTCGGGCAGGAACCCGCCCTTGACGACCACCGCGCGGGCCGCATCCAGAAAATCTTTTCGCTCGCCCTCAGGCATGTCGAGATCGATGGCCTTAAAAAGCCGCCGGCCTACGAACCGCTGGCTTAGATCCTTTAGCACTTCATCGTCCGAATGTTGCCACTGCTTCATGTGAAAGATGACGTCCGAGTCATCCAGCTCGAGATGTTCCGTGATGCTCAGCGCCTGTCGTCGCAGAATTTTTTCAAACGAAGTGCCGGGCGCGGACCAGACCGGTTCGCCTTTCTCAACCAACTCGAGCGCGCGGCGCAACGCGGACCTGAGCACTGCTTCCGCCGAGCGCAGGGTGCGATGAAAGTAAACCTGGCGAAACATGTAATAACGCGCCTGGAGGTATTCTTCCACCGCATAGACTCCGCGCGCGGCAACATAAATACGATCGCCCTGCTCGTCGATCTGAAGCGCGTTGATGATCCATTCGAGATCGTACAGGCCGTATTTCGCTCCGGTCATCAACGAATCGCGCAAAAGATAATCCATTCGATCTACGTCAAGCTGAGATGAGACCAGTTGAGCCAACGCCGCCGGCTTGAACGTGCCTTCGATTATCGAAGCCACGCGTTCCGGCAGTTCTGCTGAATATGATTGTAGTGCTTTGCAGAGAGATGTTTCTGTTGACGTCACGGCCTGCATAGTCAACTGTTCGTGATGGACACCCAGGACCTTCTCCATCGCGTGCGAGAAAGGACCATGACCGACGTCGTGCAGCAGGGCCGCCGCACGGGCCGCGGCACGATCAGCTAATCCGATCTCAAAGCGATCGCTTAGCTGATCGAGGATGCGCGTCATGAGATGCAGCGCTCCCAGACTGTGCGTGAACCGCGAGTGCTCCGCGCCCTGGTAAGTGTACAGACCCAGGCCAAGTTGCTTGATGCGACGCAGCCTTTGAAACTCAGGCGTGTCGATCAAACGAATCATCAATTGGCCTTCGGCGCTGTCGTCGCGCAAAGGAATGATGTTGTGGACCGGATCGCGATAAATTCGCTGGGACAAGCTCTCGAACCTATTCAGTGGATTGGGCCGCAGTCTACCACATAGCTGCTGGGGTCAGGCAGCCAAAGGCAGGATTCTGCGTTATGTCACGAAAGTGACCCGCAAGGCATTTACGGAATTTCGGACTAAAACCGAATTTTCGGATTTGCCATTTGCGCGAAACCGCCCCAAATCAGCCGTTTTCCGGCCAGCCAAGGGGTAGTCACCTATGGCACCACCATTGCTTTAGAGCGATTGGAATCGAATCTCTGGCGGGGTTTAGATGTGAACGAAACGATTACGGGCCTGTGAACAACCGCCCGATACCGCCAACGAAATCGGAATAATGAAGGCCAGCAATACGAGGGTGTCACAAGTTTTTGAGTTGTTGGCCATTGACTTAATTAAGACCAAATAGAGGTCCCTACAGAGGGGCGCTCTTCACGAAAGGACAGAGATGATGAAAAAAGCTTTTATGTTCGTTCTGGCTCTGACGCTGGCGATGTTTGCCACAAGCGCGATGGCCCAGTCGAGCACGACAGGCTCTATAGAAGGGCAGGTCACTGACCCGAACGGCGCAGCAGTTAAAGGCGCCACGGTCACGGCGACCAGTCCGAATCTGATTACACCGCAGTCGGCGACGACGGGCGACGAGGGTCGCTACTTGATTAGCGCCCTTCCGCCAGGTAAGTACAAAGTGACGGTCGATGCTTCAGGATTCGGCAAGTTCTCAAAAGATGATGTGGCAGTCAACCTGGGACACAGTTCTACAGTTGACCCACAGCTCTCCCTGGCGACGGCGACAGCGACAGTGAATGTCACCGGCGGCGCGCAGGTTGATGTTTCAGCGAACACGACTGGATCTAATGTTTCGACTGATCAGTTCTCGAACTTCCCGACCCAGCGCACAGTTCAGGGCCTGTACACAATTGCCCCGACTGTTACGCGGTCTGGTTTGCGTGATGCAACCGGCCGCGATCGCGATCCGTCGGTTGGCGGATCTTCGGGACCAGAGAACAACTACATTCTCGACGGCGTGAACACCACTGACCCGGCTTTTGGCGGATCAGGTGCGAACCTTCCGTTTGAGTTTGTTCAGGAAGTGGAAATCAAGACCGGTGCTTACGGCGCCGAATACGGCAAGTCAACCGGCGGCATCTTCAACGTCATCACCAAGAGTGGCGGCAATGAATTTCACGGCGATATTTTTGGCTATGGCACTACCAAGGGCCTCGTCCGAAAAGTAACGAACTTCTCGTTCACGGGATCTTCTGCCAACGGCTTTTCCGAAACTGATATCGGCGGCGACCTTGGCGGTCCGATCATCAAGGACAAGCTGTGGTTCTTCGGCGCTTTCAATCCGCAGCGCCGGAACAACTACTATCTGACGCAAACCTTCTTTTCGCCGGTGCAGAACAAGGTAACCATTCCTTTCTATGCCGGCAAACTGACGTGGGCGCTCAACGGTAAGAACACGCTGACCGCTTCTACCTTTGGCGATTTCACCAAAGTAGAGGGATTTCTGGCGACTGCGGCATTGAACAATGTCAACGGTTTCGGCAGTGACATCAGTGCGTTCACGGGACGGCAGGAAACCGGCGGCCACAACTACGCCATTCGTCTGAATTCAACGATCAGGAACAACTTCATCGCTGAGTTTTCCGGCGGCCTGCACTTTCAAAGGGCCAACACCATTCCGACCGCCGTCGACAAGCCGCTCATCGCCGATAACTTTGCGGTGTTGAAGGGCGGCGCGGTGCTGACGCCTGTCTCGACCGGCGTCACATGCCCCGCTTCTGGTTGTACGGGGACCGGCTTCATTGACTTCGTCGATGGTCGTGGCGGCTCGTTGCAGCGCGGTTTTGCGCGCGGTCCAGGCTTCGGCTTGTACTCAACCCAGACTCGCGATCGCTATGAGATCAATGCTCACCTGCAAAATATCGTAGGCAAGCACACGGTCAAGTGGGGCTTTGAGTGGTTCCGCAATAAGTACAACATCAACACGCTCTCGAGCGGGCCGGCGGTAACCTATGCATTCACGCCCGGTCTCGGTCTGACGCCCACAAACGGCGCCTCCAATGTAACGAACGGCGAGCGCATAACCAATAACTGGTTGGTTTGCACCGTCCGTACAGCCGCGATTACCTGTCCGACTGGTTCAGGTGTGACTCGCGCGCAGGCCATTCCGGCTGCTACGCTGGCGGCGTTGGGTCTGACGGTGAATCCGACAGCTACCACAATCACGACCGCGGAAGCTTTTGGTAATCCGTTCATCATCAGGAATACCACGCGTGTTCGTGATTTTGAACTCGTCGGCAAGACCTACACAGATGCGGAAGCCTTCTATGTTCAGGATGACTGGAAGTTCCTCCCAAACTGGCAGTTCAACATTGGTGCACGCTGGGACTATCAACAGTCGTACAGCAATGATGGAACCAGCTACATCAAGTTCAATAACTGGTGGGACAACCTGGCTCCGCGCCTGGGCCTGACCTGGGATTTCACGGGCAAGGGCAAAGGTAAGCTCTTTGCGAACTATGCCACTTTCATCGAAGTTCCGATGCCGTTGGATGTTAACGTCCGCGCTGCGGGCGGCAACGTTCAGACGGACAAGAACTTTAACGTTAATACGATAAATGCTCCCGTCGGCTCGCTCATTGTTAACGGAGTTAGCACGGGCTCCACAAATCTGGGTTCTGATGCAACACCACCAGATCCGGGTCTTAAGCCGCAGAGCATTGGTGAAGGTTCGGTGGGCTTTGAGTACGAGATTGCCAAAGACCTGGCCATCGGATCTCGCGCCATCTATCGTCACATGAGAAACGTGATCGAGGATGGTTCGTTTGATGACGGCGACACCTACTTCATCTTCAATCCGGGACGAAATGAGCCAGGCACAACTGAGCGATCAGCTTGCCAGGGTGATGTCACCACCGGCCGCCAGGGCCGTTGCTTCGGCAGAGCGCAACGTTTTTACCGCGCCATTGAGTTTACGGCGACCAAGCGTTTTACGAACAACTATCAGTTCATCGCTTCCTACGTATTCTCGAGCTTGACCGGTAACTACGAAGGCCTGTTCCGCAACGACAACGGACAGTCTGACCCGAACATCACTTCATTGTTCGATCTGCAGAGTCTGTTGGATAACACCTATGGGCGTTTGCCGAATGATCGTCCGCATCAGTTGAAGTTCAACGGCAGCTATCGGACTCCGTTCAAGCTGCTCATCAGCGGCAACTTCAACATGCAGTCCGGCACGCCGTTCAACCAACTGATTCCGCATCCCATCTATGGCAACAACGAAGGGTTCGCGGTGCAGCGCGGCACGGCCGTCGTACCGACAGTCTCGGCCGTTCAGGCTGGGTTCCCGAACACTGTGCAGGGGATTGGTGGAAACCGCACCCCGATGACCACCAACTTGGATCTGGGCATCTATTACCCGATCAAGCTGGGTGAGAAGCGCGAACTGCGTCTCACGGGAGATTGGTTCAATGTCTTCAACAGCCAGCGAGCGGTAACTCTGGACCAGACCTTCTCGATTAACTCTGGTGTGTCTGGCGTTCCGCCAGTAGCCAACCCCTTCTGGGGATCAGCCCTGCTGATTCAGGCTCCTTCGGCGTTCAGGTTTGGCGCCAAGTTCACCTTCTAACCAAAGCCATCGCCCGCTGGGCGACGTGCATTAACCTGATGGGGAGAGGCGCCAAGCGTTTGCGTCTCTCCCCTTTTTCTTTTTCCGGAGTCTGGAAGACTTGACGGCAGCCAATTTCGGCGGTTCAATGTGTCAACCTCAAGAGGCTTTGAAGGAGTTTTCCTAATGCGTCGTCTGTTTGCGCGACATCCCGACTACCAACCCGCGCCCAATTTCCTGCACCTGTTCGCACTTGGCGTAATCCTGTTATTGGCGTGCGTCACTTTTGGACAGGGGAGCGGCAGAGAATCCACTGGAAACGGGGGCGATCACATGATTCTGGGTAAGGTGTTTTTTCCGTCGGGCCGCCGGGCTGAAGGCACTATTCAGGTGAAGCTGCAAACCCTTGGCGCGGGCGAACTCTCAGTGATCGCTGATAGCAGCGGCGCTTTCAGCTTCACCTCGCTCTCACCCGGCAATTACAACGTGGTCGTCATCGCCGGTGACGCCTATGAGATTGGCAGAGAGACTGTTTCTATCGATAGCGATTTGAATCTTTCCAGAATGAATCTGCCGACCATTCGCACAACGCGCCGCTATACGGTGATGATTACGCTGCAGCTAAAGCACAACTCGGCGAATGCCAAAACCTCAGTGGTCAACGCGGCTCTGGCAGAGGTGCCCGAGAGTGCCCGCACGCTTTATGAAAAGGGTTTAGAGCAGGGTCGCGCCGGAGATTCACAAAAGGCGATCGATAACTTGAAAGCCGCGATTTCGCTTTATCCAAAATTCTCCCTGGCCCTGAATGAACTGGGGGTGCAATATCTCAAGGTCAATCAGCCACAAAAGGCCGTCGACCCGCTCAGGTCGGCGACAAAACTCAGCCCGGAAGCTTTTACACCCAAGCTCAATTTAGGAATTGCCCTGCTGGAGATGCAGCAGTTCACCGCGGCCGAAGCCCAGTTGCGTGAAGCGGTGGAGCGGAACATGAGAGCGCCAACGGCCCATATGTACCTGGGCATTTCGCTGATCAAACTCAAACATTATGACGACGCTCAAAAAGAGCTGGAGCTGGCTATTAGCAACGGTGGCGAGAATCTAGCCCCGGTCCATAGATATCTGGGTGGCCTCTATCAGGTGGCGCAAAAGAACAAAGAGGCGGCCGACGAATTGGAAAAGTATCTGAAATTGGATCCAAAGGCCGCGGATGCCGAAGTTATCAAAGGCATAGTTAGAGATCTGCGTGGCAAATCCTAGCCCGCCATCCGGTTTCCAAAATTAATCTGATTGGGATAAATTTATCAATAGTTGAGGTGCGAATTTTATGATCAATTCACTCGAGTCACTTACTCTCTTAAGAGTCCGCTGTCATTTCCTTCTTCTGGTCGCCGGGCTGGCTCTGTCGGCTGCGGCTGCGGCGAGTGCGCAGGCTCCGGGCAGCTCGCGCGGACTGTCCAGCGGCGATGGGAACCACACGATCCAGGGGCGCATTTTTTTCCCGCCCGGCCAGGTCACAACCGGCCGGACCGTAAAAGTTCGTCTCGAAGCCACCAATGGGGAAGGGGCGTCTACGGTCACGGACCAAGATGGCTCATTCAGATTCAATAGCGTGCGCGCGGGCAGCTATTCGGTCGTGGTTGACGGCGGGAAGGATTTCGAGACGGCGCGAGAGCCGGTCTATATCGACCCGGGCGGGACGAGCGGCCCGATCAGCGCGGTAACGATCCACCTTCGTCCCAAGATGGACGCCTCGAATCCGGCTTTTGCCGGCGTGCCCCAGAGCGCGTTGAACTTCTATCAGCAGGGTACGGCGGCGGCGCAAAAGGGCGATGCGAAAAGCGCCGTCGACCTGCTGGGGAAAGCGGTTGCCGCTTATCCGAACTTCTCGCAGGCTCTGAGCGATCTGGGTATGCAGTACATGAAACTCAATCAGATGGACAAGGCCGCGGAGAGTTTCGAGGCGTTGTTGAAATTGAACCCGGGCGATGCCACCGGTCAACTGAACCTGGGGATCGCGCTCTACAATCAGGGCGTTGCGCTCATGGGCCAGCAGAAGTTGGATGAGGCCGAAAAGACATTCAACCGATCCGAGGCTCACCTGCGAGAGGCGGTCAAGCTGAACAGTCCTGGGCCGGCGGCGCACTACTACCTGGGAATGATGCTGATCAAATTCAAAGCCTATGAAGAGGCTGAAAAAGAGTTGCAATTAGCGATCAGCAATGGCGGCGACGGCTTGGCCCTGGCTCATAAATATCTGGGCGGTGTCTACATCAGCACCAAGAAAAACAAAGAGGCGGCTGATGAGTTGGAGAAATATTTGAAATTGGATCCAAAGGCCGCGGATGCGGATCGGGTCAAGAACTCAATCAAGGAACTTCGCAGTAAACAATAGAGACAGGTCCAATGGGCATTCTTTCCATTCGTCGCGCGCATCACTGTGTTGTGGTCCTGGTTTGTCTGATTCTGGCTGCGGCATCAGTCCCGGGCCAAAGCAAACCTGCGCAACCACAGCAACCTGAGCAGGAAGACGTCGTCCGCGTCAACACCGAACTGGTGCAGACTGACGTCATGGTCTTTGATAAAAAGGGCCATTTCGTCGACGGACTAAAGCCGGAGCAGTTCGCGCTAAGGATCGACAACAAACCGCAGACGATTGCTTTCTTTGAGCGCGTTACTTCGGAGAGTTTGCGCCAACAGCCGACGGCGCAGACCAATGCGAGCACGCCTGGAACCGCGAATCCTCCAACTCAAGTGCGCGGACGGACCGTGATCTTTTTTGCTGACGATCTTCATCTGTCCCCGAGCAGCCTGGTGCGCACCCGCAAAGCCCTGCTGGAGTTCGTCGACCACGGAATGGCGCCAAACGATCAGGTCGCGATCACTTCATCGAGCGGCCAGATCGGGTTTCTGCAACAGTTCACGGACGACAAGGTAGCTTTGCGGACTGCCGTAGCCCGCCTTAACTATCGAGCGAATACCCAGATCAACATGGATAACCCGCCCATGTCCGAATACATCGCAATGAAGATCCGCGATGGCGACGAAAGCGCTCTCATTTACTATGTTCAGGAATTACAAAAGCAGTATTGCTTCAAAGGAGGCGGCGAGGTCATTTGTAGCATGAACCCCCAGGCGATGAGACTGGCGGTGCGGGAACGCGCGCAGGAATTAGTGACGATGGCCGCGCCCGATACTAACAATACTCTCATCCTCCTGGAAGGATTGATGCGGACCGCGGGTCAACTGCCGGGACGCAAGGTCAGGTTCATGATCTCCGATGGATTTTATTTGAGTGATCCAAAGAGCAACGCTCGCGATCGGATCAAAAAAATTACGGATGCGGCGGGACGAGCCGGAGTGGTCATCAATACGCTGGACGCGCGCGGGATCGTCAGCGAATCGCTCAGTGTCACGAACGACCGGCCCATCGACGAAGAAGGCCTGACCGTCAGCTCGAACATCGGCG
>Ga0137403_10002114_pt1 | contig 24478 bp, 16 predicted proteins | sample CZOMad2_1_16fung_FD_122057 | JGI IMG/M metagenome (GOLD analysis project Ga0137403, IMG submission 122057) | Vadose zone soil fungal communities from Angelo Coast Range Reserve, California, USA - CZOMad2_1_16fungal (Hybrid Assembly) | ecosystem: Environmental > Terrestrial > Soil > Vadose zone...
GAAACCGGCGTTTACCAACGGGCCTCCACTCCCGGCGTTACAGCTTTGTGGCCCAGACGCGGGAGCGAAGCGCGGCGTTGCGAACGCTCTCGCAGCGCGCCTAACGATCGACATTTTTCGACTTCCGGCGGCGTTTGTGCCGGTGAATTTGAGCGAATTGGAAAACCTGCATCGTGTTTGGGAACGTGAGGCGATCCTGCGGAACGCCGCGCTCCTGCTCGACTGCGACCGCTTTGAAACAGCGGATACGTCGCATGCCTTCGCGATCGATCGCTGGATCGAGCTGACGCGCACGCCGCTGCTCATTTCCACACGTGATCCTCGCCCTGACATCGAACGCCCGCTCCTGAATGTGGAAGTGCGAAGGCCGACAAGTGGCGAACAGCGCGCGGCGTGGCAGCGCGCGTTGGGCGAGAACGTCGGTGGTTGCAATGGCCAGCTTGAGCGTCTGGTTTCACAGTTTGATCTTAACACCGCAGCGATTTCTTCCACGGCCCAGTCGTTAGGCGAAACCACGGCCAGCAAACTGTGGGATGCGTGTCGTTTGCGTGCCCGCCCGCGTTTGCAGGACCTTGCTCAACACATCGTCTCGCGCGCGACTTGGGCTGACATCGTGTTGCCCTCGGCGCAGATACACACTCTGCAAACAGTTGCGCTGCAGGTGCGGCATCGCGCGCGGGTCTGTGACGAATGGGGTTTTGCGGAAAAATCAAATCGCGGCCTGGGCCTGAGCGCGCTTTTCGCCGGACCAAGCGGCACGGGCAAAACGCTCGCGGCAGAAGTCTTGGCGAACGAACTCGAGCTCGATCTGTTCCGGATCGATCTCAGCGCCGTTGTAAGCAAATACATCGGCGAGACGGAAAAGAATCTTCGGCGCGTGTTCGATGCAGCGGAGGAAGGCGGCGCGATCCTGCTCTTCGACGAAGCCGACGCGCTTTTCGGGAAGCGCAGCGAAGTGAGGGACAGCCACGATCGCTATGCGAACGTCGAGATCAGCTATCTGCTCCAGCGGATGGAAGCGTATCGCGGCCTGGCCATCCTGGCTACGAACATGAAGGAGGCGCTCGATCCGGCTTTCCTGCGTCGGCTGCGGTTCGTGGTGCAATTTCCGTTTCCGGATCAGGCGCAACGGGCGGAGATCTGGCGCAGGATTTTCCCAGCGAAAACGCCGACTGATTCGCTCGAAATCGATCGTCTTGCGCGTCTCTCGATCTCCGGCGGCAATATTCGAAACATCGCGCTCAACGCCGCGTTCGCCGCAGCAGGCGCCGGTGAGCCAGTGCGGATGCCGCATTTGTTAGGCGCAGTCCGTCTCGAATACGAGAAGCTCGAGAAACCGCTGACGCATACCGAACTTGGAAACTGGAAATGAAGCCGCGCGAAATCGACGTGCACATTGAAGAACTAGTCCTGCATGGCTTTAAGCCGGCAAACCGTGGGCTGATTGCCGACGCGTTAGAGCAGGAACTGCGGGGATTGCTAACCGCAAAAGGCGTGCCTTCGCTATGGCTCTCCAGTCCGGAACGAATGGAAGGCGGGAGAATTAGCTCTGCCAGCCTAACAAAACCCGAGCAAGCCGGTGCCGAGATTGCAGGGGCCGCTTATCAAGGAGGCGTGAAATGATTTTTGAATCATTATTCCCGCACTCTCCGGCTGTGCAAAGCCGGTCCGAACCAGAAACTCACCCGCGGTTACAACGCAAATGCGCCTGCGGTGCCACGCTTGGGTCGACTGGCGAATGCGAAACGTGTCGCAACAAACGACTGCAGCAGAAAATCGGAAACCCGAAATCCAAAAGCGACATAAATAAGCCGGGGGTGCCTCCGATTGTGAAGGAAGTCCTTCACACGTCTGGCCAACCGCTTGATCAATCCACGCGTGGATTCATGGAGCCTCGATTCGCTTACGATTTTGGTGACGTGCGTGTGCATATCGACGACAAGGCAGCAGAGTCAGCGCGAGCCTTGCACGCGAACGCCTACACAGTGGGCAGCCATATCATTTTCCGTGCGGAAAAGTATCTCCCTCACAGCAGTATGGGACGAAAACTCATCGCGCATGAATTGGCGCACGTGGTCCAGCAGACTCGTTCTCAGGAAAGTTCTCGACATAGCTCTCTCTCTAGAACACCGCCGACTCTATGCTCGCAATTCAGCCGTTCAGAAGCGGAGGCCGAGTTAGCCTCCGAGGCAGTCACGAGTCATCACATACGAGGTGGTATGGTCAGTAGCCTTTCTCCCGCGGCGCAGGGCGTTCAGTACGACGCTGCTTCAGAATACTTTTCCCGGGGTTATTTGGACGGAGAGAGTGGTTTTCCGTATCAGCCCGGCCCGCTCGACAAGGAAGCACTGAAAGACTACGACGAAGGATACCTGAAGGGCCGTAACGAGTTCCTTCGGCAGTCGAAGTTAGCCGGTTCAGCTGCGCCGAGTTCACAAAGAGCACCCGGTCAAGAAAAAAAGGGCGCCGAGACCGCCCAGAAAGGGGATGCCGGCTTGAGACAGACAGCTTTCGATCTTGCGAAAAGTAAAGCGTTGGTCACCGGTGGTGCGGCGGTAGGTAAAGCAATTGCCAAAGAAGGCGGGGAAGCTGCTGGCGCCAAGCTCGGAGGAGTTTATGGATGGGCAGTGGATTTCGCGACTAGTCCGGGTGGCGATGTGCAAGAGAAGTATTCAGGTTACCGCTCAGTCGAAGTGCAAGGGGACATTTCTGTGCCACTCGGCGATGTGCATATAAAGCGAGAGAACGCTGAAAAAGATGCGGTGGCTTACTCCCAGCGGACGGGGCGTAAAGCAACAGTAGAAAAGGTAATTCTCATAGATCCGGATGTTGCTGTTGAGTGAACGAGCCTGACTAACTGATGAGCACATTTGCAAATTCCCGGGCATTAATCAGCACGATTCACGGAGCACGCAGCCAATGAAGCCAATGGTGAAAACCCGAAAAAGGCCTGCGGCAAAAGTATCATTTGTGCCGGTTCGGACTGGATTACTGCAGCGCAAATGCGCCTGCGGCGGCACGCCGGGGCCAACTGGTGAATGCGAGCAGTGCAAAGGGAGACGAATGGGACTGCAGCGGAAGCTCGCGATTAACAAGCCCGGCGACCGCTACGAACAGGAGGCCGATGGCGTGGCCGAAACGATAGCGCGCGGAGGGCTGGTCGGCCGAGCCTCGATTAGCTCGTTAGGCCAAGGAAGCGCAGTGCAACGTGAGGAACCGGCCAAACCGAAAACAGAGGAAGAAAAATACAAGGAGGCTGCGAAAAAAGCCGGTGAAGCTTTTCTCGAAACGGCGCCGGGAAAGGAGATCAAGAAAAAGGCGGAGGAACTCGGCGATGATTTTGTTTCGACTCTGCCGGGAAAGGTCATCACCGGCACGGCTATTGCCGGAGCGGTCACCGTTCTCGCCGTCACGCACAAGGAGTTACCGATCGGAATTCCCGAGATCCCGCTCGATAAAATCAAGCCGGGTTTGAAGATGAAAATCACCTACGAAGGGCCAGTCGATAAGCCTACCAAGGTGATGGCCACATTCAGCTTTTCGTTAGGCGGCGGCAAATCGAGCGAGAAGAAACCGAAGCAGACCGAGAGCGAAAAGTTCCGTGCCGAAACCGCGCGAATGGCTGCTGAACAGACAAAGTTCCGCGAAGGCCTCAAGACCCCGGAAGAGAAAGCAGTCGAGCAGCGGATGTTCGACGCGTACATCCGAAGCAAGATGCTTGGTCCGGGCAAACTCACTCCACGCACATCGCCGCTCTCATTTGGAGTGGCGGGCGAGCAGCTCGGTTTTCAGCCCGGAACGCCGACGTCCGGTCCGCGCACTTCGTTAGGCCCGTGGGTGCCGGATTCAAAGCTAACGGGCGAAACAACCGAGGAACCGAAGAAGAAAGAAGAGGAAACTGTTCAACGAAAGGCATCGAACGATCAGCAAATCTTGGATGCGCCACCGATCGTGGACAACGTTTTGGAATCGTCGGGAGAACCGTTGGGCGCCGACACGCGGCGATTTTTTGAAGAGCGTCTCGGTTACGACTTTGGGGCGGTGCGTGTCCATCACGATACTCGCGCCGAGGAATCAGCTCGAGCCGTGCACGCTGAGGCCTACACGGTCGGGCACCATATCGTCTTTAACAGCGGAGGATTTGCGCCACAGACAGAAATTGGGCGCCGTCTGCTTGCCCACGAGTTGACGCATGTCGTACAGCAAAACCGAACGGCTGCAGCAATGCAGCGCGCAGTACTGCCAGGCCTGGAGGTGACCGGTCGAGAAACTGGAACTGGCGAAGCTGGTTCCTGGAGCGTTTTTTTTGAGCGAAACGACACAACTCTCGACAGCGACGGAGAGCTTGCGGTCTTGTTTGCTGGGGGCGGGTCCGGCAAAAAGAAGAATTTCGATCTGCACGGCCACATCAGCGAGGATGAGGCCCCGACGCCTGCGGATGGCAAGAAGCTCGCGAATGACCGCATCAAAACAGTCGATGCGGAGCTAAAGTCGATCGGTCACACTGGAAAACGAAAGCCCAAACCAAAGCCTGACGTTGGCGATGGACGGCTCGATTATCGCAATGTTCGTTCGGTTGAAATCGCGCCTGCTGGGAAGAAGTCGACCACTCTGAACTGCAAGACCACTGCCGCCACCGGTCCATGCAGCGCGGCTGTGAAAAAGACATTTGGCGATACACGCAAGGAGGCTCAGAGCTTGATCGATAAAGCGCGCCGACTGCTCACCTCGGGCACGGACGCAGCTACTAACGATCTGCGCGACGAATTTTTCGGCGGCGCGGGTGGAAAAGGCAGCGGAGCCGCAGCGACGAAAGTGCTCGACGAGAATCTTGGAAAAATCAAAGGCCAGATGGACTTGAACGCCAAGTCGAAACACCATCGATGCGGCACACTCTGCGACGGTGCTTGCACGATCGCGATCGCCTACAATGAAGATGTCGGCAATGCTTCGGTCCTGACACTTTGCCCGGGGTTTGTTAAAAGAGATCCAGTCGACCGAACGCGCAATTTCATTCACGAAACCGCCCACGGGACCCCGGGCCTTGGTCTTGCCGGTAAGACTGCCGGGACGACAGACCTCGCCTATCGCTTCGAGCGGCGACTTCCGCGATTAACCCCCGATCAAGCGCTCCAAAATTCCGACAGTTACGCTCTCTTTGTCATGCTGGCGGCGGAGCCCGCGTTCACCCGCCCAAAACGTCCCGCGGACAAACTCGGCGTGAAATCCAAAGAAAAACCGGGAGTCGAGGATGTTTTGGCACTGCTCTCCGACTGGCTGAAATGGTCAACCCAGGAAACGACTAACACTTACTCCACAATGGTGGAATCGCGGGCCAAGAAAAAATGGACGAACAGCTACTATGAAGAGACGATGAAGCTGATCGCCAGCCAATTTGGCCTAACGAACCCGCCGAAGCTTCCAACAGACGATGATCGTTTCGCCGTAGCGGGCATTGTTGATCACTACGAATTCATCAGCAACGCGGTGCGGAAAAATTTGGACGTGCAGCGCGATCCAAAAACAAAAACGACCACATGGTCGAAGGGCCCCGGTAATTCCATAAAACTAGGCGACGATTTTTTTGCTCTCAAAACCGCACCCGAGCGGACACGACTTCTTATGCGCGCCCTCGTCGATCAGGTGAGCACCATCCTTGCGGCGCACCGCAAAAAGTTCGTCGATCTCGCCGAGCAAATAAACGCGCGCAACCCGCTGCCATGATGAAAGCGGTCGCAAACTCGTCATCCCCGTCGCAGCGGATCCTCGCGGATTCGAGCGTGCCGACGACATCGCAACATGCGCGTCTTCAGCGCAAATGCGCGTGCGGGCAAATAGAGGGGCCGACAGGTGAATGCGACGAGTGCAAAAAGAAACAACTGCAACGCGACGGGCGGAATTCAGAGGTTGGACACTCGACGGCCCGCGGCCTCTTGGAGCCGCGCTTCGGTCATGACTTTAGCAAAGTGCGGGTGCATTCGGATACAAGAGCGGCTGAATCGGCACGCGAAACTAATCCGATCGCGTACCCTGTAGCTCGCGAAAAGGGAATTGGGAGGGGGCAATTCCCACCTGATACAACACCCGAAACGCCGTCTGTCGAGACGGAGGCAACACCCACCGAGAAGACAGAATCACCGACCGCCGGTACCCAACCGACGCCCATGGAGAATCCTCCAGCGCAAGGTCCCGCAATCGCCGTGACCAACGGCTGGGCTAATCCCGCGGGCAAGAAGGACCGCACCACCGTGGGAATCGGCGAGCTGACCTCGTTCGTCGTGAAGGATTTCGAGGGAGGCAGCTGGACGAGCGCAGACGGTAAGGGCACAACCGTGAACAGCGTGACGTTCCGGTGGACCGCCAGCACTGCCGGAAAAAATAAGATCACTTACACGGCGTCCGACGGAGGCGTCTCCAGTGTCACGATGACCACGGACGTGCCGAGCACGCTTAGAGGAAAGAAGGATAGCGATCTTAGCTTCCCGGAAGGCACGCAAGGAGCCGGCATGGCACTCACTGTCACGATATCGCCTACGACTGTGTCGTTCCAAGCTTTGGAGTTGATGGAAGATACATGTAACGCCAGCTCGATCAGCGGTTACTTCAGCAGCCATGCTCCAGGTCCCCACGATGCCAAGGCGGGGGCAGGTAACTGGAGGCAGGTCGGCCCGGACAACGACGTGTCCGATACCGCCGATAGCTCTGGGTGGCCTTCGCCGTGGTCGAAAGGCAGCTACACTTGGTCGATCCCGGTCAGTTGGCGGTTGAAAGGAGCCCAAACATCGACGGCATTCAGCGCTAACAACAATCAGATCGTCAACATCACCGGCACCGATGGGACGACCATCGTCACCAAACTCGGCGCCAAAACTGATCCTCGGGCGCCCGGAACGAAAGCAGCAAATCCATGAGCAGCTTCCCAGGTTCTCCACGATTACTAAAAGGCGGCATCGTGTTGGTCGATCCGGACTCAGCGGCGGTGCAGCGAATTATTTCGCTCCAATACAACCCCGATACACTGACGCGCTCGCTTCAAATCCAGGGAGTCAGCACCGACGGCGCGGCTGGCGGCGATCGCTCTGAGATTTTGCGGCTGAAAGGTCCTCCCGTTGAAACGATCAAGCTCGAGGCGGAGATCGACGCAACCGATCAGCTTGAATTTCCGGACCAGAATGCGAACGCGGTCGAGGTTGGCATTCATCCGCAACTCGCCGCGCTCGAAGCGATCGTTTACCCGAGCAGCGACCAATTGCAGTCCAACAACGCGCTCGCGAAATCGGGCACGCTCGAAATCATCCCCATGCAGTCGGCCCTCACGCTTTTTATCTGGAGCAAGAACCGAATCATTCCAGTGCGGCTGACGGACTTCAGCATCACCGAGGAAGCGTTCGATCCAAATCTGAATCCGATCCGCGCGAAGGTGAGCCTCGGGATGCGCGTGCTCAGCGTGAATGACGTCGGGTTCGATGCAAAAGCGGGCAGCCTATACATGACCTACCAGCAGCAAAAAGAGCGGCTCGCCGGCCTCGCCCCCGCTGGGTCGTTCGCCAATCTCGGGATTAAAGGAATTTCATGAGCGACCAACTACAGGCCCTTCTTCAGCAAACCGGCGCCGCAACTCCCGCGTTTCCGGCGAACAGCCGTTACAACAAAACGCTACTGGGCAGCATGACCATGCCTGACGGGACTGAGGTCAAGTATCTGCGACGTCGCTTCGTGCCGCCGCCGGAGAATTTCGCACTGCTGGAGGAACACACGGTCACCGAAGGCGAGCGACTCGATCACATCGCCGCCAAATATCTCGGCGATCCGGAACAGTTCTGGCGCCTGTGCGACGCAAATGGCGCGATTCGGCCTAACGAGTTACTTGAGCCAGTTGGCCGCCGGATTCGCATCACTCTGCCGGAGAACATTCCCGGACCACAAAATGAATAGCGGCCTTCATCTTACGCTCATGATCGGACCAGTCGTGCCGGTGCCGGTTCCGCAGGAAGTGCTGGACGCACTTACGTCGGTAAGCGTAACGACCAACAGCGATAGCGGAAGCGGGTTTCAGCTTGAATTCACGCTCAGCAATCGCTCGCCGCTCCAAACAATCTTTCTTCTTTCGGGCGGCGCTCCGATCCCACTCGTTAGGGTGCTTATCATCGTCACCGTTAATGGCAAAGCGGATGTGTTAATGGACGGCGTGATGACCAATCATGAGATTCGCCCTGGCGCCGACGCATCGCATTCTGTCCTTACCGTCACGGGCGAAGATTTGAGCCGCGTGATGGACTACATCGACTTCAGCGGTTTCCCATTTCCCGCCATGCCACCCGAAGCTCGGGTGGCGCTCATCCTGTTGAAGTACGCTTTCCTCGGCATCATCCCGCTGGTAATCCCCAGCGTGCTCATCGACATCCCGATCCCGACGGATCGCATACCGGTTCAGACAGGGAAAGATCTCGCGTATATCCGGTCCCTCGCGGACGAGGTGGGCTACGTGTTCTACGTCGATCCAGGTCCGGAGCCGGGAACCAGCGTCGCGTATTGGGGACCGGAGATCAAAGTGGGTGAGCCACAAAAGGCGCTCAGCATCAACATGGACGCGGCGACCAACATCGAGAACGTCTCGTGCAGTTTTAACTCGCAGGGCAAAGTTCTGCCGATCGTCTACATCCAGAATCAGCAAACACACGTTCCGATTCCGATCCCGATCCCGGACATCACGCCGCTGAATCCACCTCTCGGGTTGATTCCACCGATCCCGCTCAATGTCGAGCCGATCAACGAATCCGCCAACTATTCTCCGATTCGCGCAGCAGTGATTGGCCTAACGAAAGCATCGCGATCCGCCGAAGCTGTGACGGCAACAGGCACTCTGAATGTTGTGCGCTACGGCCAACTCTTAAAGGCGCGGCGTCTCGTCGGTCTGCGTGGAGTAGGGGAAGCGTTCGACGGCCTCTACTACGTGAAGAACGTGACGAGCACGATCAAGCGCGGCGAGTTCAAACAAAATTTCACACTCACGCGCAACGGTCTCATCTCCACCTTTTCGAAAGTCCCGGCATGAGCGACAAAAAATTCTTCGGCAAATATCGCGGCACGGTCCTGAACAACATCGATCCAATGATGATGGGTCGGATCCAGGCCATCGTGCCGGATGTCACCGGATTGATTCCATCAAGCTGGTGCATGCCGTGTTTTCAGATCGCAGGAATTCAAAACGGCGTTTTCACTGTCCCGATTGTCGGTTCCGCCGTTTGGATCGAATACGAACATGGCGATCCTGATTACCCGATCTGGACGGGCTGTTTTTACGGGACCGCAGCGGAAGTGCCGGCGGCGGCGCTGATCGTTCCGCCCGGTGTGCCGGGGATCACGTTGCAAACGCCGCTGCAAAACAGCCTGACGATTAGCGACGTGCCGGGTCCGACCGGTGGAATTCTGATTAAGACCACGACCGGCGCGATGGTCTCGGTCAGCGACACCGGCATCATCATTTCCAACGGCAAAGGCGCAATCATCAACATGGTTGGCCCTTCAACCGACATCAACGCAAGTGCCCTAACGATCATTTAACCATGCCTGGCTTCGTTCTCCATTTTGGCGCAACAGTGATGTGCGCGCATGCCGGACAAGCGCAACCGACTGCGCCGAATCCACGGGTGCTGGTAAGCGGGCAGCCAGTCACAACCCAAGTAGCGCCGTACGTCGTAGCGGGTTGTCCATTTGTGCCGCCGGGCGGGAACGGCCCGTGCGTAACCGCGCAATGGGTCGTCGCTGCCACGCGCGTCTTGGCCAGCGGACAACCGGTGTTGACGCAAACGAGCGTTGCGATCTGCGCGCCGACCGGTACGCCGTTGAACGTGATCGTGACACAAACGCGAGTCATCGCCACATGAACGGCGACTTCCCATATCACTTCGACGCGCGCGGCCGGACGGCTGAAGTCGATTACGACGGGCACATCCGCGATCTGATCGAGCAAGTGCTTTTCACCGCGCCCGGCGAACGAGTGAATCGTCCCGATTTTGGCAGCGGCCTGCTTCGTTTAGTTTTTGCGCCGAACAGCACCGAACTCGCCGCTACCACGCAGTACCTCGTTCAAGGTTCGCTTCAGCAATATCTCGGCGACCTGATCCAGGTCGATGCAGTGGATGTGACAAGTGAAGATTCTACTTTACGCGTCTCGGTCCGCTATGTCGTTAGGCGAACGCAAACCTTGCAGACTGCCGAGTTTACGAAAGGACTCCCGACGGCATGAGCGACTCGACCATGCCGCTCTATTTTTGTTGTGACGAACGCCGGCGCGACGCCATTCGCGGCAGCGCGCTCAACGGCATCGATTATCTGGAAGTGGTCGATCACGATGCGTTGCCTAACGAGGCGGACCGGCAACGTTTCCTCCGCGTTCATTTCGTGAACGACATCGCACCGAATTCGCTTGCCGCCGGGAATGTCGATATCGCAGGCGGCGAGCGCATCCGGCCAATTGTGATTCTCGATGCGACCATCGGCACGGGTGACGACTCGGACGTGCTCACCGTGGAAGTCGAACAGCCGGGCGATTTTTCCATCTACACACTCTCGTTAGTCCGCGGACCGCACGATCCGAATCCACCTGACGAAATCGATCCGCGCCTCGCGGGAGTCGATTTTTCATTCAAAGTCGAATGCCCATCTGATTTCGACTGTGCGCCGAAGCACATTTGCCCGCCCGAGCCGCGCGAGCAGCCGGAAATCAATTATTTGGCCAAAGATTACGCCAGTTTCCGGAAGCTGATTCTTGACCGAATGGCGTTGCTTTTGCCCGATTGGCGCGAGCGCAATCCGGCGGATCTCGGCGTGACACTCGTCGAGTTGTTCGCGTACGTCGGCGATCAATTAAGCTATCAGCAGGATGCGATCGCGACCGAGGCGTATCTCAACTCCGCGCGGAAGCGCGTATCGCTCGAGCGGCACGCGCGGTTGGTGGATTATTTTGTTCATAACGGCACAAATGCGCGCGTCTGGGTGCAACTGACCTCGGAAGCGGACTTGGTCAACGTGCCGGCGAGAACCCAGATCCTGAGCCGGCTCGAGAGGACCAACAATCGAATCCCGCCTGCGTCCACCGCACTCGATGAAGCGTTGCGGCAGCATCCAATTGTTTTTGAGACTCTCCATGCGACTACCCTGTTCGCCGCGCATAACGCGATGCCGTTTTACACTTGGAGCGATCGGGAATGTTGCCTGCCAAAAGGCGTAACTTTTGCGACGCTCCAAGGGCATTTCCCGGATTTGTCGGACGATGCCGTGCTCATTCTTGAAGAACAGCGCGGACCGCTCACCGGCGAAGAGGAAGATGCTGATCGTACTCGGCGCTGTGCTGTGCGCCTAACGAATGTGCAGACTTTCGACGCGGGTAACCAGCCTCTGACCGATCCGTTAACCAGCACGCAAATTACCAATATTGAGTGGATGTCGGAGGACGCGTTGCCTTTTCCTTTCTGTCTTTCCGGTTTCACCGATGAAGAGCACGGCGCGCAATTCCGAGACGATCTAAGTATTGCTCACGGCAACATTGTGCTTGCCGATCATGGACTGACAATTGCCGGCGAATCGTTAGGCGAAGTTTCGGCGCCACAAATCCTTCTTCCGCCTGATCCCGGCGCGGATCGTTGCCACCGACCGCCGCCACAGTTTGCCCGGCCCCGTTTCCGACCGTCGCTCCAGGGACAACCGCTGACGCAGGCGTCGCCGTACGATTCGGCCCAGCCGGCCTCAAAAAGCTTGAGCCTCGATCCAGCTGCAGCGCTGCCTGCGGTTTCATTGGAAAGCACCCTTGGAACGGATACCAGCCAATGGAAGCCGCAACGCGATTTGTTAGGCAGCGCGCCCGACGCGACAGAGTTCGTGGTTGAGATCGAAAACGACGGTGTCGCGTCCCTGCGTTTCGGTGACGACGAATACGGACAGCTGCCGGAACCAGAGACGGCTTTCGAGGCAACTTATCGCGTCGGCAACGGAAGCGCTGGCAACGTCGGCGCGGAGACGCTTGCCCACATTGTGAGCAATGATCCTGGCATTACCGCAGTGCGGAATCCTTTGCCCGCCGCCGGCGGGGTCGATCCCGAAACAATGGCTGACATTCGCCGAGATGCGCCGGAGGCTTTCCGCACTCAAAAACGCGCGGTGACGGAAGCGGATTATGCACGCACGGCCGAGCTCGATACTTCCATTCAGCGCGCGGCGGCGACCTTCCGTTGGACCGGCAGCTGGCACACCGTCTTTATCACGGTCGACCGGTTCGATGGTCTTCCCCTAACAAATGAATTCGAAGCGCAACTCCGGCGTGAGATTGAGCCGTATCGCATGGCGGGTCACGATCTGGAGATCGACTCGCCACAGTACGTGCCGCTGGAGATCGAAATGTTCGTTTGCGTGAAGCCGGATTATTTCCGGAGCGACGTTGAGGCCGCGCTGCTCGACATCTTTAGCAACCGAGTTTTGCCCGATGGCAGCAAGGGCCTTTTCCAGCCTGACTTCTTCACCTTCGGTCAGACAGTTTATCTGAGCCCACTCTATGCGGCCGCGCAGGCAGTGGCCGGGGTGGCTTCGGTCGATATTACCGTTTTTCAACGCCAAGGTTTGCCCGCGACGAGCGGCCTAACGAGCGGGTTCCTCAGCATGGATCGGCTCGAGATTGCGCGGCTCGAGAACGATCCGAACTTTGCTGAGCGCGGCCTTTTCACCCTCAAACTTGGAGGTGGTAGATAATGCCGACGAAGCTGAACGACTGCGGGTGCTGTGAAGGAATCACTGCGATTGTGCCCGGCCCGGTCTTCAATCGGCCGGGGCTGTCGCAAGTCCGATACCGGGTTGGCACGCAGGTCGATTTTCTGCGAAGCGCGCTCGCCGCTCTTTCCGATCCGGAGTTCAGCGCGCTGCGCAGTCTGACGACGCGGGACACAGACGATTTCACGATCGCGCTCCTTGATGGTTGGGCGACGCTCGCGGATGTCCTCACTTTTTATCAGGAGCGCATCGCGAACGAGTTTTGGCTGCGCACAGCAACAGAGCGCGACTCGATCTTGCGCCTGGCACAGCTGATTGGCTATCGCCTGAAGCCCGGCGTGGCGGCGGAAACGCGGCTATCTTTTTTCCTTGATGAAACGCCGGGCGCGCCGACGGCAGTGCCGCTCGAGATTGGAACGAAGGTTCAAAGCGTTCCCGGTCTGAACGAAAAAGCGCAAACGTTCGAGACTGTTGAAGAGATCGACGCACGCGTTGAATGGAACGCGATTAGGCCGCAAACGACGAAGGAACAGAAAATCGTTTTCAATGGGAAGGAACTCTTCCTCAGGGGAACCGACACGCAGCTTCATCCGGGCGACGCCATTCTCATTGTCGGTGATGAACGCGAAAAGGATTCGGGCAGCGAGCGTTGGGATTTCCGTATTTTGCAAACCGTCGAGGTCGACCCGAAGCAGAAACGAACCCATGTCACATGGCTAGAAGGCCTGGGGCATGTCGTCCCGCATGTCGCGCCCGCTGCGAAAAATCCAAAAATTTATGCCTTGCGCCAGCGGGCAGCGCTATTCGGCCACAATGCTCCGGATCCGCGGCTCCTAAGCAAGAAGGGAACAGAGTTAACCCAACTGACAGAGATAAAGAACGGCGTGCGGCAATGGAAAAATTTCAATCTCAATTCAGCGCAAATTGATCTCGATACGACGTATCCAAAAATTCTGCTCGGCGGCTGGATAGTTCTGGTCAGTCCGAATTACGTGGAGCTGTGTAACGTCCAATCGCTGGCGACGACTTCGCGCGCCGATTTCTCACTTACCGCAAAGGTCACGCGCATAACGCGGGATATTCTAGAACACGCGAGCGAGTTTGATTTGCGCAATACGCTGGTGTTCGCGCAAAGCGAATCGTTGGAAATATCGGAGCAACCGGTCACAGCTCCGATCACTGGCGCGACGATTGACCTTGCGCAACCGTCGGCAGATTTGGTCGAAGGGCAGTGGCTCGTCGCTTCAGGTAGGGACAATACTACAGTCGAATTAACCAGTGAACTCGTTCAGATCTCCGCAATTAATGGTGCGAAACTCACGGTCACCCCAACGCTGAAGAAGAGCTACATCCGCGTAGGAGACAAACCAGAAGAGAGTTTTTCGCTCAACGCGAATGTCGCCCGCGCAACGCATGGTGAAACAGTTTCGGAAATCCTGGGCAGCGGGGATGGCTCGAAGGCGAACCAAATTTTCAAGCTGAAACAGGCGCCTGCGCTGACGTACACGCGTTCGACGGCGCCAGGCGGCATGGAGTCTTCGCTGCAGATTCGCGTAAACGATTTGCTCTGGCACGAAGTCCCGACTCTTTTCGGGCGTGGGTCGCGCGAGCGCGTTTTCACCACCGACATGGCGGACGACGGTTCGGTCACGGTGCGTTTTGGTGACGGTGTACGTGGTGCGCGTTTGCCATCCGGCGCGCAGAACCTAAAAGCGACCTACCGGCGCGGGAGGGGTTTGGATGGACTCGTTAGGGCGGGGCAGCTCACCAGTCTGTTAACGCGTCCGCCGGGCTTGAAGTCCGCCCTTAATCCGTTCGCTGCTGAGGGCGCTGATGAGCCGGAATCATTCGCAAACGCCCAACAAAACGCGCCGCTCACTGTGCTTACTCTGGAGCGTGTAGTCTCGCTGGAAGATTACGAGAATTTCAGTCGCAGCTACGCTGGCATCGCCAAAGCGCTGGCGACATGGACATGGGATGGCCGGACGCGCGGCGTCTTTCTCACTCTCGCTGCCCCACTCGGCGCTCCGGTTTCGAACTTGTTGATCGCGGATCTCATCACGGCAATTCACGCGGCGGGTGATCCGTTCGTGCCGGTGCGAGCGGTCTCATATCAAAAACGCCTCTTCAAGGTTGCGGGCAAAATCAAGGTCGATCCGGATTACGAAACGAAGAAGGTTCTGGCGGCGGCGAATGACACATTGCGCGATACGTTTTCGTTCGGGAAGCGACAATTCGGCCAACCCGTTAACCTGAGCGAAGTCATCGCAATCGTGCAAGGCGTAGAGGGAGTCATCGCGGTCGACATCGACAACCTGTACCGCACAGGCGAGACGGTTAAGTTGAACAGACGTCTCGAGGCCGAATTGCCTCATGGCGGCGACCCCGCCTCGTTAGGCGCAGCTGAACTGCTCACTCTCGATCCGGCGCCGATCGATCTGGAGGTGATGCCATGAGCTACGACCCGGACAAGCTGTACAAACTGCTGCCGTCTGTCCATCGCGTTCGCGATACAGAGGAGGGTGAACCGCTACGCGAATTACTCGCCCTTATCACACGGCAGAGCGGAATTCTGGAGGAGGATCTCGAGCAACTTTATGACAATCAATTTATCGAGACCTGCGCGCCCTGGGTCCTGCCTTACATCGGCGACTTGATCGGTTATCGCTCGCTGCATCCAATCGGGCCTGACCAACTCACGCCGCGCGCCGAAGTGGCGAATACCATCGGTTATCGCCGTCGCAAAGGCACCGCTTCCGTGCTCGAGCAGCTCGCGCGCGATGTCACGGGCTGGAACGCCCGCGCGGTTGAGTTTTTCCAATTGCTGGCGTGGACGCAGTTCATGAATCACGTTCGACCAACGAATTTCTACGCGCCGGATTTGCGCCAATGGGGGCCGCTAGAGCGACTTGGCAGCGCTTTCGAGACGACCGCGCATACCGTTGACGTCCGGCACGTCGAACGCGGCGAAGGAAAATATAACATCCCAAACATTGGAATTTTCCTCTGGCGACTGAATGCTTATCGGTTGCGCGGTTCGCCCGCGGCGCGAGTGGACGATCACCGCTTTCTTGTCCATCCGTTAGGCGTAAACACGCCATTGTTCAATCGCCCGCAGACGGAGAAGTCCATCACGCATCTCGCGGAACCGCTCAATGTGCCGGAGCCGATCAGCCGCCGAGTGCTCGACGCGTCACTCGCCGACTACTACGGCGCGGACCTGAGCGTGTTGATTGAAGGAGTCGACATCAATGACGTGAGCGCCTGCAATCTTTCCGACGCCGACGCTTCCGGTACAACCTGGGCACATACACCGCCGAACGCACCGGTCGCTATCGATCCGGTGCTGGGACGAATTTCGTTTCGTGATGCTCAGACGGAACCACCTCGCGTGATATTTCATTATGGATTTAGCGCCGCGATGGGCGGAGGCGAATATGAACGCACACCCACGTTTGATGCTGCGCTCGGGCCGGTCGCGACGGTCACTTCGCCGGGGCCGATACAACCAGCTCTCGATGCGCGCGCCGTTGGGGGCGTCGTGGAATTAAGTGACAGCGGACGATTCGAGGAAACGCCCAGCCTCTCGCTCAATCCCGGAGTACGACTCGAATTCCGCGCGGCGAACGAACATCGCCCAACGCTCATCGTGGCGGGCCCGCTGGACATCACGGGCGATACCAACGCGGAAGTAACATTGAATGGGCTCCTGATCGCCGGAGCGGCGGTTCGAATTTTGAGCGCCCTGGGAGATACCCTGCGAAAAGTTCGCCTGCTGCATTGCACACTCGTTCCGGGATTGTCGTTAGGCATCAACGGCACGCCTGATTCACCGGGAACGCCCTCGTTGTTGATCGAGCACACCGAAACGCCAATCCAAATCGAAATCGATCACTGCATTCTCGGCGCGATTCATGCGCCGCCTAATGCAACTGTGTTGATTCGACACAGCATCGTGGACGCCAACAGCAGCACGGCAGTGGCGTATTCCGATCTCGATGGCCTCGGCGCTGGCGGAACAGTTTCGGTCGTGAACAGCACGATTATCGGCACAATGCGTACCGAGCTGTTGAAGCTCGCATCGAACAGCATTTTTCTTTCGCGCACGGAAGACGGCACGGCACCGATACGTTCGGAGCGCCGGCAAACTGGTTGTGTGCGTTTCTCGTGGCTGCCGCTCGAAGCGCGAGTTCCGCGGCGATATCGTTGCCAACCGGATCTGGAAATTGCGGAAGGTATCCAAGCTGCCCTCGCAAAGTCGGGCACGAACACAATTAGTGACGCGGAGCGTCAGGCAATCAAGGATGCTGTCGCCGCCAGCGTGGTGCCCGCATTTACGTCCCTGCGCTACACCGATCCAGGTTATTGCCAGCTCCGCCTGTCGGTCCCGGAGCAAATTCGCACCGGCGCCGATGACGAAGCAGAGATGGGCGTATTTCACGACCTTTTTCAGCCGCAACGCGAAAGCAATATCCGCGCACGCCTCCGCGAATATCTCCGCTTCGGTCTCGAAGCCGGCGTTTTCTATGAAACCTAACGAATCCCTACAAGCCTTATGAGCTCAGATATCAGCCGCCAACGTTTTGATCCCGCCAACGATTTCAGCAGCGTGTTAATGCAACAAGGCCGCGTCCAATTGGATGCCGATTGGAATGAATGGAACGAGATTCTCGACCGCCGCTGGCGCTCTGAGACGATCGACATCATTGGGCGCTGCGTCGTGCCGCTGGAAACGGTTACCGGTTTCGAAATTAAACTAAGCGGCGGCAGCCTGACGATTGGTCGAGGCCGCATCTACGTGCACGGGTTGCAGGCGGAAAATCATGGCGACGGAAATCTGGAGTTCGATCCAATCCTGGCTGAGTCGCGCGGGGTCGATCCGCTGCCGTACGAGAAACAGCCATATTATAAAGACCCCGAGCCGCTGCCGAAAGCAGGCGGTCCGCACCTTGTCTATCTCGACGTCTGGGAACGCGAAGTCACATATGTAGAAAATCCGACTCTGGTCGAGAACGCAGTGGGAGTTGACACAACCTCGCGTCTGCAGATCGCGTGGCAGGTCCGGGTTTTACCCAACGTTGGCGATGGAGCGACATGTGCGACGCCGGACGAAGAATTAAGCGGCTGGCTCGATATCGGCCGGCCGTCGGCTGGTCGCCTAACGACCAAAGCTGTGGGCGCGGCTACTCCGTCCGACCCGTGCCTCATTCCACCGAGCGGCGGTTACCGCGGCCTCGAAAATCGGACTTATCGCGTCGAGATTCACGACGGCGGCGAGATTGGGGATGCGACGTTCAAATGGTCGCGCGACAATGCTTCTGTCGCGAGCGGAGTAAGCGCGATCGAGAGCGACATCACGTTGACTGTCGATCGCGCGGTGTGGGATTCGGTGCGGCGCTTTAGCCCGGGCGACTGGATCGAGATCACGGATGACTGGCGCGAGTTTTCTATGCAGGCGGGCGAGATGCGCCAGATCGATTCGGTGAACGATTCCAACCGCACGATCACGCTCAAATCTGCGCTGACCGCAGGGCTTCTTCCGGTCAACCCACAAAACCTAACCGACCCGGAGCGTCACACGCGTATCAAACGCTGGGACCAGGATCCCGGCGGACCCGCAGTAATCGAGGTGCCTGCCTCCGGCACCCCGTTTATTTTGGAGGACGGCGTCGAAATCACTTTCACAACCAATCCCGACGGCGGCGCGTTTCGTCCCGGAGATTACTGGGTTTTCGTCGCGCGTACAGCAGACGCGTCAGTTGAAGAACTCACTGAGGCGCCACCGCGCGGCGTGCATCATCACTATTGCCGGCTCGCGGTGATCACCTTGCCCGACATCGTGCTCGATTGCCGTACCTTCTGGCCGCCGTCTTTCGGCGCAACAGGGGAGAGCTGCGATTGCACAGTTTGTGTTTCGGCCGATCAACACAACCAGGGCACGCTAACGATACAGCAGGCGGTGAATCAGTTGCTGCAAACAGGCGGCACAGTCTGTCTCGGCCCCGGCATTTTCAATTTGGCCGAGCAACCCGTTCAACTGACCGGCGCGTTTTGTGTGCGCATTCATGGACAGGGAGCAGCGACAGTGATTATCGCGCCGCGGGCTGATGCTGTGTTCATCATCAGGCAAGCGCAATGGTGCACGCTCGATTACCTGACGATTCACACCATCGCGGGCACGACGAGCGGGCCTGCCATTCTCCTGGGCAATTCCGTCGGCACAACGATTGAGCGCGTCATAATTGCTCCGCCGGGCGAAGGCAATGGACCGGCCGTTGGGATTTTACTCGAGCCCGGTTTTCTGCTCCAAACCAAGATTCGAGACAACTTCTTTCATGCGCAATCAGGGGTGCGGTTCAGATCGAAGTCCGAGGAGGAGGGCGCGCTTCTGCTCGGTACTTTTTATTGCGAGCATAACCTGTTGCAATCCAGCCGTAGCGGGATTGAGCTAGGCGGGTCGAGCTATTACACCGCCGACACTGTCCTCGCACGCAACTTTATCTTCGGCACCGAGGTCGCTGGTATTTCGGTCACCGGTCTTGCATTTCCGGAACTAGAAATCACCGGGAATACGATTACGCCACAAAAAGGCGATGGCATCGTTGTCGGCACAGGCGGAGTTCGCATCGTCGATAACCGTGTCGCAAATATTGGAGAGGACGCGGAAAATGGCATCCGCCTTGTAACCGGTTTACTACAGCTCGCCCTGACTCCAGTCGTTGTAAGTGGCAATCGTCTCCAAGGTTTGCAAGGAAATGGAATCGCGATCGAAACGCTTCTCGTCTCTGCGAAAATTGAGCACAACGTCTTCAACGCGATAAAAGGCAACGGCGTAATCATGCTTCCGGGAAGCGCGGCCGGCAGTATGAGCGTGTTGGCTAACGAATTAATCAACATCGCAAACGGAACCACGGAGGAGACCAGGAGCATAGAATTGGCCGCCATTCATTTGCGACATGTCTTCGTTGGCGCTGTCTCGGACAACGTAATCAGCGGCATTGGACACAATGCTTCTCTTGCGACGGTGATTGCCGGCATCCGCTCGGACCTGGGCCTCGATCTGAGGGTAAGCGATAACACGATCGCCAACATCGCTCCGACTACTGACTTTCATAATCTCGCGGCAGGTGTGTTGCTCGTCGCTCCGCTTGGTCATGTTGATGTCGCAGCCAATCTGATTCGCCGGCAGCTTACGCCTAACGATGATAACTCACCGTGGGAAGCGATTTGCATTTTGGGTTTCGGAAGCGAACCGGCGGGCAGATTTCAAGCCAAGAGCTTTACAAATCTGAACGCGATCGGTCACGTAAATGCGATCAGCAGCCTGGCAGCGAGTGGCGCCGAGCCCGTGCGCGCCGGTGTGGTCAATAATACATGCCACGGCTATGGGCGAGGTCCGCTCAGTCAGGTCCTGATCACCGGTAGTTGCCGGTTCAGTGACAATCAATATGCGTGCACAAGTGAAAAAGTAGAAGCCGTGGTGGACGTGACGGCGGAAGCGCTGATCGCTGCGGAGAATCGTATCGAGTGCGGCCGGAATGCGAAGGCGCTCGATGTCACACTCGGGAACGCAAAAGCCCTGACGGTACTTGGCAACATCGTCGGCGGACCGATCATCATTAACGGCGCGGCACTAGGCGGACCGTGGCAACCACTCAACGTAATTGGAACCTAACGAAAGTCTCGAACGCAGTTTGAAGGAGGCACTATGAACATCGCAGAACTAAAAGGAGAGAAAACGGTCAAGACGCTGGCAAAACGCTTGCTCGCTGAGCCCTCAAAAAAAACAAAGAAGACCACGAATGCCGAAATGGAAGCAGCGTTGCTCCGTCTAAATCCACAGCTTAACCAGATCCGGGAATTAAAGGAGGGAACTCCAATCGTTGTTCCTGGCGAATTCCCCCTTGCTGCCGACGAGTCATTTACGCCGTCGCGCGGCTTAACGGAGGCGCTGTTGCAACAGGCTCGGGACGCGGTGTCGAGATTACGGGCTGTCGTGAAAGAACGCGTCGAGCGCTCCTCTGAGGAAGCCGATCGCGTGCAAACCTGGTTAAAGAGCGCGCAAGCGAAGGAGTTTGTTCGCCAGTCGCCCGAACTGAAAGAATCTTTTTCCAGTGCTGCAACCGCGGCGAAAACACTGGCCAAAGAGCAAGCTGAAGCTCTCTCGGCGGAGGAAAGCGCATTGGGCAAGATCAAGTCGCAATTGACAGCTTTTCGCGTCAAGTAAGCCAATCCGACGCGGATTCGATCCTGGTGTTGTATCGTTGCGGCGCGTGTGACGATTACGCTTCGTGGAGCAATCATCGGCGTCTTGGCCATTGCACTGTGCATCGGCCTATATTTGCTCTGGCTTTGGCGGCCCGAGCATCAGGTCCGCCTCCACACAGAACATTTCTTTCACGCAATCGATGGCAGAAATTGGGAGACTGCAGCCGATTTCATTGGCGAGGATTATCGGGACCAGTGGGACGATGGTCGGGCGCGGCTTCTTGAGCGCATGCGGGAAGGTTTTCGATGGGTGCGCGGGTCGAGGATGACTGCACCCGACGCCGCGGTGCAGGTTGAAACGGCGCGTGCGATCTGGATTGGCAAAATCAACGTCTATAGCAGCGACGATGGCATGATGCAGTTGTTGGATGAACGCGTGAACAGATTGCCCACGCCTTTCGAGCTGGAGTGGCACCACGTCTCAGGAAAGCCGTGGGATTGGAAGCTCGTGCGCGTGAGCAATCCGGCGTTCCAAATCCCGGCGGATGTGTCTTACTGATTGCGCGATCTTTAGCCGAATCGTGACCGCTGCGTTATTTGCCCTGGGCCTGCCGCAATTGGTTCTTTGCCGCATCGACTTCGCGCGGCGTTTGCTGGCAAAGAAGAATCCCGCGGAGCTTATCCCCCTGATAATATCGGGCGATAAACTTTTTCTTCGGGTACGTTCCTTCAAGATTCACGCGCGTTGGCGCCATCGTGAAATCGCCAACGAAATCCATCCGCAAATCAAACATCTCCGTCCAAAAATATGGGACCTGCTCGTAACGGATGCGCTTCTTGCCTGTCATATTAGCCCCTGCAACCAGACCTTGTTCGCGGGCGTTTTCCCAGTGGGTCTGACGCCGCATGCCGCCCATGATCCTGTCCGGGTAGAACGCGAGATCGCCGATCGCGTAAATTCCTTTTTCCTCGGTCTCGAGATATTCGGTGACAGGCGACCCGTGCGGCGCTGCTAATGGAGTGTTGCGCACAAGATCGAGATTCGGTTCTGCGCCGCATGCAACGACGGCAAGGCCAACCGGGAAACGGTTACCACTCTTGGTTTGAATATTGCGCAGGACGGTTTTGCCTTCGAATCCGTTGAGGGCTTCTCCCATCGAGAGCACGACGCCGTGCTTCGTAAAAAAATCAGTCAACCACGCGCCGGTCTCATGGTCGACGTAGCGATTCAACAAGTAAGCGTCGCGATGCATGAGGCCGACTTTCATTTTCATCATGCGCAGGCTTGCTGCCGATTCGCATGCCAGCAAACCACCTCCGACGACCATGATGGTTTTCTCCAAGGTCGCCATTTCGCGTAATGCGAGCGCGTCACGAATCGTTCGCAAATAAATCACGTTGCCAAGACTTGTCCCTGCCATTGCCGGGCGTACCGGCCGGCTGCCCATCGCCAGACATGCCTTCGTAAATTCGATGCTTTCACCATTGGCCAGCACAGCCAGGCGACGCTCGATGTTGAATTGCGTGACTACCGTGCCGAAGCGTGCCTCGATCTTGTGCGCTGCAAGCCAGCGCTCATCCACCTCCTGGAGTTTCTTCAGATTCGCTTCCTTTTCTCGCAAAAACCCTTTCGAAAGGATCCAACGCTTGTAAGGCGGCAATGCTTCCGCACCGACCAGCGTGACGGAGCCGCGCTTGTCGTATTTGCGAATTCCTTCGCATGCACTCGCTCCTCCTATACCCGCACCAACAACGAGATAATCGCGCCGAATCATATACGAAACTAGGACCATAATTTCAGCGGACGTGCGCCGACAAGCGAAATCGTTAAGGAACCAAAAGTATGCTGTAGCGGCAGATCTCCGACCGCCGTCCAGTCTGCCCGTTGCGACAGATTCGGCGCTCAGAGAGCGCCGCTACAGGAAATTGATCGAACGAGCGAAGCCATTCCTTCTTGCATTGTCGCTCTTTCTTTAGGCACACTGCCGTCGCCATGAACGAATCCACTACTCACCTCAAGGATACGACAGCGAATCCGGCGCCCCTGGGGCTGCTTGGCTTCGGCATGACGACGGTGTTGCTAAACCTCCACAACGCGGGGTTTTACGAACTCAATAGCATGATTCTGGCGATGGGGATCTGCTATGGTGGCGCGGCGCAAATTGTGGCTGGGATTATGGAATGGCGGAAGGGCAACACTTTCGCCACCACCGCCTTTCTTTCGTACGGCTTATTCTGGTTCTCGCTCGTCGCGTTGATTATTCTGCCGAAGTTAGGATGGGCCACGGCCTCCAACGACACTGCGATGGCGGCTTATCTTTTCATGTGGGGTCTGTTCACCGCAGTGATGTTCATTGGCACGTTGCGCTTGCATGTCGCCGGGCAGGTCGTTTTCGGTTCGCTGACGATTCTTTTCTTTCTCCTGGCGATTGGCGATTTCATTAACGCGGGTCTTGGTTTCAAACAGTTCACAGGCTACGAAGGAATTTTCTGTGGATTCTCCGCGATTTACGCCGGCTTGGCGCAGGTGCTCAACGAAATCTACGGCAAGGTCATCCTGCCACTCGGGACGGTGATGAAGTAATTGTCCCTTCCCATCTTCTGTAGTGGAAGGCGTGCTGCCTGCGAGAGCCAGCGGTTTGCAGCCGACACGGCTGCCTCTACAGCTCAGAGCGGATTAGGTCTGCTTAAGCAGCGTGGCTGCGAGCTTAAGCGCTGAGTCGCTTTTGCCGCCAAGCATTCGAGCGATTTCTTCCTGGCGCGCTTTGCCCGTGACTTCATGCAGATTGGAAAAGGTGCGGCCGCGCGTGACGTCCTTCGTCACGACAAAATGCCACGAAGCGGTTGCGGCGACTTGCGGCAGATGCGTGATGCAGATCACCTGATGATCCCGCCCCAACGTTTGCATCTTGGCACCAACGGCGTGCGCGATCTCCCCGCCGACGTTCGTGTCGATCTCGTCGAACACGAGCAATGGAATTGCGTCATGCGCAGCCAGCGCGGATTTGATCGCGAGCATCAGCCGTGAAATTTCGCCGCTCGATGCGATCGCGCGAAGCGGTTTCAACGGTTCGCCCGGATTTGGCGAGAACAGTAATTCTACCGAATCAAATCCGTTCGGGCGCGGCTCGTCGAGCGCGGTGAGGTTTGCTTCGAATTCTGACTGACGAAACCCAAGGTCGCGCAAATTTCGCCGAATAGTCTCGGAAAGTTTCGGCGCAACCTTTCGGCGCGATTTGCGCAGCGCTTCGCCGGCGCGGTTCATTTGCGCGCGAACATTTTCGATGTCTTTCGTGAGTCGGTCTAACTCTGCGTCCCGCCCTTCAATCTTCCGCATCCGCTCAGCCGCGCGTTCACCGACCGCGATCACGTCGGCAATTGAACCGCCGTATTTGCGCTTCAACGTTTCAAACAGCGAAACGCGTTGTTCAAGTGCGGCGAGTTGTTCCGAATCGAGATCGAATTTCTCGGCGTAAGCCGAGAGAGTGCGCGCGATTTCGGAAAGCTC